>Ga0114922_10005559_pt1 | contig 11618 bp, 5 predicted proteins | sample AartaG_FD_100975 | JGI IMG/M metagenome (GOLD analysis project Ga0114922, IMG submission 100975) | Deep subsurface microbial communities from Aarhus Bay to uncover new lineages of life (NeLLi) - Aarhus_00045 metaG | ecosystem: Environmental > Aquatic > Marine > Oceanic > Sediment | place: Aarhus...
CCTTCCATAGCGTTGTGGTGGTGCAGGTGAACCCGGTAATGCAGCTTTAGGGGGTTATCGGGTTCGATAGTCCAGGGTCGATCCAGGTTAAAGGAAGTCCCCGCCCAGCCGTCGTTTCGGCAGTGCCATCCGTTGGGATAGCCCGCGTTTTCCGGATGATCAAAGAGGGCAATGCCGCCCCATTTCTCAGGAGCTATGGGGCCCGATTGATCGATCCAGGCCGCGCGCTGCCAGTGTGCTCCCTGCTCGTCGCGCTGACCTTTAGAGTTGATGATCTCGCCGCTGCCATCAAACACAGTCATGGACTGAGCTACACGCGCTGCCAGGAAGCCGAAAGGCGTCTTTCCCAACTCGATAGATTCCGCACCGCCTGGAAATAGCCCCAACTCCACATCCATCAAACGGAAATTCTCCGGGGTCGCGTAAAATGTCAACTGGCGACGTTCCCGGAGAAATATTTCGTCCTTCAGTGTCCAGTGATTTAGCTGGATCAGCCGGGCAAATACAGGACCATCCTCCATCAACTCAAACTGCTGGTGGCATATCAGCCCTCCCCGCTCTGACCAGAAGTCGGCTCCGCCCACATTGGCGTGAGCGATCCAGAGAGAGTAGTGATGGGCATGGCTTCCGGTGGGATCGTGTGGCTTACCAAGCTCGGTGAGGCTGATCCCGTCAGGGCCGTTTACGGGATAGAAATATGGACGATGGACTGGCGATAATCCACCTTCTATCGGTCCGATGTGATAGGAAGTCAGTACATTTCCATCATGCAGGATATGAGCAACCCCGTCCAGCGGCCACTGGGGCCTTATCTGCATAAGGGGAAACCATCTTACGGGCGTCGGTTGACCATTGCCGTCAAAATGTCGGAGATTATTGGGCGGAAATGGCACCTGGACGTTAATACCCTCAGTAGGGACGCCGAAGACCAGTTTGTAACGGCAGATGTCGTCCCGGCTGCCTCTGGCGATCCAGGTTAAGTTGCCAGCAACGCGCAGGTCGGAAGGCGTTTCTTCAGCAGCCCAATCTCCTGCCCAGCTTACGCTGGACGGCGTGCTGGGATGAAGATGGCGCTCAGGATGCCGCGACTGGATGTCCGGGCTGAACTGAACAGGCTCCTCTGTCTCGCTTCCGTCTGGCTCGACGTGAAATAGCCTTATCGTTCGCTCATCAACCGCACCCTTCTCACCCAGGGGTTCCAGAATAGTATTGAAATCAATGTGGGAGGAAACCGTCACGAATTCTACCTCGGCTGGCATTCCTTTCACTTCTACATGGATAGAAAAATATTTATGAGTCATGATGGCACAACTTACTCCTCTCTATTTACCATTCTCGCAGCGAAGAAGCCGTCCATATCATGCAGATGAGGATATGTCTGCATATATCCCTCCTCTGTTACCAGATGTTTGGCTTGCAGTTCCGCTGGCAAGAATGGCAAGACGCTCTCAATCTGAAACTGTGGGTAATTGCTAAGGAATCTCGCTACCACCTGCTGATTCTCTTCCGGTTCAGTGGTGCAGGTGCAATAAACCAGTATGCCGCCGGGTTTGACGTGGCGCGCTGCGCTGGCGAGGATCGCATACTGCGATTCGGGGAACGTCTTCAATTGACCGGGAGTTCTTCGCCAGCGTGCTTCCACGTTCCGCCGCAGCACACCCAGGCCTGTGCATGGAGCATCGACGATGACACGATCAGATTTTTCGTCTGAAAGGTAGTCATCCAGATTTCGCGCGTCAACCTCCAGAGCCTCCACAATGGTAATGCCCAGACGCTGGCAACTCTTCAAAACTAAGGGAAGGCGGCGCGCATCCGTATCGAAGGCGAGGATTTTCCCCCTGTTTTGCATTAACTCAGCTATATGAGTCGTTTTCCCACCAGGGGCGGCGCAGGTGTCTATTACAATCTCACCAGGCTGGGGATCCAGGATATGGCTGGCGAGCATGGAGCTTTCGTCCTGAACCTGAAACCATCCCATCCTATACGATGACAGTTTGTTTATAGATGAAGGAAGCTCAATGACATTGATGCTCTCCGGCAGATTGCAGCTTGCGGCTGCTTCTGCACCCTCTTCCTGTAGCGAGCGCATAAGCTGATCGCGCGAAGTCTTCAGGATATTAGTTCGGATATACAATGGTGCGCGAAGGTTGTTAGCAGAACACAACTGGATGGTCTCGTCAGCGCCATATCTCTCTATCCAGCGTCTCACCATCCATTCCGGGTGTGAGTATCGCGCGGAGATGTGTCCGACGGGATCCGACTGAACGTCTGGGTAAGAGATTTTGCTTCTGTCCCGGATTGCCCTGCGAAGGACGGCGTTTACCAGGCCGGACACGCCATTGTAACCATGTTTCTTTGCCAGTTCAACGGATTCGTTCACGGCCGCATGATCCGGGACACTGTCGAGGAAAAATAACTGATAAAGACCCAGCCGCAGGATCTCAACTATCTCAGGCGGGAGTCTCTTCAATTTCTTCTGATGTATGAACTGGCCTATCACCCAATCTAATTTCCCGCGCCATCGGATTGTGCCATAAACCAGTTCTGTGAGGAAAGATTTATCCGGGTCCACGATCTGTTGATCCCGGATGGTTCTATCCAGTATGTTCCGCGCTCGTCCCCGTCCGGTGCTCAACATGGATAGTATTTGCAGTGCGGTTTCGCGCACGTTCTTTGATCTCCCTACTCACTCTGATATGCTTCGATTTCCTGCATCCTCACCCGCGCCTGCTCGTAGCCGGGGTTGATATTCAGCGCTTTCCGGAAGAGCGCCAGGGCCTCATCAAAACGCTCCACCCTCACGTAAGCCTCACCCAGGTTGTAGTAAGCCTCCGCCGAATCAGGTCTTAATCGAACTGCCTCTTTGAAGTTCTCTATAGCGCCATCAACGTTTCCAGTTTTCAGGTAGCACGTTCCCAGGTTGGTATGGGCTTCATACCAGTCAGAAGACACTTCCAGACACTTTCTGAACTCCGGAATGGCATTAGCGTACCTTCCTATCTTACACAACGCCATCCCAAGTTTGAAATGAACATCTATAGAAGATGGATCAAGTTTATTAACTCGCTCAAACTCGCCTATCGCTCGATGGTACATCCTGGCATCGTAATATGCCAATCCCAGGCTATGACGCACATTTGGCAGATCCGGCTTGAGTTTCACTGCCTCTTCGAGAGGGTATATCTGCTTCTGGATGTCTCCCTGCTTCCCATAACAGAATCCCAGGTTCACGTGTGGCTCCACCATATCTGGTTTAAGTTTTAAAGCAGCCTGGAAGAGTTCTATAGCCCTGGTCAGGTTGAGGGTTTCCATAGCTGTACATCCCTGGTTATGAAGTTTTTTGGCTCTGTTCACTTTTATCTGTTCCGCGTATACCTCGCGGACATATTCAGCTTCCTCAAGCCCTGCGGCTCTATCAAAGGCATCTTCCGCCTCTTCGTAGCGATCCAGCCTCGCCAGTACCAGGGCTTCGTTATAGCTATATTGTTTCTCGTCGGGATTAAGCTTAACAGCTTGCCGAAATTCATCCAGAGCGGCGTCATAGATCCCTTTTACGTAATAGTCTATCCCGACTATGTTATGTGCTTCAGCATTATCCGGATCCAGATCCGTATATTTCTTCATCTGGGCGGCAGCTTTCTCTATATCGCCCATGTCCCAATATACAGCCGCGAGGTTCCAGTTAGTGTCCAGGTCATTTGGTTTATACCGAGCCGCTTTTTCCAGGATCCTGCGCTCTTTGATTACCTTTTCCTGAAACTCCTTCTCATAAAAATCTATGTCCTTGGGGGTAGGAATGTATGGATGCTCTTTGGCGTAATCCGGGTGCTTGAGGTAGAACTCAGCAGTATTCAGATCGGAGATCTGATACATCCTGGCATACTCTTCAACCATCTGTGGCGTGATTATCCGTTCAGGCTCGGGGGACGGCTGCGAGCTATACAAGCCACAACCGAACGCGGTCAGGGTAAGAAATATATATATAAGGGATCCATTCCTGGCAGGCTGCATAATTATCATCTTCTATTTGATCTGGTAATTTTCCAATTCTTTCAGCACTATCCGCGCCGCCCTGTAGCCCGGATCGATCTCCAAGGCCTTCTGAAAGAGCGCGTAAGCTTCTTTATAGCTCTCTATTTTCATGTAGGCGATACCCAGATTGTAGTGTGCTTCTGCGGAGTTGGGTCTCAGTTGAACCGCTGTCCTGAATTGTTCTATAGCGCCAGCCACGTTATCGGTTTTCAGATAGCACGATCCCAGGTTGAGGTAAGCTTCGAACCTGTTAGGGGATACCAGGCATTGCTCAAATTCCGCAGCAGCCTCAGGATAGTCCTCCATCTTATATAGCGCCGTTCCAAGCTGGAAACGGGCTTCTGCAAACGATGGCTTGAGTTCAATAGCCTTTCTGAACTCTGATGCTGCCTCAGAATACTTCCTGGCGTCGGAATATGCTAGCCCCAGGTTATAGTGCGCATCCGGCATATCGGGCTTAAGTCTGACAGCTTCCCTGAAATGAAGTATCTGTTTCTCAGCGTCGCCCCTGGCTCTGTAGCAAACGCCCAGGTTAAAGTGAGCCTCCACCATGTTCGGATCCAGCTTAAGGACAGCCTCGAAGAATTCTATTGCCCGTTTATAATCGAGTCTCTGCAAAGCGTCATATCCATCGTTATACATCTTCCGCACTTTGTTCGCAGCAGTCTGTTGAGCAAACACCCGGCGCATTTCCTCTCCCTCTTCCAGGCCTGAAGCATTCTCGAATGCCTTACTTGCCTCGTCGTAGCGGCCCAATTCCGCCAGCACCAGCCCCAGGTTATGGTTGTATAGCTTTTCACCAGGAGCCAGCTTGACTGCCGCCTGAAATTCATCCAGGGCCGCGTTATAGAGTTTTTCGCGATAATACATTAACCCGACAAAGTTATGAACCTCCGCGTTATCAGGATCCAGCTCCAAGTATCTTCTCATCTGCTCGCTGGCTTTTTCCATGTCTCCCATGAGGTAGTATACAGTTCCCAGGTTGCGATTAGCATCCTGATCTTCCGGCCTGAACTGGATGGCCTCTTCCAGGGCTTTGACAGCCTCGCTATACATGCCAATGCGGGAGTATATCAGCCCCAAATTGACCAGTGAGCCTACATAAGCGTCTGAATACATAGCCAGATTCAATTTGGTGAAGCCCGTCTCTTTAATGTAGTATAGCGAATCTTTCAGATTTTGTAGGGCTTTGGGGTAATCTTTCTTCCCGATATACATAACGCCCAGATTATAAAGTATCGCTGGAGCATCAGGCTTAAGCTTCACAGCCTTTTTCATTTCCTCTATGGCGTCATCCACCTGGCCTGCTTTGTAAAGTCTCATACCTTCTCTATAATGCATCCCCACTGGATCGTTCTCAAACATCAATTCTGCTGCGCCGCTTCCTGAAGCGAGTCTTTGGATAAGCTTATTATACCTGGTGGTGCCGATCCTGCGGCTTCCCCCGCCATAGGCTGGATTATCCATGTATATGCGCCTGGCTTTCATGAACCCCTCTTTCTCTGCGAGTTTCCTGAAACCCGGATATACCTTCTCCAGAAAACCCCGTTCGTAGAATTCAACATCCTCATCCGATGGCGTATATGGGTTCTCTTTGGCAAAATCCGGATGAGTGAGGTAATACTCCGCCGTCTTCAGATCCGAGATCTGGTGTATTCTGGCGTATTCTTCAACCATTTCGGGAGTAACTTCAGGAACAGGTTCCGTAACGACTTCAGGGACGACAGGCTCAATAAGCACAGGTTCCGGCGGAACGCTTTCCTGCACAGCGCATCCGAAAGCCAGTGAGATAAGAAACACATATATGAAAAACTCAGTAAATCGCATGTATATCATCCCTTGAAATTACTCTGAATCCTGCGTCTTCTAATGATTGGTCAACTCTAAATTATATCACACAATATGCGCATGGATCAAGGAGCAATCGCTCTCTTCGCAAAGAAAACAGCTTGACCTTTCGACGAAGACAATATATAATTCTCTTTGCCAATTGCTATATACTGGAGTTCAAATATTTTGTCGGGGGTAGTTATGGAAGTATACCTTTACCTGGGCAAAAACACTTTTTTTCATCGCCTGCATCCTGTTACTAAGATATTCAGTTTGCTTTTTCTATTCACTGCGGCGATGCTTTTCAACCACCCGCTCTATGTGCTGGCGTTCACCGGGTTTGTGATGCTTATTGGTGGGCTAAGCAGGTCTCTATCGAACCTGAAGCGGATATGGATACTCCTGATACTGCTGCTAGTATTCTGCAGCGCCCTCTGGCCACTATTCCTGAAGGGCTCGAAGCTTTTATGGAAGCTGGGACCGCTCTCCATTTACAGGGAGTCGCTGCTGTATGCAGTGGCTGTGGGGCTGAGGCTGGATACCATGCTTATTTGCGGGATGATATTTCTCTCCTGCACCCGTATTGAGGAGTTCACTGCTGGTCTGAACAAACTGGGGATGCCTTTCCCCATGAGTTTTGCTCTGTCGCTTGCTCTAAGATTGCTGCCGACCTTTGCCGCAACTACCGCTACCGTTGTTCAGGCTCAGAAGTCCAGAGGATTGGACCTGGAAAGCGGATGGATACTGAGCAGGATAAAAAAGCACGTTCCTTTGCTTATACCCATCTTTATATACGCTGTCCGAAACGCTGACCTGCTGGCGATGGCTCTGGAGTCTAAGTCCTTCGGGCTCAGAAAGGATCGAACTTACTACCAGGAGTTCAGGGCAACTTCATCAGATTATATGGCAATAGTCTTTCTGTTGACCTTGAACGCTGCATTTGTATATATTAGACTGAACAATATGGGTTATGTGCTCAACAGAATATGACTTAAAGGAGATGGGAAAGATGCATTTAAAAAGCTTTCGGTTATTGATTTTCCTGTTAATTGCTCTTGGCTTTATTGGACTTGCAGGCACGGTCGACGCACAATTGCCTCTCATTGACAATATAATGATAGAAGCACACGATGCTGACAACCAGCCTGAAAATCCTTATGGCATTCGTCTCGTCACGATAACAGTGGATGGCAAACTGGATACCAGCGATGATGAAGTGTTGGGTACAATACTAACTGTTGTGGATGAAAATGGCAACGGCGCTCCCGATCCAGGTGAGAAAAGCATAAAAGTTACCCAGGGTTACTTGTGGGCCGGCGGCCACGAACTCCGCGTTACTGGTGGAACTCATATTGTTTCGCAAGGCGGTGTGGACGATATGATCGAGACCAATCCGACAGGTGGTTTCATTTTCGCGTTTGCTCTTCCAGCAGATATAGTGGAAAATCAGGATGTAACGCTGATTCTGACCTTCGGTAATGAAGAGGGCGATCTGTCCCCCCAGATCTATGCTCCTGCTTTGTTCATCCCTGCCCCAGGAGAAAGGCCTTATAACTTCGCCGTTCAGATCCCGCACCTCACGCAAGGAGAAGTAGACGATGACATATACAGGAACGGCGACATGATCGAAGTTCGACTCGAGTATGAAACGCTGTTCAGTGGACCACCTCTATCCGCGAACCAGGAGATAGAGCTGCTCACCATAATGCCTGACTTCTCCAACGTTGATAGCAGGTTCGCCCTGGGTAATAGTGAGGAAGCAGGTGTGCCGCTTACCGTTCTCCCACCAGTTGGTAACGATCCGGCTGGAAGGTATGACCTGACCTCCTGGGATCCCAACAATACAGATCCCAACGATCTCGACCTGTATGACCTGGCGCTGGACGTGGATAGGGCAGTCAGAGATGGCAGATTGATCATAGATCCCAGCGGCGGCGACTATGACGTAACCTACATAATATCATCTGACAACCGCAACAATCCGGGACGAAAACGGCTGTTTATACATGCCATTGATTATCCCTCCTCTCTGGACATATCCTATGTCTCAGATATCTTCACCGAGGCTGGTCTTAATTTCCCGACAGACCTCAACATAGAGACCTGGGCGACCTGTGCGATTGCGGTGTGCTATGATAATGAAATGGGGGATATTCTTCTGGATAACCTGCCGCCGAATTTTGACTTCGTCGTGCTCGATCCCTTCGTCAACACGCCTCTGCGCAAATGGGATGATTTCAACTTGAACGGCTTTGTGGAGCCAGATGAATGGGCCTATGTCTATAAGGAAGGAGACATTGTCCGCCTTATGGTCCAGATCGACCCTCACGACCTGACTGCGGAGGAACTCAATGAAGTGGATCCGGACGACCTCTCCGATTATGGCAATGAGAACGGCACAGTGAGAAATATCAGAATTATCGGAGACATCAGCGCGCTTCTGGATCCCACCAAAGTCAACCTAGTAAACGACTATAACGGCAACGGTATTCCAGACAATGCTGAAGTATATACCGTCGAGTATGCCGGGAGCAACGGCAAAGATGACGATTTCGATGGCGGGTCAGGAAGCTATACGGAAGATGACGATGAGGATAGTACCCTGAACGGTTTCAACGAGAGGTACATGTATATCCTTAAAATCGAGGTAACCGATATGTTCCTTGGTGTATCAGGTTACGGCCCCCATACCACTCCCGGCCTGCCCATCAGGTTTATGATAGAGGATGACACCGGCAACAGGTCATATTTCAGCACCTGGCGCGAAGAGCTATATGACTTTGACAACTGGATCTGGCGGGAAATACCAGCTAACGAGCTTGACCTGCGCTGGGGCAGAGATACCGGCCTCGTTGACGGACTCAGAAACCCCATGTATCTGGATCCGCCTGGCGAGGATGAGGTGTTTGTTCCTGACGGCGTCATTACAATTGGTGGTATCACCTATTACAGCTCCAGATCGTATCAGCCCACGCCTGCGCGCGCGAAGACGCCGCCGTGGAGTCCGGGTTACCAGATAATCACTAACTGGGATAAGCCCTTCCGCGTAATTATTGACGGCGCTCCGCCCAGCGTATCCATAATCAGGGATATAAAGCAGGAAGTGGGCGTTGATGACCAGGCAGTCACCAACGGCGCCGCTGTAGTGCCTGTTCTTGGTCCTCACAACGTAAATCACGTTCCTCCGACCGCCCTGTTAGGCGGAAGAGGGGGATTCATCAGTCCTGGCAACTTTATCTACGAGATAACCGGCAACGGAGATGAGCTTGTCACCCTGGAATCCTACTACCCCAGTGACAATGACGTATATTTCGTCAAGTTCGAGTATTCTGAGGATGACGTTAATTTCAAGCCTATGAAAGGCGTCTTCAATGATTACGAAAAGTCCTGGCAGTTTGTGGACGGCAAACCGCCCAGGGAAAGTCTCCTGTTATACGACATCGCTGGCAACATTACCGATGCTGACGCGCCCGGCGCCAAGTATGGTATATGGCACGACGCCTTTGACGGCGATGACGATGGCGATAATGATCCCGATTTCTTTGACGATGAGGTTGACGATGCCCACAGGCTGCCGTTGAGCGACGGTAAGGATAACGACGCTGACGGCCTGATGGATATGGCCGATCGGGATGAGGATAATTACAACACTGAGGTCTATTATCGGAACAGGGATGATGATGAGGACGGTTTCATGGACGAGGATGAGTACGTCGTCCCGGCCCGGTTCGATCCCGGCAGCAGTTCGTGGGTGGCAAACTGGACTTTCGATCCGCTGCGCATAGCCCGGGTACTTGATCTCTCACCCAACAGAGCCTATGCCATCAGGGCAGTGCCTTATGACCTGGCGGGCAACGTTATCCAATACGGCATCGCTTCTATATACGTGGTATTCAGGGTCGTCGGGCCGGGCTTTGAGGTAGAGGGCGACGCCACAGTGCAGATCTATAAAAACGGTCAGCTTATCACGGGACAGGCTATACAGGAGAATCGTGTTTATGATCTGGTGGCAGTTACAGAGGGCATTGTGAACGTGGTCGCTTTTCAGTATTCCATTGATAGGAGAACGTGGGTGCTCATGCCCACTGCCAGTGGGGAATCGAACCCTGATACAGTTCCGACCTTCGAGATCTCATGGCGTCCCATGCTGGACCAACTGGCTGCTGATCTCTGGTGGGACTGGGACGAAGATGGGTTTAAGGACCCGGGAGAGCCGCCTTTTCAATCCGGCGATGTTTTATATATCAGGGCTTTGGCATTGCCGTTCGGGCAGTTGGGAAAGTATCAGGTGGTAAACGGCCTGGTGATCGATCCGCAAACCTTCATTCCCTATGCTCCCCTGGTGGCGCCACCAGCCACCACCCCGCCGTCAGCGCCGAGTTTAGCCACAATGATGAGCGATGAAACAATGCTTATCCTGAATCTACGGGAAGGCTGGAACCTCGTATCTATATGTGTTGACAACACTGGAAATACTGATCTTGTGTCAATATTGTCACAAGTAGAGGGAGCCTGGGATTCGGTGTGGTCGTATGATGCCATCATCGGGTGGCAATGGCATATATACGGTGCCTCTTTCAATACTTTATTCAACATAGTGCCAGACAAGGGATACTGGATCAATATGAACAGTGATGATAATACGCTGGTGCTTGAGGGGACGGAACTTGCAGGTACAACCATCCCACTATACACCGGGCCAAACCTTGTGGGATACAGCTCCTTTGATACACCACATCCGGCAGACGCGCTGGATTCTATAGCTGACGATTATACTTCCATCTGGACGTATAAAGACGGAAGCTGGCTGAAGTATTTCAAAAACATCCCGGGTTTCCCCAGCGACCTGAGTGAGATGGAGCCTGGCAGCGGATACCTGATCTATGTGGAAGAGGATTGTGATTGGTACCTTGAAGAATGAATTGAGAGGAATCAGATAAATATGGATCTAAAAGAATGCAGCATCGGGATTATAGGACTGGGTCAGATTGGCGGAGGGATAGCACCCAATCTGGTGCGTGCAGGTTATTCTATTACCGGATACGACCTGAAGCCAGATGCAGTCCAGCGACTGGTGGATGTGGGCGGTCGGGCGGCTGAAAGCGGTGAGGAGATAGTAGATCGCTGCGATATTATCTCGACAGCAGTGGAGGCTCGCGACTCAATCAAGCTGGCCGACACCGTATTGCTTCCAAATGCCCGGGCCGGTCAGATATTTATCGATCACAGCACAGTGCCCATTCCTGAAACTTGCCGCATCGGGCAGGCGTTCATTGAGAAGGGCTGTGAATATCTGGACGCTCCCGTAAGTGGCGGCAAAGGCGGAGCGACATCAGGCATGCTGAGATTGTTTGTGGGCGGGGATAAGACAACTGCCGATCGATGCTGGCCCCTGTTCCAGGTCATCGGCAATCCGGACAAGGTCGTTTACTGCGGCCCAATAGGTATGGGACAGGTGGCGAAAGTGGTTCAGCAATTGACAACCCGATTTCCGGACGTTGCACGGTTAGAGGTCATGGCGTTTGGCCTGCGGGCCGGGCTGGATCTTGAGATACTCATGCGCGCTCTTGACGTATCCCCGGATTCCGGAGACCCGTATGCCAGACTATGCAAGGCCGTCCAGGATGGCAGTATAGGCGATTTTTCTTATGAGTTTGCCGAATGGGCTTACTATCTTGAAGAAGTCAGAGCAAAAGGGTTTCGTATGCCCATGCTGGAAGCCATGTACGAGTTCTGCAAGGATGGGGAAAAGACAA
>Ga0114922_10005560_pt1 | contig 11616 bp, 7 predicted proteins | sample AartaG_FD_100975 | JGI IMG/M metagenome (GOLD analysis project Ga0114922, IMG submission 100975) | Deep subsurface microbial communities from Aarhus Bay to uncover new lineages of life (NeLLi) - Aarhus_00045 metaG | ecosystem: Environmental > Aquatic > Marine > Oceanic > Sediment | place: Aarhus...
AAGCTTCGGGACCGTAGATTTCGGACACGCGACCACGGGGGATGCCCCCAACTCCGAGCGCCAGATCCAGCGCCAGGGAACCGGTGGGGATGATTTCAACAGAAAGGTGATGCGCTTCGCCTAAGCGCATCACCGCTCCATCACCAAAGCGCTTTTGGATATCCTTAACCGCAGCCTCTAGAGCCTGCTCGCGTTCGCCAGTCATTTGCTAACCTTAAATCAAGATACCAAAACAAGAACAGAACGAGTCTACCTGACATCGGATCGAATGACAAGCAATCGATCATTCCTGCGACCTCGCAGTTGACTGGAGCGTACAAAAAAGAAAAATGCGATGGAAAATTCCATCGCATAAGATCTCCCCGCCGTGCCGTGTGCTGCGTGATTTTGAACCTGCTATTGCAGGCGGGTTCCAGCCTCTGCATTTCGCCTTGGCCGAAGCCTACCGCGTCATGCAAAGGACAAATGAACCCATTTGGTAAGTGTTGGCTCAAAATCTCTTGCTGCATCACGTACACAGCAGGGTATCCCATGTATACCATGTTGACTTGAGACTGACAAGGTGACACAAATCCGCATCGCCAATCTCTCAAGAGTCTACCTATCGAAAGTTACGAATCTCCGATCACTCGAATGTGCAGCTCATCCAGCTGTTCTTTCTCCGCAGCTGTTGGCGCGCCAGCCATCACATCACGCGCGGCTTGATTCTTGGGGAAAGCTATGACCTCTCGAATGTGATCCTCTCCGGCAAATATCCGCACGAGACGATCTATACCCGGTGCGATGCCCCCGTGGGGTGGTGTCCCATACTCAAAGGCTTCCAGCAGGTGGCCAAACCGCTCTTGGGCAACGTCAGGATCCAGTCCGATGAGTTTGAAGACTTGTTCCTGTAGGCTGCGATCGTGGATTCGGATGCTACCGCCACCCACTTCCAAACCATTCAGGACCATGTCATATTGCTGTCCTCGTGCTTCCCCAGGAGAGCTTTCTAATAGTGGAATATCTTCCACCATCGGAGCGGTAAAGAGGTGGTGACTCGGGTCCCAGCGCGACTCGTCTTCATTCCAGGTAAAGAAGGGGAAATCAATGACCCATAGCCAGGCAAGAGTATCAGGGTCGCGCAGACCTAATGCGTCGCCAAGATGTAATCGCAACCTGCCCAACGCTTCATAGACGATCGCAGATTGATCAGCGACGATAAGGATCAGATCGCCCGGCTCTGCTTGAAAGGCTTCGATAAAAGCATGTTGCCGCTCTTCGTCCAGGAATTTTGCAAAAGAGGAACGTATCTCGCCATCTTCGCTAAGGCCAAGATAGGCGAGCCCTTTCGCCCCAAATTGTCCGACGAAAGCAGTAAGTTCCTCGATTTGCTTCCGACTATAGCCACCGCAGCCTTTGGCATTGATGCCTCTCACCGCTCCACCGTCTGCCACGACCGAGTCAAAGACCTTGAAACCTGTATTTTTGGCGACCCTGGTCACATCAACGAGTTCCAACCCGAAACTTACATCGGGATCATCCCGTCCAAAGCGATCCATCGCTTCTTGATAGGTTAAGCGAGGCCATGGTTTCTGCAGGATGCGCTTGTCAGGGAGCAGCTTCTCAACCATCGTCGTGAACAAGTCCTCCGTAAGCGACATCACGTCTTCACGTTCAACAAATGACATTTCAAGATCTAACTGCGTGAATTCCGGCTGGCGATCCCCGCGCTGATCTTCATCGCGGAAACAGCGCGCGATTTGAAAGTATCTCTCCACCCCGGCCACCATGAGCAGCTGCTTTAATTGTTGGGGGGATTGAGGCAGTGCATAAAATTCACCTGGGTGAATCCTGGATGGAACGAGGTAGTCCCGTGCTCCCTCTGGAGTCGTCTTAAAGAGAATGGGCGTTTCAACTTCCCAGAAACCACGCTCATCCAAATAGTCACGAATGTACTTAACCACCTGGTGCCGCAATTCGAGATTCCTGCGCATGCGCGGCCGACGAAGATCAAGGTAACGATATTTCAAGCGAACATGTTCATCGACCTCAGATTCCTCGTTGATCGAGAACGGGGGCGTCCGGGCAGGGTTGAGGATCTTGATCGATTGGACTTCTACCTCAATCTCTCCGGTTGGTAGCTCAGGATTCTGCATACCTTCAGGCCGCAAACGCACCATTCCTTGGATTTGTAACACCCATTCCGATCGGGCATCGACGACGAGCGCATGCGCCTCTGGTGAGGTTTCGGGATTCGCAACGACCTGGACAACGCCTGAGCGATCACGCAGATCAATAAAAGTCACGCCACCATGATCGCGTCGTCGGTTAACCCATCCCGCCAGCGTGAGCGTTTCACCTACGTGCTCAGCACGAACCTCACCACAACTATGAGTCCTCAACATGTTGCCTCCCGCAGTAAAACATACGCCGCCCGATGTTCCTGAAATCGGGCGGCGGTGATCTCTCAACCGTTAGTCGTCAGCATGCCATGACCCACGCCCGAAGCTTCTCGTTCGTGGAATTCAAATGTATTGAGGGCATACTGAAATGTGCTCCGATCATCTGGCGCTGATTATAGCACTGGGCGGAATTGACGGTCAACGCGAAGGGGGGACAGGATATAGGGTACGAAATCGGTACACTTTTCTGGTGTTCGTTTCGAGTTAGTTCCAGTTCAGGTAGATGGAAAAAATGATTACAGGGTCCCAGGAGGTATATATCCCCGGGGTCCTTTGATTCAGGTCAGGGTTCCCCCGGGTTTCCAGGTCCGGTTTTCCTGTTCTGGACCGAGCGCTGGACCGGGTAAGTGCTTCGCTACACCGGGAATTTCCAGGGTTTCCCGGTTTCTGGAGCCGGGGCTGGAGCCTTACCGGAGCCGGGGCTTTCCGGTGCCGGGCCAGGGATAGGCCTTGTTTTATGCGTAATTTCGGGTTATTTTCCGGTTACCTGAGCTCTACCCGGACCCTAACCAGACCCCGGGGATCAAAATTTGGTAGGGGGGGCACCTAGGCTAGGGAAGGATTTGGCTCGTGGTTTACCTTATTGTTGAAGGTGACTTGAAACTGGTATAAGCTTGATCAAGGAGGAAGGGGGATCGGGACCGTTACATACGACCGCGATTCCCCCTGTTATGTGGACGTTCTTTCTTAATATCCGCGATTCGGGGGCGAAACGTGATATTTAGCACAACAAATTCCCCACGCGGGATAAACCCTTGGTATCAACAGCAGCATGTATTCTTGCGAAAAATGGATTGGTCAAGACAAGACGGCGTTATCGTCGCGCGCATCCTGGCTACCCTAAGAGCGTGCCGCAGGAATCATTCGCAGCGGGAGAAGGTATTTGCTCCAGGGTAGATGGGGTCTGAAAAGACTCTCTTAGTGGATCCCTTGTTTTGTCTCAAATGCTCTGAGGACAAACAGGATTGTTCATTCACTCATGTTGGAATATTTGATGAACATGCACATGCGGTCTCTCTTGAGGGCAATAACTACATGGAGCGTTTGGCGTGTAGGGCTATCTTTCTGGGGATATTTTATTTGGTGGAAGGGACTTATCAACCCAGAGGGAGGTCGTGAATGGCTGTATGGCATCGAGCCAGCAATCGAGGGGGCGCGAGCAGGCTTGATCGATATCTGGATGCGATGGGATACAGTTCACTATTTGCGCATCATACAAGATGGTTATGGTCCTGATGAACGCTCTGCGTTTTTCCCCTTATACCCGTTCATCGGTAAAGCATTCGGATTTGTCTTGGCGGGTAATAACCTCCTTGGATTACTCCTGGTGAGCAACCTGGCAGCGATCGGGTGCTTTTACCTTATAGATTCACTGGAGCAGATAGAGGACTATAAGGTCAAAAGCCATCCGGTTGTTTCCAATCTGATCTTCTACCCAGCGGCATTCTTTCTTATTGTTGCGTATCCACAATCGCTAGTGCTTCTCTTTTCTCTTGCTGCGTATCTGGCTCAGAAAAAAAATTTGTTACTACTATCCTTCATTCTCGGGATTGTCGCAGGATTAACTCATTCGACAGCATTAGCACTGACTATTCTATTGATCGCGAATGCTTTAGCGGATAAAAGAATACGAAAAATCAAGTTCATAACTGCATTCGGGCCTGTGCTGGGCATTGTGATTTTCATGGCATGGAGAATGCAGGCCGGCTACCCAATGTACCAGGAACTGCAATGGACCATGTCGAATCGTAGTATTGGGTTTGGAATTGATCTTGAGGGTGTGATGACACCAGGTGTCTGGCTCTTACGGGGGTGGCCGAATCTTCTTGCCTTCTTTATGGGGGTTGGTTCCGTTTTGTGGGCTTATCGAAACCACAAGCTAGAGTGGGCGGCTTACGAGGCAGCTCTCCTGATGATACCAGTGATGAGCGCACCGAGTTTTGAACCGTTCGATGGCCTTGCACGTTATGCACTTATCGGATTTCCAGTATTCTTCGCATTATCCACCTGGATCTCAAATGGGTGGTGGCGTCTTATCCTGTTCGCTCTCGCAATTGGTGGAAATCTTTACCTTTCCGGCCTCTTCATTATGTGGGGATTCATTGGATGATGGAAGTGCTTGTGAAACCGGAGTGTCACCAAGCTGGGTTGTAAATGCCCTTCGAAATAATTGAATCTTTCTGTTAGTTTATAGTGGCTATCGAATGGGGAAATTACAATTCAAAGATTGTAAACCAATAGCTATAGGGACTTGTGGTAACCGAAAATTACAATCCGCTTATAAACCTGTGTGAATATGTCAGAGTTGCTAACCCGTGCTTGTGTTCAAGGTCAATGACCCAATCGATTTCGACTTCGACAACATCATTAGTCGACCGGGCAGCGTCTTGGTCTACTGAGTGGGGTTAGACTTCAACACATTGGAAGCCTTTACGCAAGTATCGGGCTTGGAGCTGCCCGGTCTCAGCGTAGATCCTATGTTCCTTGACGTATCCACGGGGAGTTACGAGCTTCATACAGATAGCTGAATGAATCTGGATAACGTCTCGCTGGAGGCGACCGGGGATGGGGCGCGATTTGCAGGTGATGGAGCGAGATGGGGGTGCGAAAATCCCTGGTTTAGGTGAATGACCCTGCGCGTCAGCTCGAGGCTGTTAGGCGATTTGTGAATTCGCGTATAAACAAATGAATATTCAAAAAGATTCAAAGGAACACGATCAAAGACAATTTTATTCGGGTTTTTGGTCTTAAACATTTCAGCAGAAATTCCTGGTGTTTTCAAACTTCATTGATATGTCGGTTATTTTGATTGGATGGCGATGTGATTAGGCGGATCCGAACAAGGAGAAAGAGAATAAACTCTCGTACGCTGAGCCTCAGATTAGTTATCTTGGCTCCTTTTCTGGTGGGGGTTAGTGCTTGGTGGCTATACAGTCAAGTGATCCAGCCTCAACCAATCTATATAACCGCCGACCCCGAGGTAGCCTACTTCCTAAGTTCATTGTCGGTATTTAAGGGATCTTCCTATACGTTCATTGATCATCCGGGTACACCTGTTGAAATTATTGGAACTCTGATTCTCGGTATCACCTATCCATTCGTTGGGGATTTCGGGAATTCTTTCACACTTTCACACATCGCTCATCCCGAGAGCTTCCTACTCATTGTCCGCTCTTTGCTCACACTCGCAAGCATTTGCACGATGATCCTGCTTACCCGCTGCGCAGTCGATGGAAAGCATTGGACAGATGAACTTGTCGCTGTGGCTGTTGCTGTTCTGTTCTTTGGAATTCATCCAGGAGCGTTCGATTCCATCGTACATTGGTCACACAACTCATTTAGCTTTCCTGCTGGTGCCCTGCTTGGCCTTTGGATGGTTCTTCTCGTTGTCGACAAGAGAACAAAATCGATGCGGCGAATTGCGATCTTTGGTTTTTGTTTAGGAATACTTGCAGCTATACAAATTTACTTTGCCACATGGATTGTTGGAGCCGTCGTCGCTCTTTCAGCTTATTTCGTATTAAACAGGCAGGGATTGAAAATTGGTTTGATGTCAAGCCTCAGTATTACACTGGCGGCAATGGCCGGTTTTTTCTTTTCCACTTTACCGATAGTTGCCAGGTACCAAGATTTTATTTCATGGATCGTAAGAGTGGCCAGCCATCAAGGTAGACATGGAAGCGGTCTGCCAGGGTTTACATCCGTTAAGACCGCCACAACGAACTTAATAACTTTATGGAAAGATCTTCCCTTACTCTTCGTTTCGATCGGGGCCGTTGTTACGCTGATAGGGATCATGACCTTGCGTCAGCGAATATCGATGAGGTCCAACCCTGGTGTGTGGGCGATCGTGCTGGGTCTCACGCTTCAGATTGGTACCATGTGTGTATTGGTTATAAAACACCCGGGCATCATCTATATGCAAGCAGTTGCAGCCATATTCCCATTGTTACTCGCAGGCGCTATTTCTTTGATGCAAATCTCGATGCCGAAGATGATCATCGCACAACGATTAATAAAATTTGGCCTGAGCATAGGAATATTCTTCTTGTTCGGGTTGGCCTTGGTAAGGGCTATCTATAATCATAACATTGAGACTCGACAAGTGGAGTTTGTAGTAGAGGATATTCATACGTTTATTGACGATTTAGCGCTGGATTTAGGGCGTGACCGTAAATCCCTCAATACTCTCTGGGTTTATGGAATGCCGTCAGACTGCACTGCCTTGTGGTATGGAAATCAGTATGCCGACAATGTGTTTGCTGAAGAGATTAGCTCGATTTGTCCTCGAGATTTATACTTTAACCTCTGGGAGTACAAAGTAGGCTTAGTGGATGGAACTTCTGCACCAGTGGACCAATCAAATTGGGATATTATTGTATTGAACGAGGCAGCATTGATCGACTTTCCAGAACTTACTACTCTCGGTAGAGTTGTTGAGTTAGAAAGACGGTTAGGTACATTTGGGAAAGTCGTCTACCTTCTACCTTGGTAAATTCATATAATCGAGAATCAACTGGATGGAATTGCTAAACTCCCGCTGCTTATGCGGGATTTGAACCTTTCGACCAGGTGCGCCGTACAGGGATCGAACCTATGCCCTTGGGCTTAAATGCCCTTGTGTTAGGATGTGCAGGTCTGGATTGAAGGTCATAGCTTGTTGTGGGAAAACAACGGAATAAGTTACGAAGTAGGCGGTCGGGATCTCGATATACACCAGGCAATGAGAATTGCTCAGTCGATGCGATAATAATCGAACTCAGATCAATGTGAGCAGGTCAGGTGTTTCATCACCAGCATTTGACTTGTTGTTCATATAAAAGTCAGATGGAGTAATTGACGGGGAGCATCATTTGCAAAGCAATTGCTCGAAGACTAACTTACAACTCGCTGGAGCGGGCCTCGCGCGAGGCGCGAAAATGAGATGAAGTAGCTCTGCGAGGCTGCTCAACTCGAAACTGTTAGGCACATAACTATAATCTGCAGAGCTACACAAATGAAAAGACACATACTTTTAGTCATGAGTATAGCAATTCTGATTATTACTGGGTGCACTGAATGCATTGAATCAGTCCCAGTTCACGATGAGCAACCCACTGGTTTATCAACTCCTCTTGTTAAAGAAGGAAAGCCTCCAACGGAGCCGTCAGAAACACCAACAGTGCCTGGTTCAACCTCACTGGATGAGACTGCAGCTTTTCCTCCCAAGACTCGTCTAATATCTTATATTGTGTATGGGGGGGATGGTGAAGCGAGTAGTGAATGGAATACATGTGAATATTGGCTTGGTCCCCATGAAAGATTTTTACTTTATGATGATGGGCAATTAATTCTTTTTAGATCCGGCACTATCCTAGAGACCGTCCTAACGAAAATTGAAATACAGAGTCTTCTCTCTGACCTTGAGAGTACGGGGTTTTATGAAATCCAGGAATCTATTGAAGCACCTGATGGATATGATATCTACAATCTGCCTGATGATTACCAATATGGAGACGGTGGATGGGGTCGAAGTATTGCGATAAATGGGCGAAGCATTCATATTCGCGATTCGCTTTGGGATTTTATTATTCCAGCAGCAGAAGATACGGTAGCGATTATTGAAGGATTTGAGCCTGCAAGGGTTGCAGTGCCATATATACCAAGTAATATAGAAATGTTTGTGCTTCCGAAGGATAGTGGCTATTTTTCTGAAAGATCGTTTCCCATAGCTCAAGAATGGCCGTCTGATTTACCCCCTATTAACCAGATTCCCTTTTTTCTTGATGAAAGCGAAACCGCGCAAGTACTTAATATAGGTTTATTTTCATCTTTTCCAGATGTCCGAGCTTTCATATACGATGGAACTGAATACATAGTTATTACCTGTCCCAGTAGATTTAATCCATAGATGTGCCTAACGTCTCGCTGGAGGCGCCCGAGGATGCGGTGCTAAAAAAAAAGAAACACCCTCAGCTCGCCCCCCTCGAGTTGAGGGTGCCATTTATATGAAGATCTACCCTTATGATTAATCAACATTCAGTTATCATAGAATTTTAATAACAGAATATCTCTATTGATACACCTCTTATCAGTAGTTATGTTGTCAATTCCTCTTTTATTCCTTATTGTTATATATTGAGCGGACTTATCCACGGAAACACCTGTTAGGCTGTCGATCAAGAATAGGATTTGAGAGAGAATGAAGAATACTATCGTAGAAGTTGAACTGCCCCCAATTTCAATAATTATTCCTGCCTATAATGAGGAGAAGTGGATTAGCACAACTGTATCTTCCATCCTTAAGAGCGGATTCCCATGCGAAGTAATTGTAGTAAATGACGGCTCAACTGATACGACTTCTGAAACCCTAGCAAAATTTGGTGACCCGGTTAAAGTCATCTCCCACAAGACGAATAGAGGCAAGGGATTAGCATTAGTTTCAGGCATTAGAGAGGCAACTGGAGTAATCATCGTCTTCTGCGATGCTCATCTCTTGGGCTTGAATTATTACCATCTTTTGTCTTTGGTCCTACCGCTTGTGTTGGGATTGGCAAAGGCATCCCTGGGCAAGGGTATAATGGAAGAAATCTCTGTAACATCTGCTATCGCCCCTTCTTTAATACTCACTAACCAACGAGCATATTTTCGGGAAGACCTCATCCCCTCTTGAATGAAATTGAGAGCCTGGGTTATGGAGTAGAAACTTTCTTGTATAACCGATTTCCCCACGATAAAACTTTCGGTCTCTTGCTTCCAGGATTAACTCACTTGCTCAAGAAAACGACTTCTTCTCCAACTGACGCGACTCGTGAGTATCTGAGAGAGGTATCCGAAATCCTCGAAACTTTAGCTCGACTCGAAGTCATAAAGCACAGCGAATTCACAGAAATTAGAGAAGCATTCGAATCATTGTTATCCAAGCTCAGAAATCGTCACCACGGAGATGAGAACAAGGAATAGCATAATGTTGACAGCCTAACTATTCGCTGTAGCCGACACCGCAAGCGGGCCGATATGCAAATGAAGGTCCTTGATGGAGAATCGGGAAATGTCAGCGGAGTATCGAGCGGGACGGTTGAGTTCAAAGTCGTTAGGCGGCAATAAAGAAGGTAGAGTTCAATGATCAATTATGCTTAGGATTATGGAGATTACAGACGAGACGACTCATAGTATCGAGCGCATAGTTCCGCAGTGTTGGATACACGCGGTAGGCCCCACTGCTAGCGAGCTTGCTCAGCTCCATGAGGCAGGCATTCCGTCAGAACTGCTGAGCCACGTGCTCGACCCTGGTGAGCGCACACGTGTAGTTAGGAGAGGAGACATTGTCCTCATAGTGATCCACTTGCCGTACGAGCTGGGCAAGCCGTCTAACGTTCCTTACGCTACTGCGCCGGTTAGCTTGATTCTGCAACCTCGGCTCTTTGTCACGATCGAACCACAGGAGATTGGCCTATTTGAGAAGTTGTCGGCGAACCCTCCGACCGGGCTCAAGGCTCATGACAAAACTAAATTTGTTTTAGGTGTGCTTTTACAGGCTGCATCTGACTACGTCACATATCTCCGGGATATCAATTTAGCTGTTGACGAAGCCGAAGACCGTCTGCAACGCTCGCTTCGTAATCAAGAGGTCCTCCAGTTGCTGAATTTTCAGAAGAGCCTCGTATTTTTTTCGACTGCGTTGAATTCCATCGAAATGATGGTGGAGAAACTTCGAAAGGGAGACTTTCTCGAGTGGTCATCTGATGACCTGGAGCTGGCCGAGGATGCACTGATTGAGATTCGTCAAGCCGTGTATCAGGTGGACATTGCGCAGAATATCCTCACTCAGATGATGGATGCCTTTGCGTCCATAGTCTCCAATAACCTCAATACTGTGATGAAGTTCCTGGCAGCCATAACGATAATCATTAGCATTCCGATGCTAATTGCCAGTGTCTATGGTATGAACGTTCCACTACCTGGAGGATTGAATTACCAGACTTTCGGATATCTGATCGTGACATCAGTCCTCTTGTCAGTGTTGGTGGTCATTTTATTCCGCAGGAAGGATTGGCTATAGGGCTGCCTAACCGCTTGCTGGAGCCCTGGGAAAGAACCAGGATGCACGCGACGGACCCCGCGCAAGGCGCGAAAATCAGGTGAGGTAGCGCTGCGGGGCCGCTCCCTGGCCAAGCCCGCCAGGGCTGGCAGCTCGATGTTGTTAGATTGACGCTATAATTGAATGATCGAGGAAAACCATGAGTGAAGTACCTAATTCAGATGAGCCCGATCTCGGATATCGCTTTTTACCAAGAATATATCCCCAATCTGCCGGACATCCTCGTCTTGAGATTAAGATTTCTAAAGCTCCTACTGAACGGCATTTTGACCCGGAAATCGTAAATCTTCTGGTCTTCTCTTCTACGACTCATCTCCATACTCAAGGTATTGAACATCTAAAGGTTTATCATCCATGGTCGTATCAAGCTTCTTATCAAGTTGCTCCCGGCATGCTGATAATCTCAGATCGCAAGGGCAAAAAGGTAGAGGCCTTCACCTTTGGTGGTGGACTGAAAATAGACATGGATGATGAAAGCACGAAGTGCATTATCGAATCTGGCGCTCCAATCATTGAGATCGACATGATTGAGAGCACTGTGATGATGCTGGTTGAAGAGATCGAAATTATCCTTGCTAAGCGCCGCACTATCTGGGGACATGACGAGGGTGAATTCGAATCGCGGCTGGCAAATATCCCTCCATCACAACTATACGCGACTTGTATCGAGGAACTAACGATGCAATTCGAACACGATCACAGTGGGGAAATGACAGATTACCATGATCTATATGAATTCATCCTTGCCGAGAAATTAGGACTTAAAAATGAGGGACTTTGGCCAGAGAGACTTCCCTCAATTTCGGAGATACTTTAGATCTCATAGATCCAATTCTAAGCCGGCATGTTCAGTAGCTTGCCCTTGCTCCTTCCTGATATGTCAATCTAACGTCTCGCTGGCTTGTAAGTACATCAGGCTCCCGCTAAGAACGTGCGGGACGAGCGGTGAACGAGAGCGGAACTCGCGTGAGGCGCGAAAATGATATAAGGTAGCGTTGCAGGGCCACTCCCCGCATAGAACGCGGGACTTCGCCCTGGCCTAGAGCGCCAGGGCTGGTAGCTTGCAGCCGTTAGGGTTGAATTAATATCAGAGTA
>Ga0114922_10005561_pt1 | contig 11614 bp, 4 predicted proteins | sample AartaG_FD_100975 | JGI IMG/M metagenome (GOLD analysis project Ga0114922, IMG submission 100975) | Deep subsurface microbial communities from Aarhus Bay to uncover new lineages of life (NeLLi) - Aarhus_00045 metaG | ecosystem: Environmental > Aquatic > Marine > Oceanic > Sediment | place: Aarhus...
CATACTGCATATCCGGCTCACGATTCTCCGTCAGCGGCGTCGGCACGCATATTAAGATCGAATCCACCTTCGACAACTGACTCATCGCCGTTGTCGCTCGAAAGCGCTTCGATTGAATCATCTCGGCTACCAGTGAATCCGGAATATGTTTGATGGGGCTTTTCCCCTTGTTGAGCTTGTTCACTAAAACCGGATTGACGTCAAATCCGATGATCTTGGCGCCTCCGTCCCAAAAGGCCCGCGCCAACGGCAATCCCACGTACCCCATTCCCATAATGCCTACCTGCGTCTGTTGCTTCGAGCCTGATTTACTCCGTGTACCCATATACGATCCTCTTGAACATAACCGCTTTCGGCGGGACCTTCCAGCCCCCGCTGGTAAGCGGGGGACGGATATTATAATACAACAACATAGTAATCGATCCCCCGCCTGGCGGCGGGGGCTTAGTAGGTAGTAGGTAGGGTGGGCATCGCCCACCATTTTAAAAACCGGTATGCACAGCATACCCTACTTATGTTGAGCTTATTACGATTCATCGGAAGGGGGGATGTCCCCTTCTATGACATCAGGAGTTTCCGCTAATGCCGCCACCGGTTCCGGTTCCCGCGCCGGCTCAGAACTGATATAGTCATAGTAGCTGCGATAAGTCTGACGGAAGTAACCGCCCTTTTGCGGACGCACTGCGTTCAACAGTACCCCCAGAATCCGGACCTGATCCGTTTTCAGTTCGCGTTGCATTCGCCCGACGACGCCCCGGGAGGTATTGCCCGCATGGACCACCATGATCGTGCCATCGACCTGGCCTGCCAGAATCCGGGCGTCAGTTACCAGCAGCGCCGGCGGCCCGTCGATAATGATATGATCATAATACTCTCTTTGACTGGCCAGTAACGTTTGCATCCGCTCGCTGCTCAACAGCACCGCCGGATTCGGAGGCGTCGGACCGGCATCCATGACGTCCAGCCCTTCAATACCCGTGTTACGTATCACATCCGCCGCCGAGGCTTGGCCCACTAACACATTACTCAGCCCCCGGGGAGGGGCCTCTATCGGAAACAATCGATTTAAGGCGGCCCGACGGAAGTTCGCATCCACCAGCAAAACCCGTTTGCCTTCCGAGGCGAAGGTGATGCCTAGATTCACGGCCGACGTCGTCTTGCCGCAGCCCGCGCCGCTGCTGGTGATCAACATCACCTTGAGCTCCTCCTGCGGGGCGCTGAAATACAGATTCGTGCGTATCTGACGGAAGGACTCGCTGAACATCTCCTGGGGATGGATGCTGCACACCTTGGCAAGCTCGATCTCATCCGCGTCGTCCTCATCATAGTCCGGGATCATCCCCAGTAAGGGCGCCCCCAGATGCCGAACGACATCGCTCGGCGTCTTGATCGAGTCATCGATAAATTCTAACAGGAAGATTAAACCTAAGCTCAACAGCAACCCGATTAAGAATCCACCCGGAATAAATATAGTGAAGCGGGGAAAACTGATCGAAGTAGGCTCTGTACCTTCAACAATCTCTTCCTGTTCCTGACGCGCGTTGTCCCGCGCCACGTTCGTTGCATAAATGCGTTCTTCAAAGCGTAACTTGTTACGAGTAAGATCTTCGATTTCACGCAGCACCTCTTCATACAGAGCCCGTCTGGTATCCAGATCCTTTTGCCGAGTGGAAAGTTCCTGGAACTTCTGTAATACGACGTCATATTGATCCCGCAGCGATTCGATCCGATTATTGATCGCTTGTTCTTCCGTGATCGTATATTGCTGCCGCAGCATCTGTTCATGTTCCAGACGTTGCTTGCTCAGGCTTTCGATAAGGGTTTGTACCTGTTTGACGGATTGGTGCTCCACCCCTAAACGGCTCCTCAGGCCGTCCAGGTTCGTTTGGTAGTTCAAAATCTGACTGCGATACCCCAGCATAATCGGATCCTGATCGACGACGGCCTGAACCGTACTGGAATAACCCTGCGCTGTTTGCTCTGCCAGAATCTGATCACGGCGTAACTCCGTATCTTTGATTTGGGCCTCCAACAGGATCTTCTCGCGATTCATCGTATTCAACTCATCCATAATTACGGTATTATCCTGATCCCAGCCGGGAACATTCGCCAGATCACGCATATTATTGAGCGTCGCACGTTTTTGTCTGATTTGAGTGTCGATATTATCTCGCTCTTTCGTCAATGCAATCCCGTCTTCTGTTAGTTTCCTCTCGGCCTGTGTGATTCGATTGTTTCGATACTGCTGTAGTATTGTATCCAGAATCGTTTTCGCTTCTTCTCCATCTTGGGCGGACATCTGGACTATGACATATTCGGTACCCCGTTGGGCCTGGGCTGAAAAAGAACTCTTCAAGTCTTCCAGACGAACTTTTGGATCCTTTCTTTGGTCGGCCCACTCGGTCTCCTGGAGCTCCGTTCGTGCTAATACGCCATTTAAGAAGGCCTCGCTCGTAAGATAGGCCGTCTCGTTGGCCGTCTCCAGGGCAATCAAATCCTTATTCGGCATCGGGTTAAATCCTCGTAGTAGATCCTTCTGAAACGGCACCTTGCAGATCACCATCCCCGTCGATGTGTATATCGGACGATGCCTTTGCAACAGGAAACAGGCGCCCGTGGCGAGTACGGCGGCTACAATCGTGATGATAAGGAGCCACCAAAGACGCCGACGCAATAAACGAGTCACGTCGCGAAACGTAAATCCGAAAGCACCGGGGGCCGCCTGGACTCCGGTTCGCCGAACGGTCATACTACTACTGCCTGCGGGGATTGACATTTGTCGAGTCACGGTTACATCCTCTCTAAAAAAGTATAAAAGTACCTTCCCAATTCCTGCTATCTATCTAACTTGATTCAGTTTCGCTCGGGCTTCACGAATCTTTGCCTTTAAAACGTCCACATCCTCAAAAACATTTCCTGCTCGAATACGCTCCTCCGCTAAATCCAGTTGCGATCCTGCCTCGGCCGCCCGACCGAGACCGAGAAGCGCCTGACCCAAATGAACATATAAGCCGGGAGATATGTCAACCCCTTCACGATCTTTTTGCTGAATCGCTCGAAGCAATATCCCCTCCGCTTTTTGATAGGATTCCGGGGTATGTTGCCGGATCAACGTTCCCGCGTAAGTATCCATGATATCGGCATCGTTCGGGGATAATGTATAGGCTTGCTCCGCTAGTTTGACGGCTTCGGCCTCCCGGCCCGGCTGATCCATCAATAAATAGGCCAGATTATTGAGCGCACCGACATTCTGGGGATTCGACTCCAATATGCGCTGATAGACTTGAATCGCTTTGTCAGGACGACTTTCCTTGATATACGATACTGCCAGAACTTGGTCGATATCGGACAGAATCTCTGGATTCGTGGTCAGGGTGCGGGCGGTTTCCATTTCTTGAATCTGGTTCGCCAACTGACCTTTCTGTAGATACACATTCGCTAATAGCAAGCGAAGAATCAACCAATCCGGCCGTTCGACGGATTTCCGCTTCGACCAGGTAAGAATATCGTCAAGCGTGCCCACACGCGTGGCGCGCTCCAATACCAATGCGCTTTGGGATGGACTGTCTTCCACTTGTTGTAACGACTTCTCAAAATGCTGCAATGCCTCCTGCCGGCGCCCTAAACCATAATACGCCTCCGCTTGTGCCAACAGTATCCACGGATCGTCAGGATATTGGCCTAGCAACTGGTTCGCTAAATTCAAGGACGTTTGATAGTGCGTACGCGCCGTTGCTGCATTATTGACTGCCCGATAGAAATTGCCGACTTCCACATACAGATTCATCATGGCCAGAGATATCCGGCGTACTTGTACCCCGGATTGAGTGCTTAGCTTCAAGGCCGTCTGCATCCAGGATAACGCCTTGGTGTAATTGACTTGAGCATTCAAATTCTCCTTCGCGCGGAATTGATCGCCGGCCTGCTGCTTCATGGCAGTGGCGGCCTCGAAATATATTGCTTCCGATTGGGGATGCCGGCGCATTAACTCGAGATACATTTGTTCCAGACGAAGCCAATCGCGTAATTGTTTCAGCCGGTTCAGCAACGCCGTTAGTATTTCCGAAGAGTCAGGCTCAAGCTTCCATGCCGTTTCTAATTCCTGTACGGCTCTGCGAGGCTCGTTTTTCGCCCAATACACATTGGCCAACAGCATGCGGCCGATATTCGAGGATTCCGGTAACAAATTGCGTAATTGGTTCAGGGTTTCTTCCGATTCGTTGTATCTGCGACTAAAGTACAATGCATTGCTCTTCAATAATAACGCATTGACCTGAACCGTTTTTACAGGATTTTTTTCCAAGAGTTGATCCACATACTTCACCGCCTCCGGGTAATGGGCCTTATAGATCTCCAGATTCCCCCGGATCAGGTGTTCCTCCGACTGTTGAGGAAATTCCTTCTCCATTTGCCCCGCTAACGCTTCCGCTTCCTCCAGACGACCGGAAGTCAGCAATAAATGAATCTCCCCTCTCATCACCAAAGGATCATTCTTGTGCTTACGTAGTTTTTGGTAGAGTTGTTGTGCCTCTTCTATTTTCTTTTGCCTGGTAAACAGACCGGCCAAAAGCATCGTCGCGCGGCGGTTGTATTCGTCCTCTTGCAATATCTGCTCAAACTGCGCCTGGGCCTGAGGATACGTTAACGAAGTAAGAGAATACATCTGACCCAGTTGAATCCTCACCTCGTGCTGATCCGCTCCCGTCGTCTTGTCTATCATCTCTAAAAGAATCTTCTCCGCCTCCGCGGAACGGCCGTTTTCACGCAAATACCCGGCATAAGAACCGACCAATTCCGTCGAGGTGGGATTCGCCGCCAAGGCCTCCTTGAATATCTGTTCCGTCTGCTGCAATGCCCTTTGTTTCTCCTTGGGTTCCCATACGGCCTGATAATATTGATTATTTACCTGTACCTTCTGTAGCCATCTCCGGGCATCCTGCGGATTCTTATCGATCAACGTTTGACAAATTGTTTCTACGATTTTCTGCCGCGCGGCTATCTTCTCTAACTCCTGGGACTTCTCTTCCGGCGTCTTTTGGCTGGAGGCCTGCAACTGTTTCAACTGGTACCGAATCGCCAATGGATAATACCTCACTTGAAGGGATACGGCGTCCGGATCGTCCGGATTCGTGTTTATGATCCGCTCGATTATAGTTATGACTTCGTAAATTTGCCTCGAATCCAGGTTCTCCCAACCCTCTTTGCTCGCCGTCTGCTGATTTCGCCTATGATACAATGCCAGCAAAAGCCGCTGTGTGTTTACGTTAGTCATATCATGTGCCCAGGCCAATTGCGCTTCTTCCATGGCGTCCTCCCACCGGCCTAAAGCTTGATAGGCACGGGCGAGGGCTGTGTGGCCTACGAGAGAAACCGGACGTTCCGATAAATATGCCTGTAGCTGATTGGCCGCCTCCTCCCATTCCTTCTGACTTACGTGTAAAAGTCCCTCATATAGCGAAGTCTCAGGGGATTTTTGCTGACGAAGCTGTTCGATTATCTGTTTCGCCTGAGACTGATTGTGCATCTGTAAGGCAATATCAAACTGACCTTGAATGCATACCAGATTTCCCGGACGCATCTGGGCCCCTGCCTTAAAATATTCTTCCGCTTGACCCCAATATTCATTTGCCAGATCCCTCTCATTACGAACCACCGCCTGTATCGCCTTACTATGATAAAGCTGGCCCAGGCTTACTTTTTGGTCAAATCCCTCCTTGGCGGTTAGAATGGACTGCTCGACAATTTCTTCCCAACGGGCGGCCAAAACTTGACCCGGATCCTCCTCGGACAGCAGTAATTGCATCTGCGTTAAATAAAGAACCTGATCCGTTTTTGTCTCGAGCAACTTCTCGATCCGCTCTCGGGCGGCTTGATAATAACGTTTGTCCTCCCGGCCAAGACGCAGGTAATTCCCGATCAATGAACGCACTGCTTCCACGTACTCCGGATGGGCCTCGACAAATTTCGACAAGGCCCCAAGCCGATCCGTAACGGTCGCTTGCGATTCCGCACGCAAATACTCTAATCGCTCGCTGCTCTCGGGGAGGGCGTCCAGGATCGCGCGGGCTTCGTCGCGGCGATTCAATCGCACTAACACCTGAGCCTTAACGACCTGAATCCGATCACGATAGCGATAGCTCGTTCCTAGTTGCTCATCATAGGCGTCGAAGGTGGACAGCAACTGCTCGAGAGAAAACAAATCCGGAAATGTGGCTACGGCCTCGGCGTACTCTACAAAATTCCGTCCAAATTGTAGCCCCTGACGCCACATCTGTGCAGCATAGATGACCGACATCGACGAATGGCCCGTATCTTGCAGAACGTGAAACAGCGTTCGTTTCAAGCGTGCATTCGGACGACCTGCGGCTTTTTGCATCTGATCCGCTTGATAAAATTCTTTGAGAGCCTCGGTGCCGTTCCCCGACGCATACGCTATCTCTCCCAGGGCGATCTTACACTCAGCCTTATCCTTACCTAATTGATCGCGAAGATATAGATAGGCTTTATTCGCTTGGGCTAGATACGCCTGTTTCGCCGACGGATCGGTACTCAAACGACATAGTCTTGTGCTCACGCTGACGAATTGCTGCATCATACGATGTCGATAGCTGACGTGCATACCTGCTTTGGGACCGCTGATCTCATGTTCCGGTACAATGTACACAGAATGATAGATGCCGCGACGAAGATATGTATAAGCGGCGGTCAGGTCTTCTATTTCGCGCTCGCCAAAAGAATCTTCGCCCCGAATCCGGTATTGTTCTGCGAGGGTATGATACCAGCGAGGTTCCGTATCCGAACATTCGAGCGCTTTTTGAAGCGCTTCGATGATCGGTCCGTTTTCACTCACTTCGCGAACGCCTTGCTGCATTATCTGAGCCTTGGCAATGTAGAAAAGACCGTTTTGCGAAAACCTTTCCCTAATACAGGTATCCAATTCTTGCTCTGTCTCGCGAATCTCTTCCTGTAATTGACGTAGAGCCTCTTGATATTCGACAAAATTCGCTAGGGCGCCGAAGCCTCGTCGTTTCTGATTGTAACGTCTATATAGAAATTTCTCATACAGATTGAGATACGCTTGGGGATCGTCCGGATTGAGTTCGATCGCTTTACGCAGATACGATTCGGCTTTCTCCTCCGCTTGCTCCTTGGCGTTTTCATCATTCGTCGCATTCGCTCGGTATATCTCCAATGCCGCTTGCAGCCAATGTGCCAACACGTTTTTTTCGTCTTTTTGTAAGCAGGTTTTAATATGTTCTTCGGCTTCATCCCACGTTCTCTCCCGATCGGGAGAGGCGCCGATTTCCACTAAGGCAAGCAACGCATGCGCCTTCATGCCGTAACCGTAGGGATCGTCCGGTTGCAGGCGGATCAGATCTTCTCCATAGGTGCTGACTTGATCCCAGAAAGACGAAGATTGAGCGTCGGAATATTGAACATAATCGTAAGAAAATTCCGCCTGACTTCGCTTCGTCTCATAGTGGTTGGCATCCACACGGAGAATCAATTCCCAGGCCGTTCGGGCCGCCCGGTAACGACGATGCTGTTTATACACCTCGCTCATCTCGGTCCAGGCCACGATGCGCGCATTTTCGTCACGACCGGAATTATTCACCGCGAGAATATACTCATCCGCTACTTTCTGCCAATTCGTATCCCAATCTTCCTGCATCTCCTGCTGTATAAGGGCAAATGCTTTTTCCGGATCAGTTTCCAGCGACGACGCCAAAGGTCCGCGGTTCACTTGACGCTCCGCTTCGGCTCGATACGCGCGGGCCTGTTCAATATAAGGCCACGGATCCTTAAAATAGTATTTATTCGCTAGAAATATCCCTAAAATTACTATCGCCATACCCGACAGACCTAAGGCCGTTAATAATTTCCTATTCAAATGCTTTCGTCTTCTTGCCATTCGACTCGTCACTCCTCTTAGGCGTCCTCGTGTTCCCTCTGAAGTTTATCTGTCATTCTGAGCAGAGCGAAGAATCTCTAATTTTGCCTGCGCGTTGAGATTCTTCATCCTGTTTTTTATTATCCACTCTCGTTTCTTGCTGTGGACGGAACGGTGAACATTTCCACCCATCCGCTCATCTACTCATCTACTCATTTACTCATTTACTCTTTTACCCATTTACTCTTTTACCCATTTACTCTTTTACCCATTTACCCATTTACCCATTTACCCATTTTCATTGTATATTTCTACCCGCCGCTTCCCAATCAGGCCAATGCGACGAATATAACACCGGTAATACCTTCTGATATACGTCCTCCATGGCCGACAGGTTCTCCTCCAGGCTCGCTTCCGCGCCCCGCTCGAACCATACCTCCACCTTGCTGAAATATGCATACCGGTCACGCCAGTCGCGCTGTTTCAGCCGAACCTCCGTACGGGTACAGGCGTACTCGCCGTTCACGCTGAATACATACGACACGATCTTACGACTGTTCTCGCCGCTCATGCCACGCTGGGGGATGTGTATCTCCAGCACTCGAATCCGCAGACGGGGATCCAAATCGTCTAAGCCGCAATCGGACGCCGTTATATATCTATCATGCTTCTTCTCGATGACGCCCCCGCTGCCCACGTAACACCAATCCGGTACGTGCGGAACCTTATCCGGATTCCCCGTGTAATACGTGATAAACAAATAGCCCGTATGGAACGGATCACTGGAATCCAACTGCCTGTTCACCAATTGCCATTGGATATAATCCTGCGTTCCCAGGGCCTCTTCGATCGCCTCATTCTCAATCTTTGGCAGCGCTACCACCTCATAAGGACTCAACCGGTTCGGGTCCAGTCTATCCAGGGATTTACGCAATGCCAGCGGCTCCTTACGCAAATACCAATACTGACTGCCCACCAGCATACCGCACGCCGACAACGCTAACACGATCGCGCACACTATAAATGCCGGCTCACGAACTAATCGCTTCCAAGGCATAATTATATATTCTTGTACTCGTCCGTTTCTCATAATTCACAAATACTCACTCTTCCCACTTTCCCACCCTTCCCACCCTTCACACTTTCATTGTTCATTGCTCATTGTATATTTTGCATTTTTCATTTTCTCGTACCTTGTTGTACCGTGAGTATCCCTTCCGCCTGATCCCCCTCTTCCACATAAATACGATTCATGATCCACGCCAAAAAACCATATAAGCCGAACGCCACGATCAGCATTGCCATTCCGAGTAACATATGAGGCGTTCCGCTCGACAACTCTTCGCTGAAATATACGTGAAAAATTCCCGTAATCAATACCCGAAGCATATTACAAAATACCGCGATCGGGATCGTACTCGCCAGCAATACCAGTCGATGAAACCACGGACGATACTCCAGATACGCCATCGCCACCCCCAACGCCACAAACGTTCGCAGGATCCGCATCCCGCTGCACGCATTCGCTACGTCCAGTCGGAACTCCTTCAGCGTGCTCTTGCCTCCTTCCAGTATCGTATGGAACCCGTAGATCACCACCCCTTGGTGTGAACAATCGATATTCGGCAGACCGTTTAAAACCGCCGACGCCACAATCGCCGCCATTTCACGCAGCGGCATAGCGATCTTCCAGTGTTCCCGTGCCGGAATCGGGAGCGCAAACAGTAAAAATACGATCGGAAGCCACACCCAACGCAAAATCGACCAGCCGCCTACAAACATTACGATACTACCCAGCATGATGATGAGGATCAATTGGCGGGGATACGCGAATCCATTTAAAAGCCAAAAGATATACCAACCCACGCAATTCAATATGGCCGGTAAACCGAAATAATTCGCCCGGCCCAACGATTTGCCCAGACGATGACGATCCAGATACAGAAAATATAAACAAAACGCCGGGATCAGCAATCCATGCGATTCCTGTGGATCGCTCCATAGATCGAATAAATAGCGGAATTCCTCGTGAAATAAGAAAACGAATATACCCCCTATCACGGTATATTTCCAATATCGGTCAAAACGCTTTACCGGAATCCCGGACGTAGTTTCTTCCTTGACAAAATAAACCGATTCGACCGGACCGGATAGAAAATATATGATGACCAATAGTAAATAGCTGATGAAGAATGGGAAAAATTTACTTAATCCGTTGATCGTAGAGTGAAATACTATCACCACGGAAAGGAGGATACCGAATAAAGCAAAAATTCTATAACCCGTCTTGCACCGGTGATAACCCCCTAACAAATATAAAACGATACATAACACAAATCCAAAGATGACCGCCGAATAGAATAGGAAATAATTCAATGCCTTCGCATGGGTCAATCGCAAAATGAGGTCTAGGGAATTACTCTCCTTTACAAAGATGAAAGAAAAAAGAATCTCGAACAGTACGCAAAGAATAAAAGTATTCCTGGCCCACGGAAACCCCCGACGCAGGTCCCCGAATAGGGATAAAGTGAAAAGAGAAAATACGTTCAATAAATAAATCGACATCAACGCATATTGATTCAGTACCGCATAACGCTTCAGCGGAGAAAAACACATCAGCCAGCAGTACCCAAATACCAATAACTGGGTGATAACTATGGAATAGAATACGCCCCTATGAAAACTCGCGCCCGAACGAAAATGACGGAATAGCTTGTCCGGTATCGTACCGTCCCCCCCTGCCCCCGGTTGCTTTTCAGTCACTTGTGTCTTCTCTGTCATGAGTTCTTTCGCTACGCCGCTGACCCGCACGGCTCCTTAATACGCCGACAAGCGATTCTCCCTATCCGGTTTTATGATAGTGCTTCACGTACGCCAGTTTCGGTAGGGTGTGCAACGCACACCTTTTATTCCTTTGCGCCTCTGCGCCTTTGCGTGAAACCTCTTAATTTATTTTTTCCATAGCTTCGGTAGGGTGGGCAACGCACACCTTTTATTACTGCCGGCGGGATGTTGAATGGATGCCATTTCTCCCGCCGGAAGTCTTACATGCGAAAAACGCACCTTCCGAATCGAAAAGAAACATGGATAGCTGGAATCAATTCCGATTGTTATCTTAACCTTTGGTTGCGGCCTTTAGGTCGCGCCAAATCCTCTGTGGCTATAAATTTCTTCTCTTACTGTAAACGGTAAACTTCGGTAGGGTGTGCAATGCACAACATCTATTCTTTTCTCTTTTACTTCTTCTCTCACAACTCACAACCCACAACTCACAACTTTCTTTATCACCGCCCGATATCCTTATCCGCAAAATTACGATCATACACAAAACCGAATCCGTACGTACTGCGGAAACTATTACGAATCACCGCCGCCCAACGCGATACCGGATGAGAGCCTACATTAATGATGTCATTCGGCTTGATAAATAAATCCGGCGCCGTACCCGCGAACAACTTCTCCAGATTCACCAAGTGCGTCACCTCTTTGTTTTCTCCCAAACGACGGATGATCTCACATCGACTGGGCCAGGCCAACGCCGTCAACGGACCCGCCGTCGAGATTACCTGTTTCAACGTTAAACGCTGACCCGCCAGACTATACGCGCCAGGACGGGCCACCTGACCCATCACCGAGTAAATCCCCGTGGCATTAAAGGGTACCTGGATATCATCGCCCGGACGAATTACGATATTCTGCGTCCAGTCCCCGCCTCGAAGTTTC
>Ga0114922_10005563_pt1 | contig 11613 bp, 7 predicted proteins | sample AartaG_FD_100975 | JGI IMG/M metagenome (GOLD analysis project Ga0114922, IMG submission 100975) | Deep subsurface microbial communities from Aarhus Bay to uncover new lineages of life (NeLLi) - Aarhus_00045 metaG | ecosystem: Environmental > Aquatic > Marine > Oceanic > Sediment | place: Aarhus...
GGTTCAGAGATATCGACGATCTTGATGCCCTCGGCCCCCACAGCCACAAAGGCATAGCCTCCGTAGAGGGTGAGCCCCCGGGCTTGATTCAGGGAACAAACGCCCGCTAACTCCAGCTTTTCTACGGGAAAGGCTGTACTTTCACCCAGAACAGGATCGCTCGGGAACTCCGGAACCGATGCGGGAGAAACCCGGTAGTAGTAGCTGCGCCCGTAAAGGACATCCTTGTCCAGATAGTCCGTGTCCCTCAATCCTGCGGCAACACTCGCATATTCACCGCCCCGGCTGGTAGATCGCCACAGCTGGTACAGCTCGCTTCCCGGTATCGAAGGCCAGGAAATCCTGATCTGTTCGAACTCTCCTACTGCTGCGGGCCTCAATGTGTCGGCGGACAGCGGTATTGCCCATTTTTCCGCGGACTCACTGTCCGGTTCCCTCGGCAGCACGGCCTTTACCCGAAAAACATAGCGATTCCCGTTCTCCAGCCCGGTGAGAACGTAAGGCGAGCTGATCCCTTCGACCGTTCTTTCCCTCCCCTGCCGCTGTCCGGGATTGGCTGTACGGTAGCTCAAGGTGTAGCGGGTAGCCGAGGGAAGGGCATCCCAGCGCAGCACGGCACGCCGGTCTCCCGCCTCGACCGAGAAAACCGGAATATCCGCCTCTCCCTCCAAGATCCGAACAGAGGTCTTTGTCTGATTACCACTGCGAGCCCGAACCACGATGTTGACATCCTGCGGGCCGGAGAGCTCTCTGGTGGTTATGAAGAAATCGAAGGTGTTGTCCTTCCGAAGCTCGACCTCTCCCTGGAGCACGGATTTGGCCAGAGCGAATACCTCCGGGGAGGTGATGTTGTACTCCACGGACTCGATCCCTCCCATGGCGGTGCTGCCCGCGTAGGGATCGATGATCGCTCCGCTGACGCGAACCTTGGATCCGTACAGCTGGTCGACCCGCGGAGAGGTGACGGACACAGAGGGATTGAGGTTTCCGTCCAGCAGTACGATGGTTTTCTGGCTCAGGTCCCCATTTCTATCCACTGCCGTGAGGATCATGGTTTGCTTACCGGAAAAGCCGGCGGCCGGATGGATCAAGCCGTACCTTCCCTTTTCATCGAAGGGTATTTCCAAAGGCTTATCCCCCGTACCGGCAATTTCGAGAGAAAGGCTGGCGACCTCCCCAACCGAGTTCCAGTCATCCTGAGGATTGCCTACCGAACCCTGTAGTTGGATCTCTCGGCGATAGTAGCTGCGATTCTCCGGTGAGGTTACCGTAATTTGCGGGCCTTTCTCATGATCCAGCAAGACGAGCACCTGTTCGGTCTTTTCCCCGCCGTGACCTGTTGCGGTGAGCCGAATCAGCTGAGTCCCCCGAAGATCGGCCGAGGGAATTTGCAATGAAAAACGCCCATCTTTCCCGATGATCCCAGCGCCCCTGAGCCCGGATCCGGATATTTCCCAGGAGATAGAATCGGCTGCGACTACCGTACCCTTCACAACAACCAGTGAATGATAGTAGGAACGATCGGGGGGGGATTCGACGATCAGCCGCAGAGGGGATCGTAATTCCCCCGCTGTACGGGTAGTAGATTTCCGAACTTCAGCTTCCGCTTCATGAGCTCTCAGGCTCACCGTAGACACGGTTGCATTGCCCAGTTGATCCTCAAGCCGCAGCTCCAAGATCTGCGGCCCTTCGAGGCCGCGGGCCGGGATATCGAAACTAAAGCCCTCATCCTTGGAGAGAGAAAGCTTTCCGGAGAGCCCCGAAGCCCCGAGGATCCGCCACCGCAGGGAAACCGCTTCGTGCTCCACAACCGAACCCTGTACCTCGATTACCTCTTCGTAGATCTCTCCCTCTTTGGGGGAAAGCAGCTCCAGAAGCGGAGCAGAGATGTCTGCTCGCAGTCGAACCTCCCCTTCGTCGATCTTTCCCTCACGGGTAACTGCCCGCAGGATCAGGCGGGTGTCTTGCCGTACCGTGGAGGTATCTACGATTGCAGAGAAGCTGCCCTGCCGGTCTACCGTCAGCTTACCCTTCAGGTCGCTACCCTCTACTTCCCAGCTGATGGATTCGATCTCTTCGGCTGAGAACCCCCGGCCTGCCGAGTCGAGCAGCGTACCGCTTATGGACAGCTCGCGAGAGAAGTAGTCATTCTCCCGGGGTTGAGTAAGGGCAAGTACGGGAACACGCACCCGAGGTTTCCGCTCTTCCCTCGCTATTTCCTCCGTCGCCACCTCTTCCTGAACTGTCTCTTGAGGAGCTGTCTCTGGAGGAGAGGGCTGAGCCACGGAGGGTAGAGGTCTCCGCAAGATTGCCCTACTTTCCCGGATCAACCCGAACAACCGCTCCACGCTTTGCCCATGTTCGTTTACCGCAACGATTCTCAGGTAAAACACTGTGGGTAAACCCAGGGTGGGAATGGCAAAGGCAAAGGATCCGGCCGCATCGGACTTGATCTCCCCCCGGTGATCGGTATCCAGGATCTCCCACCAAAGGGAGGTGATCTGGGCTGCGCCACCCGGAGCCCGACCCCGGACGATCACGTGCCTTCCGTAGCGGCTGACCCATTCCGGGGTGGTTATTGACATCGATAATCCACTGTCAGCGTCGAATTCCTGCAAAACGGACACCAGGGCCCGCGACAATTCTCCGGGGCATGGGATGGAAAGATACTCCGGTACAACGAACGGCTCTACAGTCAGAAATTTGGAGATTTCTCCCGTATCCGGTTGTTCCGGGACTATTCCCCTATCGCAGGCGGTAAGGACGGCGATGAAGGCGAACAGTAAAATCGCCAGGGTAGTGAACGTTGTGTTACATGTCGGTGCTGATTTCAACGTAGATTCTATTTATTTTATTCAGTCTCCCCGGCAAAAATGATTGTAGCCGAGGAACTCACATCCGCCGCTCGCTCCCCCTCCTTGGCGCTGTTCAGATAGGCGTACTGCTCGACCAATGTCGGATCCCGTTCAGCTACCTTCTGGAAGTACTCCGACGCTTTGTCGAAGTTCTCCAGCTCGTAGTAGGCCCGGGAGATATTGAGCAGAACGGCCAGGTACAGGGACGATCCACTCTGCCCAACTGCATCCAGGGTTTGCTCGGCTTCATGATACACCCGGAGAGCGTTTTTATACTCCTGCTTCATGTAATAGACGTTGCCCAGGTTTATTCGCGGACTTAGATAATTCCTGTCCAGGGAAAGAGACGTATTGAAAGCCTTCTGCCCCTGCGCATATCTGCGGTACCGGGCGCAGACAATGCCGAGCCTGTTGTATCCCTCTTTGCTGTTCGATTCCCGGGCAAGTCTCGTGTAGCTGTCCAGGATCTGGTCGATCAGGCGATCCATCGAATCTTTGAAAGAGGCGACGATTCGCTTCTGATTGCCATACTGCAGCCCCAGGTCGGTTTCCCGTAGACCGACGGGTCGATATACATCCTGAGCTTGAGCAGTGAAGGTAATCACCCTCTGCTCCGGAGAGCTCTCCAGGGCCATAAACTGCTCGATCCCCTTCCTCCACGCGCTCAGGAAGTCGTGGGTGCCGATCATGGTAATCTCTACGGGCGCCCACAGCTCGCCGTTGATGTTCATGGTCATATTCTTGTCCGGGTGAACCTTCTGAAAAGATCTGGAGGGCACCTTTGTGTTGAAAGCAGCGTAGATATGACCCGGAATCGTGATATAGGCCGTCTCGATCCCCACGGTTTCCAGAAGCGCACAGTACAGCACTGTCAGATCATCACAATCACCGGTCAGGTTCTTCAAGGTATTGCGGGGCAGACTGATGGAGTCGACCAGCATAGGATTTTCCTGCACCTGGGTAAAGGGAGAGGTCGGATCGATCTGATAGATACAGCCGATCTCCTTCAATCCGTAGAACAGCTGCATGGCGACCTGCAGAGGTTCACTGAAGCTGTCCAGAACATAGTCCTTAGCAGCCTGGCGCACGAAGCTTGTGTAGTTCCGCAGGGCACTGTCCGCGCTGGTGATAAATGCCCCTACTTTCTGATCGTCATCCCAGGTCAGAGCGGTCTTGTCGTACAGATCGTAGGACACGGGAAAGGACTGTTTTGCCGCCCGGTTGCGGGCACTGTACTCGGCGACGATCTCACCTGTTAATGGCACGATGCCGACGGTTGTGAAGATCTCCTCGCTGAAAGAGGCGGATATGTCGATCACCCGGCTTTCACCGGCTTCCAATCTCGGGACGGATGCCAACTTGGTTGGTGTATCCATGAAGCCGGCTTGGAAGAAGGAGATCCCTACATCGAAAATCGGATACTTCTCGATGTTGGTGACTGTAACGGTGCCGAAGGGGTTCCTGGAGTAGTAGCTCTGCATGGCGGCAAATAGAGGTGGGAAGCGCAGATCACTGATCTTGATGCTCCGGATGATCGCCTGAGGCGCATCCGGATCATCCCCGAACCTGTAGCTGGCGGAAAATCCGATTGAGTAGACAAGCCCATTGAATCGTTCCAACGGGCTGAGGGAATGGAAATATTTGATCCCCGGGCTTATATCGATGTTCATGTTGTAGGAAGGATCTAGAGATATTTTCACCCCTGCAGCGGCCAGCAGATTCAGGGAGCCTCTCGGTTCGCTGGGATCGAGATTCGGAAAGACAGCCTCGGAAACACCACCGGCCAGCTCGATACCGATTTCGAAATTCTTGGAAAAGCGGTTGGCATAGGCGATCCCCGGGGTAAAATACCAGTGGGTGTGGTTCCACTTTTCCTGTCCGTCCCTCTCCGGGGCAACAAAGCGAATCATTCCTGTCTGCACGAGAGGTTGAAGCACCGGGATTCTCGGAATCGGTAGTTTGAACACGGCGGACAGGTCGAAGTACGAGTTGAAATCCGTTCCGTAATCGCCGAAGGGAGATAGATTCTGGTAAGCCACGCCCAACGAAAATGGAAATCTGTAGTACTGATTGAGGTCCACGTCCTCCTGAGGAAACGCTAGCCCGGCACAGGAGAGTAAGATGAGAAATATACCCAGGCGCACCAACCCCGTCCCTTCTCCCCGTTTCACTTTTTTGTGTTAACTCCTTGTTATGTATAATTATAGCACAAAATATCAATTATCGATCGATTTTAGGGCACAATTTGACGGAATGCAACGAAATAACTCAGATTGAACCGACGATTCTACGATCCGGTTTTGGGTTCCAAGCCACCGGGATAATTGAAAACGCCGAGTTGCAAAATCCCTAAATGTGTAGTATCAAGGTGGGTGTGAACCTCGAGAGGAGTCTATGAGCATTACGATTCGGGAAGTGCAGACCCGCAAGGACCTTAGACGGTTTATCAACTTTCCCTTCACCCTGTACAGGAACAACAGGTACTGGATTCCACCACTGTTGATGGACGAGTTGAATACTTTGGATCCGAAGAAAAACCCCGCCTTCGAGCACTGCCGGGTGAAGTACCTGCTGGCGGAATCGGATGGACGGTTGGCCGGCCGTATAGCCGGTATCATCAACGACAAGTACATCGAGAAATGGGGCCAAAAGAACTGCCGCTTCGGCTGGTTCGATTTTGTCGACGACATCGAGGTCTCCGGAGTCCTGTTGAAGGCTGTGGAATCCTGGGCCCGGGAAAACGGTATGACCGCGGTTCACGGACCGCTTGGGTTCACCGACATGGATCGCGAAGGAATGCTGATCCACGGATTCGATGAGCTGGGTACCATGGCAACCCTGTACAACCATCCGTACTACCCGCAGCACATCGATTCGCTCGGCTACGGCAAGGACATCGACTGGGTCGAATTCGAAGTCAAAACTCCCAAGGAGATCCCTGAAAAGGTGCTTCGCCTGCAGAAGTTGGTCCTGCAACGCACCAAACTCCGCGTAGTCGATTCGAAGAAGAAGTATATGCGTCCCTACGCCAGAAAGATGTTCAACCTGATCAATGAGACGTACAAAGACCTTTACGGATTCGTTACCCTGAGCGACAGACAGATCCAGGTTTATATCGATCAGTACTTCGGTATCATCCATCCGGACTACGTGCGCTTCATCGTCGATGCGGAGGATAACCTGATCGCCTTCGGCATTGCCATGCCCTCCCTGTCCCGGGCCCTGCAGCGCTCCAAGGGGCGGCTGTTTCCTTTCGGATTCATCCACCTGTTATGGGCTCTCAAGTTTCCCAGGTACATCGATATGCTTCTGGTCGCGGTCCGACCGGACTATCAGGCACGGGGAATCCCGGCAATTCTCATGAACGAGATGACGAGGAATGCCATGAAAAGCGGGGTCATCAGCGCCGAAACCAACGTGGAGCTGGAGACCAACATTCAGGTCCAGGCGATGTGGAAACACTACGACGCCCGCCAGCACAAGCGCCGGCGCTGCTACATCAAAACCCTAACCTGAGCTCCCCCAATCTCAGGCTAGTTTGTACAATCCTCCGGGGATGTAGGCCAGGCGCGGTCAGACTTTCGTTTTGGACGGGGATCGCACGATCGGGGAGTGAGCACCGCAGGATTCGCTGGATTCGTACTGAACCGTGCTGCTGTAGAAACCGAACTCGGTTAGAACCTCCAGCTTCGGCTTGATGTTTCCCTCCAGATCGTAATGGAAGAATCCGGGAAATAGATCTCGATGCTCGATTATGAACTCATAGACGGGCCGGTACTTCGGATCGATCTTGATTCCGAACCCGCTGCAGGTTTCATGCCCTGTCAACATATACTCCGGTATCATTTCGTAGCTGAACTCGAGTTTTTCCTTATCCACCTCGCGGTAGATTACTGTCTGGGGCAGATAGCACAGCAGGGAAGGGAGAACCCGAACCCCCATCATGCGGAAGGAGTTCATTAGGAATACTGTCTGGTAGAACTGCTCCATGGTTTCGAAGGGAAATCCCCAGATGAAGAAGGCATCGACACTGGGAAATACCTTAGATGATTCGGAAACGATTTCGATAGCCTTCGCCAGTTCAAATCCTTTTACCGTCCGATCCAGTATCTCCTGCGATCCTGATTCGATCCCGTAGCGGATCTCCACACAGCCGCTTTTGGCCATCAGTTCCATGGCTTCTCTGTCTATGAGGTTGACTCTACCAAAGGCTTTCCAGCGCGCCTTGAGCCCTGAGGCGATCAGCTTGCGGCTGAAATCCTTGGCCCGCTCCGGGCTGGCCAGGAAATACTCATCCTGAAAGAGGAACAGGTCTGTCTTGCCCCGCTCCAGCAGGTAGCGCATCTCGGCAATGATGCCCTCCGCTGTTCGCAGATAGGGTTGAAAGTCCCAGACAGGGGCGACGGAGCAGAAGGTGCAGCGAAAGGGACAGCCCCGAGAGGTTATCATGCCGATCCCGCTGTAGCGGGTGAGATCGATCTTTTCGTAGGCGGGATAGGCGATGGCACCCAGATCCCTGATCCGTGCGCAGGGCTCGGTCTTCACAACCCGGCCGTCATCTCGAAAGAAGATGTTCGGACAGTCGGCAAGATCCCGGTGGTGAACCAAGTGATCCACGAGCACAGGAGCGGAAACCTCCCCTTCCCCGTAGGCGACGATATCTATCTCCGGAAACCGGCGCAGCAACTCGGCTTCAACCGACTTGGCCCCGACGCCTCCAAGGACTATCGTTTTCTCCGGGTGCCTGCGCTTGAGCTCACGTACCAGAAGCACGGCGAAGGGAAGCAGGTTGGCCATGACCGAAATCCCGACAATCGGTGCGCTGTCCTCGAGGAACTCGATACAGTTGTCCATGGAAAAGGGATCGTCAAAGGTATTCAACTGATAATCCCGGAAATCCACAGCATATCCGGCATCTTCAATGGCCCGGGTGAGATACAATGGGCCCAGAGGAATGTGCTGCTCCCTGTCCACTTTGTCGAAATACTTCAAGTAGAGCATATTGAGGTTGAGAAGGGTGATGCTGCTCTTGGTCAATTACTGAGACTCCCTTAGCTGCACTCAGATCCCGGATTCTTCATTAAAGCGATGGTCCTCCGGTGCGATCGGGCAAGGGATATTGTCTTCAGTGGATTCCGCATCAAGGCCTAGACTCTCCAGGCGATAGTTGACGATCGTCTCCCCTTCTTTGACCGCCTGGTAGTGGAGTTTCCGTTCCCACGGGTCGTAAAGATCGCTGACGGATAGATAGTCGGTCAAGGGCCCCGAAGCGGCTGTCCATTCTTCGTTTGAGGGATAACGACCGTTATCCAACCGAAACGCTTCCAGGGCATCCTGCACCGCCGCCATGCGCTGTCGAACCAGTTCGATCTGTTCGGTCGAGGCTGAGGGCATGGCTCCCGCTCCGGCAGCGGCCAAGGGTGGCACCACAACGGTGGAGCCCAGGATCAAAGCCAGGATCGCTGCTGTTTTCGCGGTTCGAAAAGTATTTACGTGCTGCTTGGGAACATGGGTATTGGAGATCATCGCTTGCAGAAGTGACTGGGGTGTGCTGTCTATGATGTGGATTTCCTGCCGGCTCAGCTCCAGTGAAATCGAAGCAGCCGCGGAGAGTGGATCCTTGAGCAGCCGAGCTCTGAAGGCGGCGTCTACCCTGGCTTTCTTGAGCAGAATCTCTATTCCGCGGGGGAATTCTCCCGCCAACCGATTACTTCGTGATCGTCCACCCACGATCGTCCTGAACTCACTCATACGCCAAACCTTCTTCACCGCAAATCGAACGGTCCTGAAAACCCCTCGAAAGCGTTCGGATATCTCTAGTATAGGCTCTTGGAACTCAGAGGTGCAACTTTTTCTAGTTGTTCTTTCCGGAGAGGGTTTTCCGCTGCTGCTCGTATATCCGCTTAAATTGAGAATGGATCTTGGTGAAATGAGCCTCATTTGCGATGCCGAAATCCTTGAGGATGGGTTTTTCGATCTGTTCGAAACGTACCAAGTCCTTCTCGATGTTGCTCATCATGTTCGCCAGATAAACGCAGAACACCACGTCTTTGTTACGCAGCGGGGCATTCAGGGGTTCGTGGTGATACTTGATCCCCTCGACCAACTGATCGGGAAAATTCCACTTGGCCGCGATCAGACCGCCCGTATCTGCATGATTCAACCCGTATGAAAAATCTTCCAGCACCTTGAGGGGAATATTCTTTTCCTTACAAAAATTCCGGATCTTCTTCTGAAGGGATGGATGGAGATAGGTTACGACGATCAGTCCCAGGTCATGGAGGATACCGGTTATGTATACATCGTCCAGGAGTTTGTATGAACGCTTGAGGCTTCGTGCCAGCAGATAGGCGTACAGGGCTGTTTGATACGAATGATCCCAGAGTGAGCGCATGTGGCGATAGGTTTGGCCGAGCACTTTCTGGGTGCCGTAGGAGAGCAGAAGGTTCTGCAGACCCTTTAATCCGATCAGTTTGACAGCCTCTACAATGTCTATGACCCGCCGGGGCAACATGAAGTAAGCTGAGTTCACCAGGCGTAGAAGATCGGCTGTAAGGGTTGGATCGACACTGATCTTCTTGGCCAGTGTATTGACCTGGCTTTTCGGATCCTTTGTCATGGACAGAAGAACCATGACGTTTTCAGGAAAATGGGGCAGAGAATCGATGTCCCGGGCGACTACCTCGGCAAGGGCACGGACCTTGTCAAGCTGAACCTGGCTGACGGGGATCTGAACGGATGCGGTGGTCGCACCATCTTCAGAGTCTATGGAGAAGGCCTCTTCACCCAAACCTATGCGCCTTAAAAATTGGACGAGTATTACAATTCCCAATCCAGCTCCTTCGGTAACGTCTCGGACAGAGCTCAGTGCTTCGTAGAAGGAGGTGAATCCCCGGGCTTTCACAATTCTTTCACTGATCCTGGTGTACTCCTCTTGGGTCAACTCACCCTTATTACAGACCCTGACGATGAGTAGCCCACTTGTTGAATGGATTGTTAATACGATATCCGAGTCGCCGTCTGCCGGCTGTTGATCCCCCTCGGCGGCGTTCTTCTGAAGATAGTAGAGGAACTGTCGCATCCCTTTCTTGTAGTCATCAGGATCGGTGATGGACAGGCCCTTTCTCTGGAAGTAGGTGCGTTTGGTTACGGCCTTGTGGGCGTTCATCAGAAGCTCTTTCGTGCAGTAGGACAGTGTTTCATGAATCCCCTCCAACCCAAGTTCGGAAAGGAAAACCTCGAGAATCCGATCCAGCACTCCGTGCTGATCCCGGGTGAAAGAGTTCAGCTGGAAGGATAGGGGTATCGATTTGTTTACAGACTGCTGAATCGTCCCTAGATCGATCTTCCCGAAGATAGACTGGTTCTGCTCACTAATGTAGCCGGGAGATGGAAATGTTGACTGCGCCGATTCGGTGGTTGGCATAGGCACGGTGATTACTTGGTCTGGTAGAGCATCTCCAGACTCTTTCGCTCCCCTTCGAGCCTGGATATTGCTCTATGCGCCTCCTCCAGCCTTTTGGCCATGGTGGTTGCCATTTTCAAGGCGAAGCGAGGATCAGAAACGATCTTATCGATGAAGCTGGTTTTGCTCAGTACCATGACCTCGGTGTCTTCCACCGCTTCCACCGAGGCGGTCCGTGGACAGTTTATCAACAGTGAAATCTCACCGAAGAAATCTCCGTCCTCCTGGGTCGCCAGGTTGATCTTATTGCCCTCGATCATCTTGTATACCAGGGCTTTACCCGAGATGATGATATACATCTCACCGCCCAAGGTCTCCTCCTGACATATCACCTCCCCTTTCTTGAAATTCTTGACCTTCACCGCATTCCTCCAGCCGTTTTGCGTTTTCCGTGTATTATGAAGTATAGCACAGTACGAGCCGTTCTATCAGGTTGGTTTTTTTCGCTGCGGCGGAGGCGATTCCGCAGGTGCCCTGCGCCGGTTGGCTGGTCCCGCTACATGGGAAATCGATGGATCTCCGGTTCGATCGGACAGGGGATGTTGTCCTCCGGATCATCGGGGTCCAGTCCCAGGCTCTCCAGGAAGTAGTTGACGATCTCCCCCGATTCTGCTGCTACCCCCTCATAGTGGAACTTCCTTTTCCAGGGATCGTACAGGGAGTTGGTACCCACGTAGCTGCAAGCCACTGCTCCGTTGACAGATACTCGCCGTATTCGAGCTTGTACTGCTCCAGGCCACTCTGCAGGACCGCCACTTTATCCGTGGCCTCTTCTGTCTCATACTGGACCATGTCGTCCGCTGTTACTCCTTCAGGCACAGGCTCACCGCCACCTGCTGTTAGGACCACTGTAGTGGCCAGCAACAGCGCCGCCATGGCCGGGGCTTTCCGGGTCAGGAAGGTCCTGACCTGCTGCTTGGGAACGAAGGTGTTCTGGATCATGGAGTTCAAGACCGCTTTGGGAGTGTTGGCCAGGATCTTTCGTTCGTTCTCCTGCAGGGAGAGCTCGATGGATGCGGCGGCGGCAAGCGGATTGCGCAGGAGAAGCTTTTGGAAACCGCCGTCGACTTTGGCTTTCTTCAGGAGTATTTCGATTCCTCTTGGATACTTCGTCAACCCTTCATAGGCACTCGAGCGACCACCCACAATCATGCGAAAATGCTTTTCCATGCTACCCTCCCCGTGGAGAAACCAAACACGTCAACACAAAGGCTTAAACCAACGAAGCCAACTACAAGTCCATAACATCAGGATCGCTGGCTGCAAATTTATCGACATGGCCGCCATCAACAC
>Ga0114922_10005564_pt1 | contig 11613 bp, 4 predicted proteins | sample AartaG_FD_100975 | JGI IMG/M metagenome (GOLD analysis project Ga0114922, IMG submission 100975) | Deep subsurface microbial communities from Aarhus Bay to uncover new lineages of life (NeLLi) - Aarhus_00045 metaG | ecosystem: Environmental > Aquatic > Marine > Oceanic > Sediment | place: Aarhus...
AAATTGGGTTTGTTTTGCATAAAATGAGCGATTTGTAGTGCGCTCACTACAGTTGTAGAGGAAAAGTTAGTGAAAAGTGAGCTAAAGTGCCTAAAGTGAGCTAAAGTTTGATTCTCGATGCTTGTGAGTAGTTCATTGTTTCCTTCGACTTCGCTCAGGACAAGCTCCGTTAGTAGTTGGCAATTTGGGCCAGATAGGCGGTTTGCATAGCTTATAGTTGATATTTGGTAGTTCATAGTTATTGCCAAATAAAGGTTTATGTGCGTGTATCTACTGATACGAAAACGTGCCCTTCGACAGGCTCAGGACAGGCGGTTCTCCGCTGAACTGCCATTTCTATGGCAGTTTGTATTATACCAAACTCGCCCTAAATGTTCAATGAAAATCGAACAATTTTAATAAAAAAATTTCATCTTGATGCTGTATGCGAGAGGCCTGAAACAGTTTAAAGTTGAAATTGAAAAGTGTAACAACACAACTCAAAGTGCAAAATTGTGGGAACGCTGCGCGATAGGTTTTTAGTTTATTGGCTAGCCGCCGTGGGTGGTGATTGTTTCGTCAATGTGTTTTATTTCCTTAATGATTTTAATTGAATTAAATTACCTTTATCATCCTTATACTTCCAGAAATTCCAGCCGTTGACAGTACCTCTATCTACTATAGTTAAGGCAGCTCCTGTCGGAGTATTGTATATTTTGTCATTAAATTTTATAGAACCACTTGGCAAAACCTTCGCCTTATACTGTTTGCCTTTATAATTCGCATATATACGCTGCCAATCCCTGAGCATACCCCTAAGTGGCCGCTGCCCCTTTTTAACTTTCGTTTTCCTTTTTTGATGCTTGGTCTTCTTAACGGCCTCCTTCAAATCATCAAACCATGTTTTAACATCGTCTTCATACTTCCTTTTTATCAAGCCTTTTAGTTTAGGCGTAAGATTTAACGATCCTTTAAGTTTTCCCCTCTGCAAGTTTCCTTCCGGAAAAGCAATTCGCAAAAGCAGAGATTCAAGCTCACGGATATGGCTCTCTCTTCTGAAGACATAAAGGCTAAAGTGCGTCCAACTTTTCCCGTGCTTATCTTTCAGATGCCCTCTTATTCGGCTTTTCAAATTGCTTGCCAAGCCGATGTAATACAACTTATCCCGCTTGTAAAGAGCATATACCCCGAAGCTGCCCTTAACACATTCAGTAATCTGTTTCTGGAACCTGCTAAAAACTCCTCGGCCGACTTTCTCCAAATGGCCGACAACGATCGGCCGACTTACTCGTTTCGCCTTCTTACCTTTTTTAGCCATAAAATGGTCTCTCCATTGTAATATATATTTCATTTAATCCGGGATTTCGTTCACCCCGTATAGTTGGCACACCAATTCGTCGATTTCATATTCATATGCCTCAATTTCGCGTTCGATACGCTCCCGCTCACTAATGCCAATCTTAGCAATATTTTTAGAAGTCTTAGCAGCAGTAATTCTTTGAACTCGAGTAACAATTTTTCCAGCTAGTAACTTTTCATCTTTTGTCTTGGGTATACGTATTGGAATATTTTTGATGAACTGTTTGTTGGCTGGGAAATAACCGCTATGGAAATGACTGCTTCGAGATCGCAGATAAAAATCAAGGATACTGCTGTTAAGTAATCCAACTATATAAAGGGGATAATTTTGTATCGGCCCATCAACCAAACTTAATCCATATCCACCAGTAGTCACATTTACAAAGAATACTCCATCTTCGTCCCATACTGCTTGGAGTCGATTTATCATATAAGGGACTAAAATCTTTTTTCCGCACCATTTAGAGATATTTTGGGCTCTTGACAAACCCCACCAACAGCGTTCAAAACGTCCTTTTTCCCTTTCTTTCAAGCGTTTCTTGAATTTATTAAGGTACTCGAAAACATTAGGGAACTTAACTTTTAGAGTATCTAACTCTATTATCTTTCCTGTTAGACGGTTGTAAGGCAATAGCAGTGAATGATCTGCCTCAAAGATATACGATTGAAATCCCTGTCTCCGTACTACAGGTACAATCAATTCTGCTTCAATTTCAACATCGTAACCGAGAGCTTTTGAATAAAAAGGAACAAGTTCAGAATTTTGGGGTTTTGCCTGTGCAGTTGACGATAAAAAAATGTCATCTGCACCCGTAATTATGCCTTGAAAAATATTTGCAATATCAGGATAAAGTGGAACCGAACATTCTCCAAGTTGTTTCAGAAAACTCGATTGCTCTAGAGCATTGAAAAACCATTGCTCACAATCAGCAGGATGCTCCGCGTAAAACTTGGTTGCACCTTCAATCTGTTGGTCAGAATCAAGGGCACGACATTGGGATTCTCCATCTTTCAAATCGTATATCCGATCAAAAACAAACTGATTACATGTCCCTGACTTTGAGAATATATGTATAGCTGTGTAGGTTGTTGATCCCCTGAATACTTGTTGGTCCGTAAAATCAATTACTGAACTTAGGTACTTACCATCTGCGATAATTTTACGAACTGCTATACCATAGGTAGCCTGCCAGAATTTATGTGGACAAATCAAACCAAGCAATCCATTAGGAGCAAGAAGCTCTAGAGATCTTTCGATAAACGTTACATAAATATCATAGCTGCCTTTTGCAGCAGATTTATAACGGTATTTATAGAATTCACATTCCTCCGGAGACCACTTTTTCAATTCCTGTACGCGAATGTAGGGCGGATTTCCGATTATGCAATCCAATCCTTTACGCTCAGCGAATAGACGACCAAAACCTCGTGTCTCACTTTTCCAATCAAAGGCATTAATCCGGAAACGGACATCTTCATCGCCGCCAAATAGATTTCCATATTTATTGTCCCAGAATCTATCAAAGTCAGTTTGGGACAACAAACTATTGCCGCAACGAATGTTATTATCCATCGGGGGTAGAAGCCGCGACTTTAGAAATTCATGTTGCCAGTTTGGAGGAAGTCTTTCTTCTAACATCTTAAGATAAAGACTCATAATAGTTACTTCTACAGCCTGAGCATCTATGTCTACGCCATATATACAATTGGAAAGTAATTGGCTACGAAATTCTGGTGTTAGATACCACTGTTCTTCTTTATCTTGAAATGCTATTTTCTTTGTACGTGTACGGGCGCGAGGGCTAGCCGGTACGATCGCGGCATCAGGATTCGCCATGACGTACCGTACGCAATAATCAAAAAGAAATTGCAACGCTGCAATTAGAAATGAACCTGAACCACATGCCGGATCAAGAATCTTAATATCAAGAATCTCAAAAGGCGATTTTCCTTCGATCTTAGGCCCAACAACTCGTCTAATAATCGTATCCACTACAAATCGAGGAGTATAGTAAACACCGCCCGCATGTCTCACCTCTGGTTTTTCGTCAGCTTCTACATACTTTCTTTTGACTGTAATAACACTTCCAAGAAATCTTTCATAAATTATACCTAATAAATCATCTCCAATAGCATCGAACCTATAAGCACCCTCCGGTGGGTATAAGGAACGGATAAAATCAGCTAAAGATTCAGGTGGAACATTTAGTAACTCTGAAAAATGAGGTTTGAAAAGATACCCATTATATTCCTCATCAAATCGCCTGAATCTTGATGTAAGTTCAGTATAAAGATCGAGCCGATTTTTGGATGCATTATTCACTACATCGCGAAGTTCACCATATGAAGTAATATTTCGGTCTTCGCAAACACGCATAAATATGAGTCGGTCAATTAAACGCTGCGTTGCTTCTGTAAGTTTTGCAGCGCCATGCCGTGTATATGCTTCTGGAAAATCTTTTTGATTTTGCTTATATAGCTCACGAGCAAATCTCAATCTATAATCTTCAAGATGTTTGAGAAATACACGATCTACAGGTTCTGTGCCCCGCAGGTCGATCAGCATACGGTCGATTCCGCGAATACGTCTACCCGCTCTGACTTTCTTGATTTTTGCAAGTAGTTGTTCAAGAGAGCCATTAGCTACAGCCTCTCGACTAAAGGTATTCCATAGAATGTCCCATTGTAGTATGTAATCTTCATATCTGAGGTCAAAATCTTGGATTAGTCCGCTGTCTGGTGATTTGTGATAAGGTTTAATGGTGGCATCAAACATCAGAAATTCTTCAAAATCAGTAAGAATTACAAAAGGAATCTGCGCACTCCATGCATAGGTTTTGGCTTGAAAAATTGCGTCTTTATCTTTGTGTAAATCAATGGATGGCTTTTTCGCCTCTACAACAAATCGAGGAAAACCATCAATTCTGAATAAATAATCGGGCCGACGTGAACGGATGATCTCATCCTCAATTGTGCCAACAGTTGCTTCGATTACGACATCTTTTTCAGCTAACGACCGGTGTGCTTTATTTGCAACGTCCCATCCTAACAATGTCCAAAATGGATCAATGTACTCTTGTCTTATAACCGCTTCAGGTGTATTTTCATCATACAAGCTACGCAGGTTATCTCTGAATCCTTCGATTAGTAATTTCAGTTCGGCTTTCTTTTGATCTCGCATGCATTTACTCAAAATACAAAAATAGTTTATTGCCTCATATTTTACTTAAGGACCCATCTTGACAAAAGAACAGATACTATCCCAATTTATATATATATCTACTCAAACCTAAGATCTAAAGCCCTTATCTCGCTCAGATACTTAAAAAACGCATCCTCAGCCATATCATTTCCTTAAAATCTCAACTTGGTTTCCACCACACAATACACAAACCTATAATTCTTGTCAACATAAGAATTTCCGACAGGACCCCCAGCACCCCCGACAACGACATTCGAGGACGGGCAGGCATAGAAAAATCAAATATCAAAATGAAAAAAGCAAAAATGCAACGTAAAAATCAAAAATGAAAATGTTCAAAAAGACCCCACGTGTGGTTTTGACCCCCCCCCCAGCACAGGTCTGGGGGCTAAATATAAAGGCACCCGCTGTGAACCAATAATCCGTGGATGCGAGATATGAACCACGAATGAATACGAAATATTGGCCACAGAGGGCACAGAGAGCTCAGAGAATTTAATAATATTAACCGCAGATTTCGCTGATTACGCGGATTTATTAGCCACGAATGGACACGAATTAACAGATATACATTTGCCACGAAAAGGCACAAAAGACACAAAGAGAATATAGCTACGAAGAGACAAAGGAACGAATGCAAAAGAGCATAAGAGCAAATTCGTATCTCGTGATTCGTATCTCGTATCTCGCAAAATGAGGCCGGAGGGGCGGTGATTGTTTTTTAAGCTCTTTGAGTTTTACTAATTTCCCTTCTTCGTTTTTGAACTTCCAGTAAAATCACACCAAGAGCCTAAGCAGAGAACGATCGTTTCCGAAAACCAGGTTGCGAGACTCTTTCGCCTGAGCCAAGGTTATTGATATGCTGTGTGCCGCTCCGTTTCTGAAAGACTCAATGAATCGCCCCCAGTCTTTGATGAATTCGGCTTCCAAGAGACACGATGCTTTTTTGTGTTTCCGAAGGTGGGCAAAGAGCATTCCCAATACCGGGGCAGGTTTAACGTCGTGCCTAACTCGCCGTATTATATGCCACATGGCTCCCATGGTAAGAGGCTTATCTTTGGAAAGAAATGTCCTCAACTCACTGACAGTGCGTTCGACATCACGCCGCTTTGACGGCGAGAGGGGAATCAGGCCAAAATCGCATTGATAGATGCTTTCATTGGACAGAAGTCCGTCCTGCCGCAAAGATACTTTGAATGATTCGAAGAACTCCTTGTGGAGATGGCACTCCAACGCCTTTGCGTACTCAATCACAACAGGCGCGTAATCTGCATTTCCGGTATCGAGTCTTTCGAGTTCCTTGAGAAGGATCTCGCCGGTACTCAAGAACTGTCTTACTTCGTCATCCAGATGGTCCCACTTTTTTCCAAACAGCTCCAAAATATTTTCTAACTGGGCATCCCAACCGGTGTCCGGTGCGTATTTGGATTCCAACATCCTCAATTCATGGCTCGTCTGACTGTGGAAGATGTCCAAGTATTCAGCGGAATCTGCCGGAGATTTGGCCTCGCATTCACGTCTGGCATGCTGTGCCGCGCCTATCGCCTTATTGATGTCGCTAAGTCCGAGGTTATACAAAATAGACTCAACATCCACTAAGACTTTTTGACGAATCGCCACCTCCTCAATAAAGAACTTAATAGCAAGCTTGACGGCATCTTCCCCTATTTCCAACCGTTCATAGGGCTGTGCGAAGTATGAAAAAAGGGTCAAGGCACCAGCCAGCTTAATCGCGTTCTGTCGGACGCGGACGCTGAACAAAATATCGCTCTTGATCTGTGACAAGACCAGCTCTTGTGCTTTTTCTAATTCATGGAAGAAGGTGTCTCGCAAGACAACTGTCTTTTTCTTGAAACGGTCTTTGACCAGCGGATGCTCAGTCTGAATGGCGTAAATAAGCGTCAGGTGGTCGCGTATTTCGCCGGCCAGCCGCATCCGCAGCCTGCCCATCGCCAATTCTCTTTGATTGCGAGACAACTCCCTCAAACGCTGCTTGGTCATGCGATGCATGCGAACCAGCATGCGGTCTTCTATTGCGTTGAAATTCGGATCCGCTACGGTAACACGGTAGCCCGCGCTTTTGCTCACCTTCGTGTTGTAATTCGTCGAAAAGAAGCAACTAAACTGATAAGGACCAATCGTCTCCACCTTGGTTTCGTAACGTATCGTCCCTTGTTCCAATGCTAATTTGAGAGGTTCGACCATGCCTTTATAACGAAACCAGTCGTTAAATTCGGTAACCACAAAGTTGAACCGCTTTCCTTGATAGGCTTCTCCTATCCTGATGAAATTCGCCGGCGTCATGCCCCCGCAGTAGCGATTCAGTCCGGGTAATCCGTGGGCATGTACGTTTTTAGTTTCATCGCCAAGCATCATGTCTTTAACGGAGAAAGTTTTCCCTGTGCCGGGAGCGCCAAATAGGGCCAGGTGAAATCCGGTGCTGCCGGCTTGCGTTCCTTCCGGATTGACAATCTCCGTTGCAGTCATCCCGTACTGGTGAACCAAAGCCAGCAGTATGTCGAAATAGAGCATCGGCCCAAAAAGCTCTTCCAGATAATGCGTAACCAGGCTGAGGCTCATCTGCTCACGACCAAATTCCAGGGTCTCTTCAAGCCGATTAGCAAGCACGTCACGAAGGTAATCCTCGAACTCCTTTTCCATCTGCTGGACATAGGCAAGCTCAGCTTGCGCCGCCTCAGAGTTGATTACGGGCAGCTCCAGACTTCTCGGTGAAGCCAATACGCGCCGCAGCAGCGAAACTATTTCTGCATAAAGCGCATAAGTCGTAACATCCTTCGCGGTGCCGGGCAGCTTACGAATGAGCTTAAAGCCCAGCAAACTATCCAACGTGTTCCTCCACCGCTTGAACCTGGCTTTGATTACGGTGAAATCTGCCTTGAATCCGGGCTGATTGAGGAAATATTCCAGTACCTCTCGGGCTTCCCGTTCGGCTGTGAGGCATTGCAGGATATCAAGCTCTAATTGGTTCCAAACATTTCCCTGTAGGAGATTCCAATTCTGAATGGTGTAGTACTGCCCGAAATAGTTTTCCGGAAATGTCGCTGGGCGTTTCATATTCATACCCAGCATGTCCCGGGTTATGCCGTTTATGGCCTCAAGAAACTGTTCCTCGCTCAGGCTGTTGGCGTACGATTGTGCCCGAATAACGCTCATATTCAGACATTTCTGGAGGAGCTCTCGTCGTTCATCTACCTGGTCCGGAGAAAGGTTCATTTATTTTACCCTCCGTTGATAAAGTGTCTTATATTCTCAAAGTCAACCGCGGCGGCCGCGTTTCGAATTTTTAGGTCCTCGAGATAAATATAGCCGATTTTCTTGTGTAATCCATCTTTTCGGTTGGCTGGAGAGCCAAGTTTGTTGCGTACTTCGTTGCCACGTGATTTCGGCACAACCAGATAGAGTTCAACTTCTGACTCCGGCGCAGCGGTCAACAGATTTCTGAATCTTTCAATCCCGCTGGTAATAGTTGTTGTTCGTTCAACTTCAAACGCGGCAACAATGCCCTTGCCACCGTTATGCCATAGCACATCTATCTGCTCAACAATGTCACGGGCCGCTTTCGGCATGCCCTGGACCCGCTGCGGCAAGTCGCTGCTCATTGTTCTGAACTCGGCATACTTCATCTGCTCTGTACGCCCGATATGAGCTTTCAGCTTTCGCAAGCCTGCCATTTCGACCAGCCGTGCAATCGCCAGGTCATGATCGGACTCTTCGCTGGTAGCCAGCCGATACTGGACATCCGCGCCCAGTTCAGCGAAAAGCTTCTCGCGCTCGATGTCTTCCTTCAGTTTCCAGACCTTTCGCCCCGCTTTGCCCTTGGTCACCATGCCGGCCGCTGCTTGAGAAATCGGCATTAGCGTGGCAATGCTGCTTAGGACCTGTTGAATCTCTCTTGCTTCGGCCATGTTGGAGTTTATCAGGTTTTCGTAGATAGCGTTGAGAATGTCGTCCTGCGTGGCGAATCCACGAGCGTAAAGCAATCGCTTGATGATATATTCGATCCTCGCTTCCATCGGGACAAAGTCCAAATCTTCATAAGAGGCTTTGTAGTGTTGCCTGCTGTATTCTTCGAGGGCTTGCTTCAACTCGCTGCCGGGACTGGCTTTCAGACGCCACTTGCCGTTCTTTTCCTCAAAATTATTGGTTAGGTACGGAACAAGCTCTTTTTCGCTGATCTTGTCGAGAAGATTGTTATTCAGCAGCCAGGGCATCAGCTTCATGTAGATGAGCGAGAGTGACGCCCTTCGATGGTGAAGGACGGCTTCTGCCGCCAGCCGCTCGATCTGTCGGCCAATCTCCGCATGCTCAATCTGTCTAAACCCCGGCTGCTTATCCACCTTCTGAAACGACAGGATGAAATCCCCCAGCATCGACCCACTTCGACGGGTTTGGATCGTTTGCGTGTAGTTTGCGATGGGCGGCTGATAGATCATCCCATCGTGTTCCGCAAGCCTGAATCCGGCGTCGTGTGCTGCAAGGTGAATGGCGTTCCACACCTTGAACTCTTTGTTGTGGAATGTCATTACCATCCACCGACCGGACTTCAGTACGCGATGACATTCACGGAAAACTTCGTATAGCAGCGTTCTGTATTCGGCAAGGCCTTTCTTGTGTTCTTTGCTGACTACGGCTTCCTCGTTGTCGTCGATTAGACCATTCCTGTTGAGAATACTTCCTACCCAAGCCCAGTAGAAGTTGCAGAGTTCGGCGTAAAGGACGTTGTTTCCGTAAGGCGGGTCGGTAATGATCACGTCCACAGAACTGTCAGGGATGGGTGTTTTCGTAGAACTTCCTGTCCACAATAATGCAGTCGCGTCTTTAAATAAACCATCATGGCCGTCACACAGAACACACTTATCACCGATTTCTTCTTGGGAATACCGTTTGCCTCTTTCAACCGCTCGCGTCCTGTTCTTCCACGCAAACCAAGGGTTGATTTCACAAAATATCTCTGGAAGCCAATACGTACTACTGGCCCACTCTATTGGTTTCCCGCTTTGCCAACCCTTATTGCGAAAGACCATCCGATTCGTGAACCTTAGCGAAGCACTGAAAACAAACGCAAGCATTTGGTTTATATTCTCGTTAAAATGTCCTTTTCGAATTTCCGTTCCTAGTACCGCATTTGCCAAGAGGTTACGAGGTGTGAAGAATTGGTCGAAACGCTTGATGTGTGCATTGTAAGGGCGGCGTAGATCCCACCAATCAGGCATTTCCAATTCCGGATACCATAAATGGCCTTCGCTGACGCGTGTGTCAAAGTCAAAAGCCGCTGCAGCGGCTAGTTCCCAGTCCTGTCTCCTTGGAGAAAACTCGCCCTTGTGTTTGCACTTAGGGCAAATGACATGCACGGCGGTCATTACGCCATCAATCCGCTTACACTCGGCCGGGCGCCACGCAGCACCGCAATGGTAGCATTTATAATTTCCTTCGGAGACACCCGGAATCTTTTCGCCCTTGCGAACACGATCGGCTTTATGTAATTCAACAGTCCGACCACATTCTTTACATTCAACGACATTGCTCCACTCGAACCAGTCGGATGGCACTAGTTGCTTACATTTGGGGCACGTTGTAATATAGAGGGATTCGATTTTGTCTCGGCAGGCGGCTTCGACCTGATCGAACGCGGCTTTCAGTTCATCCATATCAACATCAGTCGCTTCCATGCGGGTGATGAATGTGGCCAAAGGGTTGATATCCACGCCGATGACCTTGCGGCCAAGGCGAAGACCTTCGATGACCGTAACGCCGCCTCCGCAAAACGGGTCAAGGATGATGCTTCCGGGATTGGAGTAGTGCTCGATAAGGGCCCGAAAGACGCTCCAGGGACGACGGGCAAAGTACCTGTGCATCTTGTAAACCGGCGTGTGTGGCCGCGCGATCACCGCGTGGTCGATAGGTTTCAGGTTGTCCAAATCCTTCAAGTCGTCGGGCATATTCACCGTAGCTCCTTCTATAGACATAATTGCCGGATGAGCAACAAAACCAACCTAACAAAATATGCACTAATTGGCAACTGTAGTCAAGGGAATTAAAAATGTCCGGTACGCCATTCTTGCTTTTCCTCAGATGTCGTTTTTCATAGGCAGATTTAGGGTAATAATAGCATCGAGGGTGCGAAAAGGCAATTATATTTTGCCCTCTGTGGCCATCCTCCGTGGCCAAAAACCCCCCGTTATCCTGTCCAAAAACCCTCTGCGTTCTCCGCGCCCTCTGTGGCGGGAAAATTCACCTACGCCGAAAAAGCAAAAAAATTTTATTTTTTTTGACTTTATTATTTGACGATAGCGTATTATAGAGTAGAATAGAGTTTAAGAGGGTGATTACATATTGTGATATAGCTTTGTAAAGTTCTTTGACAAGTTAACAGTTAAGCCATATTTAAGTAGCGAAAGTGCAGCTTTTGCGGCAATTTATATTGCCGTAGTGAGCTTAAAATTGAGTCTTTTCTAACCAATCCAGCCTTATTTGTGTACATATAGGTATTGGATTGGCCTTCATTAACGATTACCCCGCACCTATTTTGTGATCTCGCAGTAAACAGTAATAAATTGACCTCTGGTCCTTATTAACGTTGTCTGATGAATATTGAGATTGCAAAATAGGTGCGGGGTTCGACGAATAAAAGTGAAGGGTTTGATCCTGGCTCAGAACAAACGCTGGCGGCGTGGCTAAGACATGCAAGTCGAACGGACTATTCAATTGAGTAATCGAGCGAATAGTTAGTGGCGTAAGGGTGAGTAACGGACAGGTAACGTACCCCGTGCTTCGGGATAGCGTCAGTTCGCTTTCGGGCGGACATCCGAAAGGGGCGGTAATACCGGATAATATCATTTGTCGATAGGCGGATGATCAAAGATTTATCGGCACGGGAGCGGCCTATTTCTTATCAGCTTGTTGGTGAGGTAATGGCCCACCAAGGCTATGACGGGTAGCGGGACTGAGAGGTTGGCCCGCCACATCGGGACTGAGACACTGCCCGGACCTCCACGGAGGGCTGCAGTAACGAATCTTGCGCAATGGGCGAAAGCCTGACGCAGCGACGCCGC
>Ga0114922_10005565_pt1 | contig 11609 bp, 9 predicted proteins | sample AartaG_FD_100975 | JGI IMG/M metagenome (GOLD analysis project Ga0114922, IMG submission 100975) | Deep subsurface microbial communities from Aarhus Bay to uncover new lineages of life (NeLLi) - Aarhus_00045 metaG | ecosystem: Environmental > Aquatic > Marine > Oceanic > Sediment | place: Aarhus...
CGATATCCGGTTTGGGGTCTGCAAGTATCCGGTTGTCATCTTTAAGCAGGCCGTTAAGAACCTCAACCGCCTTATCGATAGACGAGCCATAACCGATGCCGATTTCGAGGTCGATGCGCCGGGTGTCGTTTACCGAGTAGTTGGTAATAATGTCGCCGAAAATTTTTCCAGAGGGCACCATGATCTTAACATTGTCGGGTGTGGCCAGCACCGTGCTGAACAGCTTGATTTCTTTAACAGTACCGGACACGCCAGCCGCCTTAATGTAATCGCCGACCTTGTAATACTTAAACACAAGCATCAGAAAACCGGCGGCGAAATTAGCCAGCGAACCCTGCAGGGCAAAACCGACAGCAAAACCGGCCGCTCCCAGAATGGCAATAATCGAGGTAGTCTCGACTCCGATTTTCGACAGAGCCGCTAAAGCTGTGAATGTCAATAAGAGAATATAAATCAGACTGCCAACAAAAGAAACTATAGTCGATTCAGTGTCCGCCTTAGTCAGCATCTTTTTTACTATTTTACGCGAAATGCCGGCCACCATGCGTCCGATTATCAAAATCAAAATGGCGCTGATTATTTTCATGGCCAAATCGGCGGTCAGGTATGACATCAGGTCAAATGAATTTTCCATTGTGTACTCCTTTCATTAAGTTTAGCTATTCAGTTATTATTTTTGTTCTACTCAATATAATCAGGTAAATCAATATAAAATTAGTTGTCGATTAACAGAAATGATAGTAAAATGCTTTGGTTTGCCTTGTTAATTTAGACTTAAAATTGAAAAATATAAGGAGAAAGACATGAAAATTGTAAAAACCTTCGAGACCATCTGTGTAGTATTAATTCTAATGGTTAGCCGTCAAGGCCTGAATGGCGCTCAGGCGGATCCCTGGTCCAGGTCATTGGATACCGATTTTACATTAACGCAAAATTCTTATTCGGACAGCTGGACCGGCGGTGAGGCAGGCAACATCAGTTGGGTCTGGAACGCCAATGGTGTTTTCGAAAAACAGATTTCAAGAACATTCAAGTTCAGGAACGCCACAAAACTGTCATTCGGCCAGACCCATATTCAGGACAAAACAACCAAGAACTGGGCAAAACCGGAGAAATCTACCGACTTAATCGATATCGAGAACCTCGGTTTGCTCACCCTTGATTCTTTTGCCGATCCTTTTCTCGGCGTTCGATTGGAATCTCAGTTTCTGGACGCTTCATTACCGGATAAAAACTTTTATTTATCTCCAGCCAAGATTACTGAATCTGTCGGCGGAGCAAAACAGATCTATAAAGCCGATAAAAACGAACTGTTGACCCGGTTTGGTTTTGCCTTAAGGCAGATAATCACTCAGGGCATTGACTCACTCGGAAACGATGAGACTGCGACCACTAATGACAGCGGTTTCGAATCAGTAACCGACCTTAAACTAACCCTGTCGGAAACGCTCAGCTTTACTTCCAAACTTTCGCTGTATAAAGCTCTCTATTTCTCTGAATCCGATAGAGCAGAAAACGACAACTGGAAAGCGGTCGATATCAATTGGGAAAACCGTGTTTCTGCATCGGTGGTGAAATATGTAACAGTGTCTTTGTATACCCAGTTGTTATTTGATAAGGAAATCACTCTTAAGGGACGGTTCAAACAAACCCTGGCTCTGGGGTTAACGTACAGGATGTTTTAAAATTGTTGCCCCTCGGTTCCTCTCGTTGCTGGCTGTTAGGGGAATTGGCAGTTATGCCAAATTACTAATAGTCGAGACATTCTTGTCTCGGTTTTCATTGCTAACAGCTATTGATTCTTAACTGTTCGGATATCTTGCGTTTCCTGTTAAACTTAAGACAAATTGTTTATGTACTATTCGGGATCAATATATTCGATTTATAAAAGTCGATTAAGGGAATCTACAGCATATGAAATTTGGGTAGTGGTGCACTTTCAATTCTTAGGCCAAAATCGAAAGTGTCTTTGTGATTCCAGCTTCCACAGCAGTCGTAATGCCTAATGTCCGCCTGTCAAGATACTTGTGCTGTCGACGTTCTCTACAAGCTATAAGACGCGGTTGACAGCATCTTTTAGCGGGCTATTATGTCGACCGCAGGGGGTCGACATCGCTGTATTCCGGTTTTGGCTTAGCATTGCTGAAATAGCTCACTATTTAACTTGACACTTCCATTTGAATCGATCTATATTTTTAGCCATGAAAAGATTGGCAGTTATTATTTTTATAATTTGTATGGTCCTGACCCTTGGGGCCTCTGTCCTGGAGGCGGATATGAATAACGACGTAAGAAAACCGGCGGTGGCAGGGAGTTTCTATCCCGGAGAGCCATCAGAATTGGCGAAAATGATCGCTCAGATGCTGGCAAAAGCGGAGAAGCCGATTGTTGACGGCGATATTGTTGGACTTGTTGTACCTCATGCCGGGTACGTGTATTCAGGCCCGGTAGCGGCATTTGGCTTTAAAGCGATCCAGGGATTGAATTATAAAGATGTTATTGTAATCGCTCCCTGCCATGTTGAGGCGTTTCCGGGAGCGGCGGTGTATCCGGGTAAGGCTTATAGAACGCCCCTCGGAGATATTGAGATAAATAAAGAATTGTCCGAGAATATTGCAAAAGGCTCCAAAATGGTGGAGCTGTCGGACAAAGGGCACCGTTCCACCGGCAGAGGCGGCGAGCATTCTTTAGAAGTTGAACTGCCGTTTCTTCAGACAATGCTTGATGATTTCAATCTTGTAGCGGTCGTTATGGGCGCACAGGATATGCAAACCTGCCGCGGCCTGGCCGAAAGTATTTACAAAAACTGCAAAGACAGAAACGATGTATTATTAGTAGCCAGTTCCGATCTTTCACATTTCCATGATTATAACACTGCAATATCCCTGGACAGCCGGGTCGTGGATTTGATTAACAGCTATGATTACGATCAATTGTATACAGAGCTTGAACAACAAAAAATAGAAGCCTGCGGCGGCGGACCTATAATAACGGTTATGATCGCCTCCCGGATGATGGGAGCCGGGAGCGCCAGAGTGGTCAAATATGCAAATTCCGGCGATGTCAGCGGAGATAAGTCAAGAGTGGTTGGTTACTTAGCGGCCATATTCAGCAAAGAAGACAAAGGGACCAAAATTCATGAAATAGATGAGGATGCTTCGTCATCCGATAGCAATGAAACCAGCGGCGTGGAGATAAACCCTGCCTCGGCGGCTGATTTTGGCTTAAATAACGATGAAAAACAGCTTTTGTTGAACCTTGCCCGTGAATCCATAAAATCAGTTCTGGAAAAACGCCGGCTTCAACAGGATGAATCCGAATATTCGGGTGTTCTAACCGAAAAGCGCGGCGCATTTGTCACACTTACAAAAGATGGCAGACTGCGCGGCTGTATCGGTTATATTAAGGCGGTTAAGCCCTTGTATGAAACAATTGCCGAAATGGCTGTACAGGCGGCATTCCATGACCCTCGTTTCCCGGCCTTGACAATAAGTGAATTTAATTCGATTGATATTGAGATTTCAGTTCTAACGCCGATGATAATAGAGAAGAATCCCGAAAATGTAGTAGTCGGCCGCGATGGGCTTTACATCGTTCGGGGTTATAATAGCGGCTTGCTGTTGCCGCAGGTTCCGGTTGAAAACAGTTGGGATAGAGAAACTTTTCTTGACCAGACCTGCATAAAAGCTGGTTTGCCGCCCGGCGCCTGGAATGAGGCTGGAACTCAAATATACAGGTTTCAGGCTGATATATTCGGAGGGGATTAACATAAACAGACAGATTAGAAACTTCAAAACTCCGGGTCCAGGCCATTTGAAAGCTGTCTATAATTTTATTCTTCCTGCAATCCTGATAAGCGCGGTTCTGTTTTTTGCAATTATAATCTCTAAGGAAAGTCACTTTTTTCTCAGTAAGGCTGACCGGGTCACATCCAATAAAATTGAACAAATTCAGTTATCCGCAATCTATACCGGGAACATACATAAAAATGGCTCATTGTACACCGAGTTGCTACACCAGGAGGTGCCGGAATTAGCGGTTGCAAAGATCACCAATAAATTTTCCGAGCTGTTCGACCTTACGAATTCGCATCCTGGCGATGAGTTCAAACTTTTTTTATCGCCGGGCGATTCAATTTTGACGTTTGAGTATATCACTAATGATCTAAAAAAGTACCGCCTGGAAAAGGTTGACGATAAATACACCAACCAGATTATCAGCATCGATTTAGATAAAAAGATTGAATTTGTCGGCGGCCTGATTGAAACAAATTTATGGGACGCCATTATTAACCAGTTGCCGGATGCCGAGTTGTTTACCCGAATTACAGATATTTATGCCTGGGAAATAGACTTCTTGACCGAATCGCGAGCCGGCGATACTTTCAAGATGATATATGAGACTCTATTTAAAGATAGCAAATTCATCAAATGCGGCGACATACTGGCAGTCGAGTATAACCTTTCCGGTACCCGACATCAGGCGTTTCTCTATACCGATCCGAGCGGCTATACTGATTATTATGATGAGAATAGCTATTCAATTCGCCGCGAACTGTTAAAATCGCCCTTAAACTATCGCCGTGTGTCGTCCGGTTATTCTATGAGGCGGCTGCATCCTATATTTAAGATTTACCGGCCTCATCTCGGTGTTGATTATGCCGCCCCTATCGGAACTCCGGTTGTAGCTGCAGGTGATGGTATTATTAAAGTGAAAGATTGGATCAATGGATTTGGTAACTACATAGAGATTCAGCATGATTTTGGCCTTTCGACAGGTTATGGTCATCTTAGCGGGTTTGCCCAAGGTATCGTCAAAAACCGACGAGTCCGTCAGGGACAGTTAATCGGCTTTGTCGGTAGTACAGGTATCTCAACCGGTCCTCATCTCGATTACCGGGTGAGAAAAGATAGACGGTATGTCAATCCACTCAAGATGACTGTTCCGGCCTCACCCCCGGTAAAAATGGAAAACAAGGATGAGTTTTTAAAAATTGTATTTGAAAGGCAAATGATTTTAGACAGGCCAATAGAACCAAGACTCCTTGTTTCGAATCAGAAATTAGCTCTGCAATAAATTTGTAAGAATTATTATTTATAATTTGAGTATTCAATAGAAGCAGACGTTGATAAATGAGTAATGAAACGAGGAAACTCGGATTATGCCGGTTTTTCGTTGACTTGTTATATGGTTCTTTGTATCATATTGCTTTGAAAGAATTGTTTCTAACCGGAATTAATAGAAATACTTTTCGTAAATAATTAAAATTGTAACCATTGATGCAACGGGTTCTGATGATAAGTGCTAATGATAACACCGTCGCCAGTTTAGCTTTAAAAGAATATGGCCAGGTCAGCCCCAGATTGTTTCAGCAACTGCTGATGATATATGGCGAGCCGAATAATATATTCGATAATGATCCCGAGGAAATAGCCGCGATGGCCGGTATTAATATGGAGCGGGCGCAAAAAATTGTCGAGGCGAAAGGATCTTTTGAAGATATTTGCGAAATGGTTAACCGTCTGGAATCTATTAACATATCTGTTGTCAGCATTTTTGATAGTGCATACCCGGAGTCTTTAAGAAAAATAGCCGATCCGCCTATAGTGCTGTATGTAAAAGGCGATAAAACGCTGCTTGAAAAAGGCGGTGTAGCCATAGTTGGGGCCACTTCAGCAGATCAGACTGGATTAAGGGCAGCGGTGGATTTCGCCCGGGAGCTGTCAGATCATGGCCAGACTATCATTTCAGGTCTGGCTGCAGGCATCGATTCTGCCGCCCATTTAAGCTGCCTCAAAAACAACGGTAAAACTATAGCGGCGCTTGGCTGCGGTCACTTAAATATTTACCCTGAGGAAAACGTTCCTCTGGCTCGTTTGATTGCGGAATCCGGGGCTGTCGTATCCGAATTTGATGTTCATGCGGATGCTATCCCGGGCAGACTTATATCCCGGAACCGAATTATTGCCGCTTTAGCCGATATTGTCATCCTGGCTCAAATCGGCGAGGATAAAAAGGGCGAGCTTCATACAGCCCGAGCCGCTGTCGATCAATGTAAACCGGTCTATGTTTATGACCCTGAGGATAAATATGATTCTGAAACATTGTTAAACAATCTTATAATAAAAGTAAAAGGAATAGCAGAAATCGACGAAATATTAAAATATATTATTAGAAACTCTTAACGATATTTTTAATTTTGTCAGAAACAGCATATAAAACATCAAGCCGATATTATGAATTTATTTCACTCTGATCGATTATGAATGAACGACATTTGGACAACTTTCAATTTACTATGACTTGAAATATAAGCTCTCAATATGAGATGCATTAAAAAGCAATTTTAAAGGATAAATAAAGCGCTGTTTAAACTGCCGGTTAAAATTAAAGGAGTTCAGAATTCTCTGATTTTTATAGATACTAATCGCAGCAATTCCCCTAAAAGAGGATCGCATGGCACATAACAATAATATTGACGATCTATTTTTCCAGATAAAAAAACCTGGCCGGAACCAAATAAAAGTCAAGGGCAGCAGGTTTATTACAACTATTAGAAAAGTCACCACGATAGAAGAAGTTGAGCAGGTCTTAGATGAGGTCAAAGGGGAATTCCCTGATGCCACACATAATTGTTACGCCTGGAATGTCGGATATGACAAGAAATCGAAGTATCGATATTCTGACGATGGCGAACCAAACAATACTGCCGGTCTGCCGATATTCAAGGCCATTACGGCTCGTAAGCTTACGAATGTCATAGTCATTGTCACCCGTTACTTTGGCGGGATTAAGCTTGGCGCCGGCGGTCTTATTAGAGCCTACAGCAAAGCCGCCATGGATGTTTTAAAGCAATGCGAAACCGAAAAAAGTTATCTGACTGAAACTGCAGTATTTAAAACAAGCTTCGAATTCACATCATTAGTTCACAATATTGTTGCCTCTTTTAAGGCGAAATTGAAAGACACGCTATTTGAAGATGAAGTTACATTCACGGTTGAAATAAGGTCTTCGAAGTATAAAGTGTTTAAAACGAAACTAAAGGATGGTACAAATGGCCAGGTCGAATTCCTCAAATAAAGATTTTCTGGCGGTCGGTCTCGGTCTGTGTGCGCTGGATTACATCAGCATTGTTGAGAAATTCCCCGGCCCCGATGAAAAACATGATGCGCTCAAGTTCTCCCGTCAGGGAGGAGGTCCTGTGCCAACGGCATTATGCACAATCAGTCATTTTGGAGAGAAGGCGGCGTTCATAGGAAAATGCGGCAAAGATCCCGAAGGCGGAAAAATCAAGGACGAACTGAAACGTTTCGGAGTCGATACCAGCGGCATGGTTCTGGATATCGACAGCCGCACGCCAAGAGCGTTTATCTGGGTCGATTCCCAAAGCGGCGCTCGAACTGTAGTTTTAGATCGTACCGAAATAGCCGATCTAACCCCTGATGAGTTGTCCGCAGATATTTTGAAATCTTGCCGGTTTCTTCATATCGACGGCCGTGAAAATAAGGCCAGTTTAGCCGCGGCCAAAATCGCCAGAGCAAACGGGGCCGAGATTGTGCTTGATGCCGGATCGCCACGTGAGAATATCCACGAGTTGATGCCGTTAGTCGATTATATGATAGTTTCGAAAAATTTCGCCGAACAGTATACCGCCGAACAGGACCCCGGCAAAGCCGCCATGAAACTGCTGGGACTGGGGTTCAAAGCGATAGTAATTACCCTCGGCGATAATGGCGCTATCTGTGCCGCCGAAAGCAAGCTTTTCCATCGCGACGCTTTCAAAATTAACGTGGTCGACACGACCGGCGCCGGGGATGTTTTCCATGGCGCTTTCATCTATGGCCTGGGCAAAGAATGGAATCTCGAAGAGATTGTAGAATTCAGTTGCGCCACCGCCGCCATCAAGTGCAGCCGCATCGGCGGACGCCAGGGAATCCCCACCGTGGATGAGGTCGTGCAGTTTCTAGAGGAAAGTAAAGGAAAATTGTAGGGGAAATACCTGCAAGTCGATTTCCAGAGGGATTTGCTGTAAATATTTTAATGTATATTTAAATCTCTATCATAGCACGGTTAAGTCACCGTACTTGACCTTTCCAGGATGTCAGGCTCGGCCTGCCCGGCCAGGGAGACCTGACATCACATAGAATTAGCAGTCAATAACAAATGTCAAGAATTCATTACAGGCGTTTCTCCGGAAGGAACGCCGAATTTCGTCAGTGGCAGGTCCTCATTGCAGTGCTTGCTGTTTCGTTTAACAATTCTTGCCGGTGAACCGGCGACAGTACAACCGGATGGAACATCGCGCATGAAAATGAAGCTGTTTGCGCCTATCTTAACGTTATCGCCAATCGTTACCGGGCCCAGGATTATAGCTCCCGTTCCTACAAGGACGTTATTACCGAGCGTTGGGTGACGTTTTCCCTTGTGTTTGCCGGTGCCGCCTAAGGTGACATTATGAAACATTACGCAGTTGTCGCCTATTTCGGCTGTTTCACCAATCACCAGTCCCGCGCCATGGTCGACAAAAAATCCTTTGCCAATAGATGCGCCGGGATGAATCTCCAGACCTGTCAGAAAACGAGAGATTTGGGAAAGCAATCGGGGTAAAAATGGCGCCCCTAGATTCCACAGCCAATGGATGAACCGATGAAAGAGTATCGCCTGAAATCCGGGATATAGTAAAAATTCAAAATTTTTAGCGGCCGGGTCGTTTTGATAAATCACCCGGATATCATCAATGATTTTCATATCTTAATATAATCGGAAGGAGTTGTCGAAAATTAATATCAAGTCTCCGCCAGAGCAGTTGAAAGATATCTTTCGCCGGTATCGGCCACAATTGTGACGACTATTTTACCGGAACCATGTTTTGAAGCGGTCTGAAGCGCCGCCCAGACATTCGCTCCTGAGGATATACCTGCCAGTATCCCCTCCTGTTTTGCCAGATTTCTGGCGGTCGTAAAGGCATTTTCGGCCCCGACCTGTATTATCTCATCAACGATATCGGCATTGTATACATCAGGAATAAAACCTGCCCCAATGCCCTGTATAGGATGAGGTCCAGGCTCTCCGCCTGATAAAACCGGCGAATCATCCGGTTCGACTGCGTAAAGTTTACAGTTATATTTCGCTTTCAGTATCTCTCCGGCGCCACTTATTGTTCCCCCAGTACCAACGCCAGCCACAAAAGCATCAAGATGCAAATCACCAAGGTCAGCGATAATCTCTCTGGCTGTCGTCTTACGATGTATCTCGGGATTAGCCGGATTGGAAAATTGATGGGGTTGATAATACCCTTTTTTTTCTGTTAGTTCCCGGGCTTTTTCAATGGCGCCTTTCATCCCCTTTAAGCCGGGTGTTAGAACAATTTCAGCTCCGAAAAGCTTTAAAATATTACGTCGTTCAATGCTCATTGTTTCAGGCATTGTAATGACAATCTTATATCCCTTCACAGCGGCTGCCATTGCCAGGGCTATGCCTGTATTGCCGGAGGTCGGTTCGACAATGGTCATTCCCATCTTCAGTTTGCCATCTCTTTCCGCGGCTTCAATCATCGCCGCACCAATACGATCTTTCACCGAATGACAGGGATTAAGACTCTCCAGTTTGACATAGACAGCCGCCGAATCAATACCTGGCAACTTGTTCAGCTTAACCAGAGGCGTGCCGCCGATTGCCTCGATAATATTCTCAAATCTCATAGACTAACTTCCAGGCCCATAGTTAAACCTAATATATTAACATGAATAATTCATGGATGGTTTCTCAGCATTATTAGATAATCAGTTAATTTAAACAAACATTCTACTTTACAGCATAAAACTATTAAACATTTCCTTTATAAACATCAACGATGTTTACTCTATACAGCAACCCGGATAACTACTTAACGAAACACAGGGTATCCAGGACAACAGCCAGTGAAGACCGTTTATTTTATGAACAGCCAATATATATATAAGCGCTTGAAAATCAATTGAAAAATCCCGAATATTCAATAGAGTCATATCTGGTTTTTAATCTGGCTCAATCCTATCATGTTAACATTGAATACGGATGCAATCCTGTCCGGTTATCTATAAAAGCAGGGTAAATTATTTAAAGCGTATTAATATTGACATTGCCAACAACTATATTTCATCATCATCGCAATTGACATTTCAAATATAAAGTATTATTTTCATATCGGAGAGATGTCCGAGTCCGGCCGAAGGAGCACGCCTGGAGAGTGTGTAGCCCCCACAAGGGGCTCCTGGGTTCGAATCCCAGTCTCTCCGTTTCTATTTTTTCTAACAAATTAACCCCTTGAAGGCAAAATAGTTATTGACAATCAGTTCTCCGCTTTTGTATATTTCTATCAGATTTCTAACAGGAATTTTGCAAATGGCAAGCGTACAATTTAAAAAAAGTAAAACCGGAAAAAAGACCTATTACGTGGTTGTCTCTTATAACAGCAAACACAAATGGCTAAAAGCAGGCACTCTTTCAGATGCTAAGAAATTAAAAACACAGATCGAATCCTTAGAAAAATCTCAGCGAATGGAAAAGCTTGGGCTAACTGCTAACACAGTTCGCATTGACAATTTCTTTCAGGACTATGCTGATTATGTCAGGCTGCATAACTCTCCTAATACTATCAAAAGATATCTGGCGGTTTTAAACACATTCTTGGTATTTCTAAAAATGTTTCATCTGAGCATCAAACATCTTTCACAGTTAAAAACCGAGCATATTGAATCATATCAGAAACAAAGACTCCAATCAATTGAACTAAAGATAGAAGCTGATGGAGTAAAAAATGGCAGCCATAAAAACAAAAGACTGCCTTTGCCTCAAACAGTAACTTTCGAAGTTGGTGTATTGCGATCTGCTTTTATTTGGGCTCATAACAGAGAACTCATAGCATCAATTCCAACGAAAAAAGTGAAAAAGCTAAAGCCAAAACCTACAAATAAAACCAAAATACTTGCACAAAAAGAATGCATGCTTTTCTTGAAAACCGCTAAGGCCATGGGGAAATCAGATAAAAGAATGATTATTTATTACAAAGCTCTTAAATTTATCCTTAACTCTGGTCTTAGATCTGGTGAGCTTTGCAATTTAATGTGGGATGACGTTGACCTGGAAACAGGCTTGATAAAGATTCAGGAAAAAGCTGACTGGTCACCTAAGACATATGCTCGTGAGTTCTATCTTAATGAAACATGTCTGGAATTGCTGCAATCATTTGAGAATAGAGAAGGATATATTTTCAAGGATATTTCTGGTAAAAAATTAGTATCGTTCATAATTTGAGACATTGAGTTATTTCAACTCATTGGATGCGAATATCAAAATAGTCTTTGATATTGAGTTTTTCTTTCCAAAATCTTTTCCATTCACCTTTAGAATATTGTTTCATCATAATCATCTTTGAAAGATTGGCAACAGATTTATCCGACCAACCCCAGGCTATTTTCTTCAAACGGCGGCCTATCTCTCGGAACTGTCCAACGTCAACTATTATTTCACCTCAACGACAATTATTATTCCCTTTTTATTATTAACAAGCAGGGGTTGACGGAAGGAGCCCGTAGGGCGACTGGAGTTAACCCCTGCTGCGCCCTTAA
>Ga0114922_10005566_pt1 | contig 11609 bp, 6 predicted proteins | sample AartaG_FD_100975 | JGI IMG/M metagenome (GOLD analysis project Ga0114922, IMG submission 100975) | Deep subsurface microbial communities from Aarhus Bay to uncover new lineages of life (NeLLi) - Aarhus_00045 metaG | ecosystem: Environmental > Aquatic > Marine > Oceanic > Sediment | place: Aarhus...
ATTCCGGGCACTGCCCCCGGGCGGCACATAAACAGATATATCCTGTCCATCAGCTTACTCGATGATTGTGACGAATGAATGGATAACTCTATTTGGGAGGTTAGGCAGGGTAATCTAAAGGCGAGCGCGACTGGAAGATATTAATATCTGTAGTTGAAAACCAGATTGACTCTTGTCTCCTCAGAGCGATTGCCTTCGTGGAAGAGAAACACCTCCCGCACTTCGGCGCTGAGGGAGAAAATCGAGCTTAGCTCTGCATTGATCCCAAATCCGGGAGATACGGTTTTATAGGTAATCGGGCTTGCCAGAACGTGGCGCTGGCCGAAATGGGCGCTCAGAAACGGATAAATCCTGAAATCCATGGGCCTGAAGTTGAAATTCAATCCTGCGCTCCATGAGACGAAATCATCTCTCTTGCTTTTATTGTCACCCAGGGCATAGTGAATTCCCCAGTCAAGCATCATCCACCCCTTGCTGTCGAGAAAACGGCCTACAGTTATTCCGTAAAAGTCCTCCCCACCCCTGATATATTTGCCCATGTAGAACTGGTTGCGCCAACGGTATTTCTCACCCGGACCGATATCGATCATCTCCTCGATCTTCACCTCACGCTCCATCAAAGGAACCGTAGGCTCCGGGGCTTGCTGAAGGAGGTGAGCCGGTTCAATTCTTTTTTTCGGAATATATCCTCGTTCTTCCATTTGCCCGATCAGGGCGTCCACCCGTAGCTCTATCCTGTTGAGACCCTGGTCTGTTACCTTGATCCGTTCCTGAAGATTTTCCAGCTCCTGGCTGGTCATCCTCTGCGAACCCACGGCAGACAAGCCCACTCTGCCCTCCTGCCCCTCTGCGAGAAGATAACCTTTTTGCACCCACCCCATCTCTGTGGTGGCCGGCACCCTGACTCTGGCCCAGTTGCCCTGGCTGCGGACCACCTCCACGATCATTCCCGGGGAAAGGATATCGAGTATCATGGCGTCGGCAGCCGGGGTCTCAAGCAGCCTTGCCTCCTTGCGCACAACCAGTTTCTCACCCGCTGCCTGTACTGTCCAGCCGAGAATGAAGACCACTGCGAGAAGAAATATTACTTTTAATTTGAACACGACTCGCTTTTCTCTGAAAGGGCTTTTGGAATCCTGCGGCGTTTATTATTTGAGCGCTTACAGCTACCGGGAAATTACCGGTCAGGCACTCCCCCATATATTATTATCGAACGCTTAAATGTTCACTTTAAATTTTTAAAATGCATGAGCTAAAAACAAAGTTATCGGGGTTTAATACACACCCCGCCCGCTGAAGCGGGCACCCCTCTCAAGAGGGGATTTTCACATCCCATCTTCTTTGGCAAAGCTTGCTGGAGTGGGGATGTGGGGCAAACTCCCCTCTGAAAAGAGGGGATACAGGGGTGTGTAATCTTAGCCTCTGAATATTTTTCAGGAAATTTTGTTTAAACATTACTCTAACTGCGAACTCCGGAAGGCATCGACTAACACGAGCCGAAAATTAAAAACCGGTTTAACCATTGAAATTTTAGCCGGACAGTATTGTTTGAAATTATTTCATTAATGCTGAATCCGGCGAACCTGGTCTTTTTTGAACCGCATGAAACCAAACGTGTGAAAATCTTGCCCTCTCTCCCCACAAACTTTCCCAATTGCAAAGGGCTGCAAACTTCTGGCGAAGGTTGAATCTCCAAACAAATAATCGCCCGGTGTCTGTCGCAGACAAAGGCTTCTGGGCTGCAACCTTTTGAGATATAAAAAGTTATCCTGCTGTCCAATGCCAGCAGATGATCTCAAGTGGGCAAAATCAGGCCTGAGAACTCTAATCTTTCGAGCGGAAAATAGTGCAAGAAGTATGCAATACTTTGACAGCGCGGTATGGCTTTTCTCATGTCTTGTGAACCACCTGGAGTTTCCTGCTATCCCCAGGCGAGACACTCACCGGCACTTACAGCACGGTCTGCTCTATAAAACAGCTGTTTTTCTTTCTCCGCCGCTTGCCTTTCCCGCAATCCCGCCCATGCGCCCCTGTTTGAAGAACCCATGACCCTGGGTGGCTGATTAATCAAGAAACTTCCAGTTCACCCCGAAAAAGGCGCGCGGTCCTGGCAATTTCATTGGATCCAGGTCATTATAGTAGTCACTCATCAGGAAATCCAGGCGGCAGTAGATCGTAAAATTGATAATCCGCACAGCCGCGGCCCCACCGAAATTCACCCGTCCCGGCTGAAGTGTCAGGGCGACCGAGGGATTTTCTGAGGTTGGAAAGTACATCTCTCCTTCGTAAATCATTTCCGCCTGGAGAGAAAAACCCATATCTTCCTCGTAGAGAAGGGTTTCCAGAGCGAGGCTTGCTGTATGGCGCCGTGATGCCAGGTATGGCACATCCTGTGGGGGGTCGAAAAGCTCGATTCCGGCCGCGCGAAAGACCAGCCCGGCGAAAAGAGGCCCTTCGAATCGATATGAAACTCCAGTAGCCCGGAAATCGGCGACCCGGGCCGGAGCCGGTTCAAGGGGATGGGGACCGTAGACAGCAAGGGTGAGATTTTCCGCACTGCGCGTGAAAACACCGGCATGCAAATGCCGCTCACCGGGCAGTTTCATTCCCAGTCCTGCCTCTACTGCGTCCAGCCTGCCGAGCGGATATTTGCCCTCCCAGCCGGTCAAATCAAAACTTCTGATCCTTGTCGCCAGCGAGGGCAGCATGGCCTCTCGTTTCCAGTTCAGCAGGAGATGACTGCCGTCTCCCAGCAACTTTGCAACTCCCAGGCCAATGATCGCCCTGTTGGCACTGTTGCGGAACGAGCGCACTCCCCCGGCACAGGAGATATGCAGATCACCGGGTGCGGCCAGGCGAATCATGCCGAGCAGTTTCCGGCTGAAATGCGAACTGGAGGAGAGCGTATCAGCCGGAAAATCCCTGGGCTTTACAACTGCGTTTCCTAAATCGAGTCCAAGAGCAACCCTTTCGTGAGGTTGATAAACCAGATGGCCTGCAATCTCATGTTTTTTTGCCCCGAGATTCGTGATCACTGAACCGGAAAGGAAAGGATGGCTGCTGCCGGAATAGCGATAAGCAAGACTGTAGCCTGCCTGGCCGGTCAGTTTTCCTGTGAGTGTGGTCTGGAGGTGGGTATTTGTCTGCCTGAGTTTGCCGTACATGAAAGCCGGCCGGTGATCGTTAGAGAAAAAAAGGCCATCCGCGCTCAAAAGCGCCCGGCTGTTGAGAGAGCGTTCCAGGTGAGTGAAATATTGGATCTGTTCCACCTTGTTTGCGAAATCCTCGGTGCTCTGCTGGATCTTGTTGATCTGGACATGGAGCGCGCCCGCACCGAACAGCCTCCGCCTGAGCCCTCCCGCCACTTTGTTGATATTGTATGCTCCTCCTGCGATCCCCATCTCGGAGGAGGCTGACCGAACGCGCGCTTGTTTGGTGAACAGGTGTATCTCCTCAGAGCCGCCGTAAAGTGCGCTGAATGCTGCACCTGAGAGAGCGAACGCGCTCCCCACGATTTCAGGGGCCACCAGGCGCCAGTCCAGCGAGCCGGTGAGCGGGTCGGCCAGAGACATTCCGTTGAGCAAGACCCGCACTGCCTCGAACCCTGCGCCGAGAGGGCTGAATTTCCTGGCATACCCGTTTCCCAGGCTGTCACCGCTCACCATGGCAGGACTGAGCCTGAAAACATCATCGAGGTAAAGAGGAAAAGACTTTTCCAGCTGGCCGGGAGAAAGTTCCTGGCGGCCCAGGCTGTCGGCCAATAGAGCGGCCAGACCCGTACTGCCGCGCAGAAAAAAGTTCGCTGCAAGGGGGGGCTTGCAGGGCAGGCTATCCCGGGCAGCCACTGAATCGGCCTGCTGCTCACGATCATGACTAGGGGGATGCTCTTCGCCCTGAAGCTTAGCTGCTACCAGCAGAACAAACAAAAGGAGGGCTAAGCGGGCGCCTCCGCGGGTAAAAAATAGCCTGGCCATCGATAGTCCAAAAAGATATGGGGGTACGCCCGTACAATTGATCAAGTTTTATTCAGGGAAAAATCCAGTGGTTTGATTACAGAAATTTCGGCAGACCAGTTTTAAGATTCATCCACCGGCACCACACGTTTCCAGATTTCAGTCCAGAGAAACTCGCTGAAGAGGTAATTAATTCTCAGCCAGTCTTTTTCGATATCGTACACACCGCGGGGAATAGTACTTGTGGCCGCAGAATCACTCATAAAAAAAATCGAGAAATCTTCAAAAAACAGGGTTCCCTGATCGTACCTCGAGACATAGCCGAAAGCGTCGCTGCCAAAGGACAACTGGAGGTGATATATTTCACCCTCTATCTTGAGCAAACCTATGGCAGCGTTCTGGTCCCAGGAGTATACGACCACGTTGTCTCTTGTCGCGCTGACTTCCCTGATAACATACGTGCCGTCGTAAGTGAAATTTTCCGGCAAACCTGAAGGGGTATCCTCCTTACATCCGGGCATCACCAATACAAGGGCCAGGAAAGCGCCCGCCAGGAGTGCGAGTCCCGCTCTACATTTCTTGCGGGAGCGTCTGCTGGTGTTTAAATTGAAAAAAAACATGTGTTGACCGGATTAAATTTTTGAAATCGCCCCAAGTTTAACTCCGCCACCCTGGCGTGGCGCGTTCCAGGAAATGGGGCTATCGGCTGAAAAACATTGATTTTCAATATTATTAACGGTCATCAAAAAAGCAAGCCGTTTTCAAACCGTTATCATAGATCATGAGCGTAGATAACCGTCTTCCCGGCTGGTTCAAGGTTCGGATCCACTCGGGTGAAAACTACAGCCGCGTGAAAGGGCTCATCTCCGAACACGGACTGAATACTGTATGCCAGGGGGCTCGGTGTCCCAATATCTGGGAGTGCTGGAACTCCGGCACCGCCACTTTCATGATTCTCGGCAGCAGGTGCACTCGCAATTGCAGATTTTGTGGCGTTCCCCCAACCAGATCACCTTCCCCGCCAGATGCGGCAGAACCCGAAAAGATCGCCGATTCGGTTGAGCGGCTCGGCCTTTCCTGGGCAGTTTTAACCAGCGTTACCCGCGATGACCTTCCGGATTACGGGGCAGGTCAGTTCGCACGCTGCGTTAAGATGATCCACCGCTGGAGGCCGCAGTGCGGGGTAGAGCTGCTGATACCGGATTTTAAGGGAGACCGCGAGGCGCTGAAAGTGGTCGCCACCAGCGGTGCCCGGGTACTGGCTCATAACGTGGAAACCGTGCCCAGGCTCTACCCGGAAGTGCGCCCGGAGGCAGACTACAAAGTCTCGCTCGCCGTACTTGAATTCCTGGCTGGAAAATCAAACGGCACTTTCAGAGTGAAAAGCTCCCTGATTGTGGGTCTCGGCGAAAGTCTCAATGAAATCGGCTCAGTACTTGAAGACCTTGCCGCCGCCGGGTGCAGTGCTGTTACTCTTGGCCAGTATCTTGCCCCATCAAGAAAACACTACAGGGTGCGCAAATACTACACCCCCGATGAATTCGAGCAGATGGCCCGGATGGCCCGCCGCTCCGGAATCGAGCGGGTCGCCTCCGGGCCCCTGGTGCGCAGTTCCTATCAGGCGCACAGGCTGGCCGGCTGCCGCCTTCATACGGAAACTACAGCCACGGAATAATCTCGGCTCCCAGTTCTTACTTCCTGCCACTGAATTTTATTTTTTCGTCTTTCCAAATTTCATATACTCCAAAAATCACCACCGGGTCACTTTATTTAACCATGAATAAGCTTTTATTCAGCAAGCGATACCATGATTATATAGAAAATCGGCTGGAACTTCAGGCTCTATTTCACCAGCACCATTTTACGGGTTTGCGAGAAAGCGCCTGAGCGGAGACGGTAGAAATAGACCCCGCTGGGCAGATCTCTGGCTGATCCATCCCTGCCGTCCCAGACCACTGTGTAGCTGCCTGGTTCGTGCGCTCCGGAGGCCAGTATCCTTACGCGGCGGCCCCGGAGGTCGAAAACCTCGAGAGTGATCCGGTGAAAATAGGCGCTTTCTGAGGGTGGCACAAAGTAGGTAATAGTAGTGGATGGATTGAACGGGTTGGGGTAATTTTTCTCCAGGGCAAAGGAGCGTGGCAGGTTTCGCCCCTTTACAGGATTTGTCTCGATCACTGCGGCAAGCTCGCCCGTGCCGGAGCCGGCTATCGCCTCCTCGAACGAAACCCTTACGCCCGGCATGGCTTTAAGTTCGAACAATCCGCCCCCTGTAAAGGCGGCTTGCGGCGATGTTTGCAAAAAATGCCCTATCACGTAAAGGCGCTTACCGGCGATTCGGGAAGATAAGCTCAGCCGGGAACTTTCGGCTCCGAGAGTTACCACTTCCACTGGTCCGGTGGTACGGAATTGGAGCATGAATGACTCGAGGCCTGCTGGAGCATTCCCTACAACCATTTTCCAGGTTCCCGGCTCTCTTTCGACAAGCCTGAAATTCACTGTGTAGTTTTTCGAGCCTCCTGTTGCCGAGGCGAGCATGCTTTCGCCGCCAGGCGGGAGGGCTACCGGGTCGTTGATCGCTCTGCGGAAAACCTCGCTGACATCGGTGAGGTCAATTTTATTGTCCCGGTTCATATCAGCCGCGAAAAAGGTTTCCGGGTTTATCTTATGCGGGTTATTGGCCAGCTCGAGCGCGGCCAGGGCGTCATCGATCCGGATTACCCGGTCCCGGACCACATCACCCTTGCGCGGCAGGATACTCACCCTGAGTTCGTAAAAGGCGTTGAAGCCAGTCATTTCACCCCTGTCTCCATAGGCCACCATGGCGTCCAGCACGCGAAGGTAACAGGTGGCATCCCGCCAGCTGACAAAAGTGACAAAAGGATCAAGGCCATGCTCGTCGTCATTGAGCACATCCCTGCCGTCGGTTCCGGTGAACCGCATGCCTGTGGAGTCGAACGCCTCAAGATATGCATCCAGGCTCGATACCGGATCGAACGGCCTGGCCGACACAGCATCCAGATCCACGACCACGCTGTCCCCGGCGCGCACGGGAAATTTGAAATAATCTATATCGTCCTCGTCCTTGGTGGCCACGATTGTGCCGCGGATCGAATTCAGGGTGTGGCGGGCTTGCGGGAAACCGTAAGCCGGGTAAATCGGCGTGGCATCTTTAATACGCCCGTTCGGCTCGTGGAAATCCTCTCCAAGGCCCAGCACGCCGGGATGGCTCCTGCGGCCGGTGCCGTCGAGCGCCACCACCTCGAAACCTGCCGGGTTGGCTGGCAGAGTGCCTATTTCGACTATCGTATCCCCGGGTTCGCTGATAAACTGAAGCATTGTGTCAGGAGGTGGCGTCTCCACCTCGGGCCAGATAAATACCCCCTCCGGCATGCCGCCTGAGGTGCGCAGGTCCATGAAGACCGCCAGCGGGGGACTGCCCAGCGCCCCTGACCAGAGACCGTCATACCCGCCCGTGCCGAATCCTGAACGCCGCAGGAGCGAGAGCTCGCCGCCGGCAATTAAGGAGTTACCTTCAATCAGTTCCATTTCGCCTCTTAGCCGGTCGGCTGATTCTGCAGGGCCAAAATCGCGAACCCTGTACACTGCGCTGTCGCCCCGCCCGGCATAATACACGAGAGTAAACGAGAACTTTCCGCTGTCTTCGTTCTTCTCGACTGCCTCCAGAATCGATCCCCGCGGATAAGCCCGGGTGCTGTAAGTGTGCCTGAGCCTGATCTGCGCATCTGTTTCAAGTACCGCTCCGCTCAGGCTTTTCACAGCTTTGAAATGAAGCCTTATCTTCCCTGTGGTTTTCACCAGCTCGCTTTTCACCAGCCGGGGTTCATCCAGCGGCTCCAGGTCGCCTGTACCCTCCACCACAACGCCCATCCGCCAGCTGATTCCGTAACCCATCACGCTTTGAAATGTCGCCCCCCCGTCAAAGGAGATAAAAGATTCGTCCACCTGCAATTCATCCTGGCCAGCACCGAGAATGTCGATATTATGGAAAGCGTTAAAACGTCCCTCCGGACTTCTGATAGCCAGCCAGAGTTCTCCGGGCCGGCCCACAATCAGCGGATATTCGAACGGCAGCGGGTCTGTGGAAAGAAGAGTGCCGTCGCCTGCGAAATCCCTGATCACAGCCACTGGATTTTCCAGGTCAGCTCGGGAGGGATCGGCCGGGTCTGTTACCGCGAGGATAATCTCCGGCCAGACCACCTGGGCCCCCTCCGGCGGGGCAGTAAAGGAGGCGAAATCACAGGTTGCCGAGACTACCCGGTAGGGAAGCTCGAACACCTGCGGCAGCTTCCTCGCCACCAGGTCCTGCGTGGAGGAGAACGGGCTGAAAGGTACACGAAGCTGATTTGCGGCCACGTAAAAATCCCTTACCCCGAACAGCCGGCGCAGGCGCTTGCGCCCCTCTGGATATACGTTGGTCACGAACCTGATCTCCCCGGCAATTCCGCCGGCGCTCACTGCCACCGGTTCAAAGGCGAACGGATCCTCCTCGCTGGCAGACTCACCAGCCCCGTTGTAGAACTCATCCCACACAAAGTCCGTGTCCCCGAAACGGCTTACCAGGGTGTTGAATGCACGGCGGTTGGTTCCGGTGGGGATGTCGTCCATGGGTTGAAGAGCCAGCACGTATTCTCCTGGAGGAAGTCCGCGGATCCGAAAAGTGCCCTCCTGATCGGTAAATACGCCGACCAAGGTTTCCGCGCGATTGTAAGCGTCATTCAGGTTGCGGTATGGCTCGCCTTGCGGAATAGAAAGCGCAGCCACGAAATTTCCCCGTACCGGTCTGAGGTCGATACCGCTGACAACCTCGCCCTGGATCGTGCCGAACTGCAAGGAAAACTCAGGCGTGGGATAGAGCATGGAAAGCGAGACCATGTCGTCGAACTCGAGGCTATTCATCGGGTTGGTTGAGCCGCCAGGAGGATTGGGAATGGCTATAGAAAACATGGTCGGCGTGCGGTTTGCGCTGATCATCAGGCTGACCAGGTCGCGTATCGGGCTGTGTACCAGGCCGGCGAAATGGCCCAGCTCGTGGTTGAAAACACCCTGCATGCTCAACGCCCCGGGGGTATTGTCCACCGCAAAGTCGGTATCTGCATAGGGGCTGCCCACATCCCAGCGCACATCGCAATCCACTATCGTGCCCGCCTCCCAGACACCCTCGGGAAACTCCGGGAAATCGATCCGGCCGTCCCGGTCAAAATCCAGACCCTCCGGCCCGACAAATGTTCTCCGGCTCAGCACGAATGGCCGGGCGCTGGCAATCGCGTCTTTCTGGATCCCGTGGATATATTCGCTGTCTGCAAAGGTGATGATATTTACCATGTCGAGCTTGTGGTCGGCGATATCGGTGCGGCTGCCTGCATAGCAATACTCGATCCGCGCGGTGTGCACGGCGTTCCACTGATCGAAAGACCACTTGACCGCCTCCAGCGCCTGCTCCGGAGTGACCCCGTACGGGCTTTTCCCGGCAATCGAATCCGGGTTGAAATACCAGTTGACTTTACCCTCTTTCACCGACCCGTAATCGCGGGAAAGGTCCCAGTAAATGTCCACCGGCTTCTGAAGGATACGCGAATATCCGGCCTGTACATTGCCTGCAGCCAGCCGGGGCTGCGAGGTTTGCGCCTTGCTCTTTTTCCGGCTGCCTGAGAAGCCCGCCGGGAAAGCAAACTGTTTCTGCTGGGGCGTTTTTCCCAGGTAGCGGTAGATCGTGGCCTTGAAATCTGCCAGAGGCATCGGCCTGCCCGGGGGCACAAGGTGGCCCTCCGCGCTTAATACCGGTTCTGCTGGATCAGCGCTTGATTCTATGTACGGCATACTCTGTTGATCAACAGTTATCCGGTAAACAGCGGAGGTGATACCATCCAGTTCGAATATTCCGCCTTCGTGGTTTTTCAGGAAAAGAACTCCCTCCTCTCTGGAGTAGAAATCCGGCGCTCCAGGCACTATGTAAGCCACCACTCCCACCACCCCACCCGGAACCCGCACCTCGACACTGGACAGTGGCGCGCCTTTTAAAGTCTCAACAGTGCTGATCCTGTAGTAGGTGTAAATGCGCCCGTTTTCGAACCGGGACTGGCCTGAAAGCACCTTGGCGTGCACGATTGCATCCGCAGCGTGGACCTGCTCGCGAAGGGGGGTTTTACGCGGCTGGTCTGCGACCGCAGAGGAGGCAACAGACAATATCACAGACAGGCTGATAAGTAGAAACCTGGTGAGGGACAAACGAGACATACGATTTCTCAATTTTTGAGAGACTTTACTGATCACAAACATGTCAAGCCCGATTTACTTTACTAAAATCATCTTCCTGGTTATAGACTCTTCCCCGGCCTCAAGGCGGTAAAAATAAACTCCACTGGCCAGTCTGTTACCATTGGTGTCGGTTCCATCCCAGTAAACGGTATGGCTGCCCTCTCCTGCCTGGCCCTGAAACAGAATTTTTACCCTGCGTCCGCGCATATCGAACACCTCAAGACTGGCTCGCCCGGAGGCAGGCAGCCTGAATGTTATCGCTGTCGAGGGATTAAAGGGATTCGGCACATTCGGCGCGAGTTGGGCTCCAGGCAGCCGAGCATTTGAGATTCCCGGCGTGGACAGGTGAGAAAAAAGCTCCAGGAGTGCCCGGGCCTCGGGCCCTGCGGAAACCAGTTCGGGAACTCTGCCGGGTGAGAGTTTTACTGCTGAGCCGTCCGGGAACTCCAAACGCCAGGTGTTAATTCCGGTTGAGGCAAGTTCTGGTCCGGCCTGTTTAGCTTTGTTCTTATCCGGAACGTTCGGGTCCCGGCTTGGGATGTAGCTCACCGCGCGAAGAACGAGCAGGAAATCATTCAGGTCGCCCACCACTGTGCCGTCACCGTCGAAATCCGCTGCTCTCCGCTGGGCAGGAGAGAAAGCAAGAGAGTCACGCATCCCGCTTGCCAGAACGAAAACCAGGAAAGCATCCCGGTAATCGAGCACCCCGTTGCCGTCCATGTCCCCCCGCCGCTGAAATTTCCTGGCGCGCAGGATATAAGAGCGGCTTCCCTGCGAAGGCGAACCTGCGGGATCGAGTATCGCGCTGTCGTTCACCAGCAGGTAAAATACACCATCATAGCCTGCCGTTGCCGAGACAAGGGCTTGCACTCCCCCTGCGCCTGCGATCACCATACCGCTCGAATCGAGAAAGCTCAGCAGTGGTTCGAAACCGTCCGGGGAACTTTCGAGTCCTTGAAACTCCGCCACCAGGGAGTCCCCTTGAGAAAGCTCCAGCCAGTAGAAGTCGAAATCCAGGGAATTCTCCACCACTGCCTCGCCAGTGACCACCTCGGCCCAGCCCTGCAGGCCGACCTGGCCCCAGGTGAGTCCAACAGCCCTCTCCCTGGAGTCGTTCGGTTCGTAAGGATCATTCAAGGAGGTTTCGGCTGGCGGAGGATAGGGATTGTCTGTGCTGTTTCTTCCTGGCTGGCGTTTGATAGAAAAGGCGTCTGTGAATGTAAGAAGAAGCAGGACCAGAACGAATGTAAGTGCCCTGGTAATATGCGCTCGTGTTCCGAAATAAAGGCCGGAACGGTTTATTTTAGCAGGAAAGTTGTTCAACGGATTTTATCGCTGTGTTTTGACTGAGTTTGGAATTAGTTGATTATATGCCAAAGA
>Ga0114922_10005568_pt1 | contig 11605 bp, 6 predicted proteins | sample AartaG_FD_100975 | JGI IMG/M metagenome (GOLD analysis project Ga0114922, IMG submission 100975) | Deep subsurface microbial communities from Aarhus Bay to uncover new lineages of life (NeLLi) - Aarhus_00045 metaG | ecosystem: Environmental > Aquatic > Marine > Oceanic > Sediment | place: Aarhus...
GGTCCTGCGACAGCCACAAATCCAACAGGCAAAGGCACAATTGCAGTCGGCACAAGCAAAACTCGCCGCTGCAAAACTAAACCTCGAAAGAACAAGAATCGCACTTCCGGTAGATGCCGTCATAATGAGTGAAAAAGTCGACCTCGGGCAGTTCGTAAGCGTCGGCCAATCCATCGGCGCCGCTTACGGCATAGAAATGGTTGAAATCGAAGTGCCGCTCGAGGACCAGGAGCTGGCCTGGTTCGATGTCCCCGGAAATCCCGTCTCCATCAACGGCTCGAGACCCACCGGCAAAGAGACCGTCGCCATCGTAAAGGCAGACTTCGCCGGCGCCGAACACACCTGGACAGGATACGTCCGACGAAGCACCGGCCAGGTCGATAAAACCTCAAGACTCGTCAACATCGTGGTCGAAGTACCAAAGCCATTCAGAAACTCCAGTTCAAAACCGCCGCTTATTCCCGGCACCTTTGTCGAAGTCCTCATAAAAGGAAAAACCCTGAAAAATGCCGTCGCCGTTCCACGCCACGCCGTGCATAACGCCAACCATGTCTGGGTCGTCGAAAACGAACGCCTGTACATCCGACCACTCGAAATCGCCCGCACCGATGAAGACTATGCCTACGCCGTTTCCGGACTCGACGACACCGTCGACATCGTCGTGAGCGCACTGGATACTGTCACAAACAAAATGAAGGTCCGAACACACGCCCGCAACGAAACGCAGTCAAAGCAACTAATAAGCCCGAATAGTAAGCATTAACACATGGGGGAAAACCGGGTGAAAAACGCGAGTGAAAAAAAGGGTCTGCTGAGCTGGTTCGCGTCAAACCACGTTGCCGCAAACCTCCTTATGTGGTTGATAATCGTCGCCGGGCTGCTGACCATCTTCACCATCAAGGTCGAATTCTTCCCGGATACGAGCCTTGACCTTATCACCATCACCGTTCCGTATCGAGGCGCATCACCCGCGGAGGTCGAAGAGGGCGTCTGCCTGCGAGTTGAACAAGCCATCGCAGGCGTAGAAGGAATAAAACGAATCAACGCAACGGCCTCAGAAGCAGCAGGAACCGTTGTTGTCGAAGTCGACCAATACGCCGACACACAAAAAGTCCTCGACGACATAAAGGCCGAGGTCGACAGAATCATCACATTCCCACAGGAAACCGAAAAGCCAATCATTACCGAACTCACCACACGTCACGAAGTCCTAACCGTTATGGTCTACGGAGACGCTTCAGAAAAAGCCCTCAAGGAAACCGCCGATGAAATCCGAAACGACCTCACCGCAATGGAGAACATCACACAAGCCGAACTCGCAGGTGTAAGACCTTACGAAATATCCATCGAAATCTCAGAGGAGAATCTGAGAAAGTACAACCTCACCTTCGACCAGGTCGCCGATGCCGTGGCAAAATCCTCCCTCGATGTTCCAGGAGGTTCCGTCAAAACAACCGGCGGCGAAATCCTCCTCCGAACAAAAGGACAAAAATACGTCGGTCCGGAATTCGAAAAAATCATTGTCCTTTCAAGAAACGACGGGACTAAAATCCGCCTTGGTGACATCGCCGGCGTAATCGACGGATTCGAAGATACCGACGTCTCCGGCAGATTCGACGGGAAAAAAACCGCATCCGTTAAGGTCTACAGAATCGGCGACCAGGGCGCTATCGACATCGCAAATACCATCAGAGAATACATCGAACAAAAACGAGAATCGCTGCCCAACGGAATATCTCTGGCAATATGGCAGGACACCTCAGATATCCTCAGTTCACGTATCGACCTCTTGAAACGAAACGGCCTGCTCGGTCTGCTGCTCGTCTTCCTGTGCCTGACCTTATTCTTAAATTTTCGGCTGGCGTTCTGGACCACAATCGGAATCCCAGTATCATTCCTCGGCGCATTCTGGCTTATGCCGGCCTTCGGCCTCTCCCTCAATATGATAACCCTCTTTGCATTCATAATGTCACTCGGCCTGGTCGTTGATGACGCCATCGTAGTCGGAGAAAATATATTCGCATACCGCCAACTCGGACTCGACAGGCTAAACGCCTCCATAAAAGGCGTCCGAGAAATGGCGGCCCCCGTTACCATGGCCGTACTTACCACCGTTTTTGCCTTTCTGCCTCTTCTGTACACCAGTGGAATTATGGGAAAAATCCTCCGCGTCATACCAATTGTCGTCATAAGTGTGTTGATGGTCTCGCTGGTAGAAGCGCTTCTAATCTTACCCGCACATCTGTCCGCAAAACGATTCATAAAAAAAGAAGAAAACGCCCGCCCCGGACCAATCGGCAGAATACATCGGTGCGTCGCAACAAAACTCGACGCCTTCGTCAATGGACCATTTGCCCGGTTCGTCCAAACAGCCGTGAAATGGAGATACGTAACCCTCGCTGCGGGCATTTTCATATTCCTGACAACAATCGGATTCATAAAGGGAGGATATCTGAAGTTCACCTTCTTCGACCCCGTCGAGGCAGACAATATGGTCGCCACGCTTACTATGCCGCAGGGCACTCCAATCAACCAGACGGAGAAAGTCGTCGAAAAACTCGAACGCGCCGCTCAGCAGGTCCGACGCGAATTCGACGGCAAACAACCCGGCAAACCCTCAATCTTCAAACACATGGCAACCACTATCGGACAGCATCCCTCCGCCGGAAGGCATGGACCGGGAGGAGCTCAACCAGGCGGTGTCTCAGCCGCTCACCTGGCCGAAGTAAACATCGAACTGCTCGGAGGTGAAGCACGCAACGTCTCCAGCAAAACACTCAAGAACCGCTGGAGAGAGCTCGTCGGTGAAATACCGGGAGTATCTTCACTCGTCTTTATCTCCGAAATCTTCACCGCAGGAGATGCCATAAACGTCGAACTCTCACACGAAAACTTCGATGAATTACTGCAAGCCGCAGAACAACTCAAATCATTCCTGCACGAATACCAGGGAGTAACCGACATCGCCGACTCCTTCGAACCCGGAAAGGCCGAGTTGAAACTGTCACTCAAAGACACGGCAAGAACACTCGGACTTACCCTCGCCGACCTCGCCAGGCAGGTAAGGCAGGGCTTCTACGGACAAGAGGTCCAGCGCATCCAGAGAGGACGAGACGACATTAGAGTTATGCTCCGCTACCCCGAAAACGAAAGAAAAAGTCTTGCCGACGTTGAGAACATGCGAATCCGATTACCCGACGGAACCGAAATCCCGTTCAGAACCGTCGCTCGAGTCCAATATGGAAGGGGGTATGCAAACATTCAACGTGTCGACCGAAGACGAGTCGTGAACGTCTCGGCAGACGTCGACGAAGCACTCGCCAACGCTGATGAAATAAACACAAACCTTTACGCAAAAGAGCTGCCCGACCTGAAAAAACAATTACCCGGACTACAATATCGTCCGGCAGGCGAGCAGCGGGAAAGGCAAGAGTCGCTCGGCAGCCTAAAAGTAAATTTCGTTATCGCCATGCTCGCAATCTACGGCCTGCTCGCCGTACAGTTCAGAAGCTATGCCCAGCCACTCATCGTTATGTCCGCCATCCCATTTGGAATCGTCGGCGCGTCGCTCGGTCATCTGCTCATGGGGTTTAATCTCGGACTGCTTTCTATGTTCGGAATCGTCGCCCTTTCCGGTATAGTTGTAAATGATTCGCTCATTATGATAGACCTCATAAACCGCCGCAGAAAAAGCGGAGCCTCCCTCACTGAGGTAATCAGAGATTCCGCAACCCGAAGATTTAGACCAATTATGCTCACCACCCTGACAACATTCTTCGGACTTGCCCCGATGCTCCTTGAAAGAAGCCTCCAGGCACGATTCCTCATCCCAATGGCCATCAGCCTCGCCTTCGGGGTGGTCTTCGCAACCGCCATCACCCTGCTGCTGGTGCCTTCGCTGTATATGATTCTCGAAGACGCTATCGGCCGGGCCCGCGATGTGCTCCAAAGACAATAAAGAGCCAACTCGCAAAAAAGCAATTGCAGCACTCTGCCATCAAAGGCTTCCGGCCCAGAGGCTAGCACGCCCTCAGATACCGCCCATCACCGCTGCATAAGTGCCTCAGCAGCCTCAGCTTATAAACATATAACAATTTTCATTACTTTTCAAAAAATCCTCTGGAAATATCTGTACTAATGAAGGATAATGACTTGGGTTTGTATTTGGGTAGTGAGAGGGGCAGCAGTATGGAAACTGTAGCGAAGTTTAAGCCAGATGTTGAGGTTCTTTCCGACGTTGAGATGCTTGCACGCCGATGTGTCGGGCTCTTTGTTGCCGATGCTCAAAAGACTATAGCACAAAAGGAGGTGTTTTACCTCGCAATATCAGGCGGAAACACGCCGCGACCGTTCTTCAACTTGCTCGGACAACTGCCCGAGGCAATATCTCTGCCTTGGGACCACATACATTTATTCTGGGTCGACGAACGCTATGTGCCCTCCGATTCAGAAGCCAGCAACTACAAGCTCGCTGCCGACACCTTTCTAAAAAAAGTAACATACCCCAACAAAACGTACACAGGGTCCAAACCGAGCACAGCGATTTCAAACAGGCGGCGATGGCTTACGAGGAGACTATCCGCACTATTTTCAACCTGCAGAAAAACCAATTGCCGCAATTCGACTTAATTGTCCTGGGTATGGGTGTGGACGGCCATACCGGCTCGCTCTTTCCGAATTCCTATGCACCGTTCGACAAGGATGACCTGGCCTGCGTCGTCTATACGCTCGAGTCGGAGCTTAACAGAATAACTCTCACACACCCCGTACTGCGCGCCGCATCTCACCTGGCCGTATTAGTCTCAGGAAAGGAAAAGGCTAACATCCTCAGAGAAGTTCTCACCGCCGAACCAGACGAAGTCCGCTATCCAATCCACGCACTCTGGCCCGTCCTCGACAAAATAACCTGGCTCGTCGACGCCGACGCCGCAAAACTACTCTAACTACTGCTGTTGCCGGCCTCGGCTTCTACTTGCCGCTTTTTCTCGTGCCGCGTCGACCCAGTAACAGAAGCGGGGCTGCTATCGCAATGGATGAATAAGTCCCCACTACGACCCCAAGCCCGATTGCAAACGTAAAAGACCGCATACCGGGGCCGCCGAATATATACATTACCAGCACCACGACAAACGTCGTAAATGAAGTCAGCAGCGTCCGCGACATCGTCTGATTGATACTGTTGTTGATTATCCCTGCATCAAGTTTGCCCTTACGCCGGTTCTCACGAATTCGGTCGAAGACAACTATCGTATCGTTAAGAGAATACCCTATAAGGGTCAAAAATGCCGCTATCATCGCCAGGTCAATCTTAAAATCACCTATCAAAAGGCTCGACCCTATCACCGTAGTCGCTATGTAAGTGCATGACACCACCACACCCAGAGTTATGCACACATCGTGTACCAACGCTGCAATCGCAGCAAATCCGTAACGAACACTCCCAAACCTAACCCAGACGTAACCCACAATCGCGAACAGCGACAGTACAATCGCTATTAAGGCCCGGGTTTTGGCCTCGGCGCCAATCGACGGGTCTATCTGCGTCACCCGGGCAAGAGACGTCTCCAGCTCCGCGGCCGACAACACCTTCCGCCTTTCATTTGCCACAAACTGGTCCCATTCGTCCGCCTCAAGTTCACGAAGCCCCGCCTCCGGCGCCACGCTCACAAAAATAAAAGAATCCAGCAATTCCTGTGCATCCGGTTTGTTCAACTGCGGGCCAAAAAGCTCGTACTCATAACCCCATGCAAGGTCACGAACACCGGGCTTGAACCGAAGAGAGCTAAACCGCGCCCGCAACTGCTCGACCGTTACCGGCCTGGCTATCCTGCACGTTATCTTCACCCCGCCGAGGAAATCCGCAAGCTCGCCATTGGCATCAATAACATCTTCCGTTATCTTGTCTTCAGAAGCAATCTCAGGCTCCAGGTTCTCCTGAATCTCCAACTGACCCTTAAATGCTTCAAGTATCGCATCGTTGACAACTTGCTCAAGCTGCGGCTCGGAAATCTCCGCCTCTGCAAAAGCCCTGCCAAGTATGTCACGAACAACCGACGCGTTCACCTGGCTCGTCGCTATCTGGAACAAGCCGGGGTTGTCGCCGAGCTTTGTCACCACCAGATTGCCCAGCCTGCCACGCGATTTTCTCTGGGCATCTTTTATCGCCGATGCTATACCCTCAAGCGTCTCCTGCCCGCCCGGAGCAAGCTTCACTGTAGCCAGCGTCTTGTTCGTCTCCGTCGTCGTGATTTCATATTGCCGATATAGCTTTTCGCCCGTCGCCGCCTCGCCAATAGCCTTGCCTATACTGTAAACGTTCGCCGCTTGCAAAGCAGGATTGTTCCTCTTAGCACCAACTTCGTAAATCTTGTCCTGCACCTGCTGACGCGCAAGCTCCACCCCTTCCTTCAGGTCTATCTGAAGCGACGTACCACCGGTGAATTCGATATCGTACTTGTTGTTTGCCGTATCATCTCGCATAAAGAAGACAAGAAGCCCACCAGCTATAAGCAATCCTGAAACCGTCAAGAACACCGGCCTGGCACGCATCCAGTTAACGTTGGGCGTGTGTATCAGACGAAGCATAACAAGGTGCTCACGGATAATACGCCGAGACGTGAGAGCGTCGAATATCACGCGAGTTACAAACAACGCCGTGAACATACTCGATACGATTCCCAGCATAAGCACAATAGCAAAACCCTTGACCTCCTCCGATGCACGCCAGAAAAGTATTGCCGCCGTGATAAACGTGGTAAGATTCGCGTCAAATATCGCGCGAAACGCACGCTGATAACCATTTCTTATCGCGACCCGAAGAGAAGCGCCGCGCTCCTGCTCCCCCCGGATACGCTCGAAAATAAGAACGTTCGCGTCAACACTCATGCCAATCGTCAGTATGATGCCCGCAATACCGGGAAGCGTAAATGTGGCACGAAGAAGCGACATCATCGACAGAACGAATAATATATTCAGCAACAACGCTACGTCGGCAACCGAACCGGCCAACGTGTAATAAGCCGCCATACACACAAGAACAACAACAAGACCTATCAAACCCGCCTTGATACCCTGGTCACGGTTGCCCGCTCCTATCGACGGACCTATCGTCTTTACCATAATCGGCTGCTCTACCAGCCTGGCAGGAAGAGAACCTGCATTTAACTTGTTAACCATATCGCCAACTTCAGTCTCGCTGAACGTCCCCGTTATTATGCCGTCACGACCTATGCGGGCCTGAATCGTCGGAGCCGATATCGCTATACCGTCAAGAAGAATACACAAAGGCCGATTGAGGTTCTTACCCGTCACGTTCCGGAAAAGCGCGCCGCCGCGCTCATCAAGCCTAAAACCAATGGCGCGTCGGCCCATCCGGTCCTGAGTGGCCCGGGCATCCTCGAGCTTCCACGACCTCGTTTCAACCTGGTGAAGTATCCTCTCATCAGACTGGTTGCTTGCCAGAACGTAATACTTGTCCCCAAACCGGGCAACAATCGAATTGCGAAGCCCCCACTCCTCAATATTCTCAATCTCGCACCACACATACTTCTCGTCGGATGCGTAGTTGGGCCCCTTGTCCTTGAGAGTCTCAACATAACGCTTCATCCGCTCGGCGTCAAATTGAGAATCTGTCGGCATCGGCAGTATCCGGAACTCCAAAATGCCCGCGCCTTTGAGCATTCGCTGAAGGTCCTTGGAATCATCCAGCCGACCCTGGTAAGGACGGTACGCGTCATAACTCTTCACCGCCCCATCAATTTCCGCGGAAAGGTCGCTGAACTGCTCCTCGAGCTTGGCAATAGCCTCGTCGCGCTGCCCGGAACCTGCACGAAGCTCAAGAGCGTAATCAACCTGGTCTTCACTAAGATTCAGCTTGTCAAGCGAACGAACGGCATCATCATATCTCGCATTGGCGCCTTCGTTCGGGTCCGCAAGGTCGTCCACAACCGCCGCCCACTGACCGTACATATTCACGTAACGCTTCAGCAAATCCAAATTCGCTTCAGACTTCGTATACTCCTTCAGCTCCACCTCCAGCTTAGTCTCGTCAAGACCTATCAACTGGCCCAGATTTGACTTTATATCCTCCAGATTCAGCCCGGCTATCGATATCAAGTTCTCCGGCGTCTTGAGTTGTTCACTGAACTGGTCCCTCTTCTGACGAAGCTCCTCACGCTCATCGTAAACCACCCCAAGCTCAGTTAGAATCTCAAGCCTCCACTCAGAACCCTCCGCAAGCTCCTTAAAATCCTCCGACCGTTCCTGAGCCGACTTCTTAAGCGAAAGAAATATCAGGGCACGATTGATATTCTCTGACAGCAGCGCACGTTTCGCTTGCTCATATAGCTCCCGGTGATGTCGAGCCTCGGCACTGGCCAGCGGCATCTGTATCTCAAAACGAGTATTGCCCAAAGGTCGCCATATAAGATTCTGAATGTTTGCAGGGTCAATCCGCCGACGCAAAACCGTTATCATCCTCTCGGCAAGGTCCCTCTGCTCGTCCGTCGATAATCCCGTCGTATCAATCTCGAATATAAGGCTCGTCCCTCCCGCCAGGTCAATGCCGGGTTTCAGAGTCTTCGTCGGCGGAAACAAAGTCCACGCCGCAAGAACCACCAAGACAATAATAAAAACCGCTCTCGCCGTAAGATTCCTGCCCATTCCGGATTCCTTCAATCTGAAAACACTATATCAATATTGCCCGCTACTTCTCCTGCTGAGACAAATTCTTGCTTATCGCTGATAATAACACCTTTATCTTCGTGTTGTTGGACTCGTCTACCTTCAGCGTAACCTCATCGTCCTTGACATCAACGACCGTCCCCATGATACCGCCGACCGTTCGAACCCGGTCGTTCTTCTTCAGCGACTGAACCATCTGGCGCTGCTGCTGCTGACGCTTGCGAGGACCACGAAAAAGAAGAAAATAAAATACCACAAGCATCAACATTATCAAAAGAAAAGGAGACTGCAGAAGTCCGCCGCGCGGCCTTTCTCGGGCGCCCGAGTCGTTCGCATCCGGAGAACCATCAGATTTCGTCATACCTTCGTGCTCGGCGCCCTCACCAACGGGCGTCACTTCAAGGCCCCCAGGCCCCTCGCCAGCCGACTGACCCAATATCCATAAATCTTCCATTTTCCGTCCTTTCAGTTTTCGCCATCTTAAAAACGCTCTTTATAACCCAAATCCAAGCCCGATTACAGAAAATTCCTCCAGCTCAATCAGCTTTTTCTCAACCATTCAGCCTGGCCGTAGTGCGCCATCTGCCCCGCCGACCATTGTTCAAACGCATCTTCCGCCACAGCCCTTCTAATCCCAGCCATAAGCCTCTGATAAAAACGAAGATTATGCAGAGAAACCAATATCGGACCAAGCATCTCTCCGACATTAAAAAAGTGCCTTATCGCAGCCCGACTGAAATTCCGGCAGCAGTAACAATCGCAGCCCGACTCAATCGGCTCGCTGCTCCGGGCGTGCGACTTATTCCGCATCCTGAGAGGGCCACCCTCCGTAAAGGCATACGCGTTGCGACCGTTACGAGTCGGAAGCACGCAATCAAACATGTCGATTCCACTGCGAACCGCCGAAATAATATCGGCAGGCATCCCAACCCCCATCAAATACCGAGGCTTGCTGTCAGGCAGTAACTCGCTTGTCTCAGCCACCGTCCGGACCATCTTCTCGTGACCTTCACCAACACTCAGACCGCCAATAGCGTAACCGTCAAAATCCAGCTTGACAAGCGCATCGCAGCAGTAAGCCCGCAGTCCGGCATCCACACCGCCCTGCACAATCCCAAACTGCAATTGCCTATCGTTGCTGTGCGCCCTCTTACACCGTTGTGCCCAGCGAATCGTTCGCTCCACCGACTCTCTAAGCTCCAGAGCCCCACACCCAAAAGCCGCGCACTGGTCAAAGCACGTTATCACATCGCCTCCCAGCCGATTCTGGACTTCCGTTGCCTTGTCCGCATCAAGATACATCTTCGCCCCGTCGATGTGACTCGTAAACTCCACTCCATTATCATCCACCTTACTCAGCGAGCCTTTCCATCTGCCGTCCTCAACATCCTCGGAGAAACGCCGACCCAGCGAAAAAACCTGGTACCCCCCACTGTCGGTAAGTATCGGCTTATTCCAGCCCATAAACCTGTGAAGTCCGCCAAGACTTTCTATGCAGTCAACCCCAGGCCGAAGAACAAGATGATAAGTGTTCGCCAGAATCATCTCGGCTCCCACTCGCTCAAGCTCTTCAGGTGATATCCCTTTGACCGCACCGGCCGTACCAACCGGCATAAAAACAGGGGTCTCAACCTGGCCATGCACGGTATGTAACAACCCCAGACGGGCCCGGCAGCTTCGGTCCCTGTGTAAGACTTCAAATCCCGACATCTCAATACAAACTCACAATCTCAGCCCCCGGATAGTAATACTCAAGAATCTCCTCGGCAGACTTACCACGCCTCGCCAGGCCTTGGGCGCCGCACTGACACATCCCCACGGAGTGACCGTAGCCCCTGCCCGACAAAAAAGCCCACTCCGAGCCCATATCTGCCAGCTCAAACGATGCGCTCCTTATCCTGGCCCCGCTCGGGTCGATGCACAACCTAAGGTCCTCAGCACGCAGAAAATCCGTCTTGCCGTTCGAACCAACCAGTTTGAACGAAGTTATTCGCCTGAAAGTCCCGTAGTCGCTCACTCTTGCCGCCACAATATCTTTGACGTCGCCCAGCTCCCTCAACCTGGGGTAGCGGGCAAAAAGCCGTTCCGTAACTACTGACTTGGCAACCTTGACCATAGGCCAGAAGAAAAAACCGGGCCGAGCAACTTCTTTACAATAATCACAAACACTACCGCGCAGCGGCTCAAATGAATCACCAAACACATTCGAGCTGTCTTCCGTATGGCCGCCGCAGACCGAACTATAATAGCTTGGGAAAATACCCTTACTCCCGTCCGCCTGTTCGCACATCAGAACACGTCCACACGTGCTATCGACCACCGACCAGATTTGAGCCGACTCGCCGCCGAGCCCCAAATAGACCTGGTTCGCCTGGGTCCTGCGAACGTCCCAGTTCCGGCCGCCGCCGAAACGGTCCTTTATGTAAAGACAATACGTACGTGCCGCTATCGTTTGTGCCTCCAGGGCGGCAGGCTCCCAGTATTGAGGCATCTCGGCCCCAACCACGCCGGCCAGGTAAGGCTCAATCGGCAGTATGTTTATCGCATCAAAGCTTTCACCGGCAGGATTCACAACCAGCTTCAACTTGCCGCGATAAGAACGACCGTTCAACTCAAAAATGCAGGGCTCCTCCGGAGAAATCACCACCTCCTGCCAATCGTAAGATTCACTTGCCACAATAATCCTGCCGGCCGTCATCCTCACCTCTATGGGCGCACTGCCGGCGCCAAATATCCTTTCGCCGTCCTCTGTCGCTGGATTGATAACTGAAAAGCCCGAGCCAATATGCAGAATGCACCGCCTCAGGTCCTTCTCAAGAAGCACACGGACCCAGAATTCTTCCTCCGCGTTCATCTGGGGTGTTGGCACGCTGACCTGCCTGTCCCCGCAGCCAGCCGTTACCAACAAGAGCGCAACCGCCCA
>Ga0114922_10005569_pt1 | contig 11605 bp, 3 predicted proteins | sample AartaG_FD_100975 | JGI IMG/M metagenome (GOLD analysis project Ga0114922, IMG submission 100975) | Deep subsurface microbial communities from Aarhus Bay to uncover new lineages of life (NeLLi) - Aarhus_00045 metaG | ecosystem: Environmental > Aquatic > Marine > Oceanic > Sediment | place: Aarhus...
CATTGAAGACGTTGCGCAAATCCCAGAGTGCGCACAAGAGCTTTTCAATAAAGCACTTATGGGTTGGACATTTCTCTGGGATTGGCAGATAACGGGGTTTCGGGTTGTAGGAGCGTTGTAGGCGCGGACGCACGAAAGGAGGGCCATATTCCGGATACATCGAAGCTGCAATCGCTGTGTCAGCACACGTCTGCGGCCGGCCGTCATAGGCTCTGTGCTATCAAAAGCATGTGTGCATGTCACCAACTACTTGGGAAATCCGGGTTGGCACAAATTCTTGCCACAAATGGCTTCGACTTATTTCAACCTAATGGACTGGTAAGATCGATTCAGGACTTGAAGGTTATTCAAGCCGCCACTACGTCTCTTTACAATTACACCACACGGGTCCAAGAATGAGGACTAGGCTCTGAAAGCGTTAAGCGTTGGGGCCTTTCTTTCTGCCTGGAAACACCCTCCCTGAGATGGTATAATTACATTGCTGCCGTCGGATAAGCGGTATGGTGGTAGACACCGTGGTTCAATAGAGAAGGTGTGATAAATATGGTTCACTTCGCCGGTGAATGGCCCTTTCGGATGGTTATTCTGTTTCTTTTACTCTCGACCTTGGGATTTGGAGCCGAGGCTCCCGACCCCGGGGCAATTCTGGTCATCCATGAGTTCCTGGCAGTGAACTCCAATCTAACTGATGTGCGACCCACTCCTGCTGTTAACATCTACACTGAAGTGGATGGGGAGCGAGAATACGCCGATTGGATTGAACTCAAGAATCGTACGACTCACACCGTTGACTTAGGGGGCTGGAGTCTGACGGACAATCCAAATAATCTCATCAAATGGCCCTTTCCTACTGGGGTCTCGATTCCTGCAGGGGGGTATTTGATTGTTTATGCCTCCAACAAAGATGTCGAAAAATACGGCTATCCCTTTGTGGATGACCTTGGTTATCTGCACACCAACTTTGAGCTTTCCATCAACGGCGAGTATTTAGCGTTGGTTCGGCCGGACGGACAAACCATTGAACATGAGTATAATGACTATCCCAAGCAACGGGGACTGGTCTCCTATGGTGTTACAGAGATTGCCAGTCAACAGATAGGCTACTTGACTGGTGTCACCCCGGGGGCGGTTAATACGGATATGTTTGAGGGCTTGGTTGATGAGGTTCAATTTAGCATGCCCCATGGCTTCTATGACCAGGGGCTCTCGCTGACCTTGAGTTGTGTGACTCCCGATGCTGAAATCCGTTACACCACGGACAATTCAATGCCGACACAGACACATGGGGCGGTATATACGGATCCAATCTCCATCAACGCAACCACCTGCTTGCGGGCCGCCGCCTTTAAGTCGGGACATCTAGGCTCGATGGTCCAGACCCAGACCTACCTCTTCTTAGATAATGTACCAGGACAGGCCACGAATCCCTCCAATGGTAATCAGGTGACTCCTGATGGCTATCCGAGCCAATGGGTCAGCGGTAGTAAGAGCACCTCGGGTGATTATCAAGTTGATCCGGACATCGCAAATCCTACGGGTGAGTTTGGGGACCTCTACGCGGCAACCTTTAAAGACGATCTGCTCGCCATTCCCTCAATTTCCATAGTAGCCCCCATTGAGGATCTTTTCGGCTCTACCGGGATCTATGTGAATCAATCCCAAGATGGCACAGAGCGTTTTGGCTCTGCTGAATTGCTGGATCCCAATGGCTCCGAGGCTTTCAATGTAAACTGTGGCATACGTATGCAAGGGGGGGCCGGCGAGGTTGAGGGGGGGACCACTCTGAATCGGTGGAAATGCAAAAAGCTGTCCATGCGCCTGATGTTTCGTGGTATCTATGGTGGGCAATTGAAGCACGCGGTATTTGGTTCAGCTGGCGCCGACACGTTTGATACAATTGTGCTGGATTCACGTCCACAGAACAGTTGGGTCCATTCGGACAGTCTTCAACGCACCCGGGGTGACTATGTGCGCGATCAGGTGTCCTCCAATACGCAACTGGCCTTGGGCAGTTATGCTTGTCATGGTCGACCGTTGCATCTGTACATCAATGGCTTGTATTGGGGCCTTTACTGGATGCATGAACGACCGGATGCCTCTTTTGCCGCATCCTACCTTGGAGGCGACAAAAAAGACTACGATGTGATCAAACACGTCTGGCACAATCCCATTGATGGAGAAAATCATGACTACCTGGCCATGTTTGCTCTCTCGCCCACCAGTCCGGATCATGTGACCGCCTTTGAAAAACTCCAGCAGAAGCTCGATGTCCCGGATTTCATGGACTACATGATCACCAACTACTACCTGGGCAACGGCGACTGGGACCATAAGAACTGGTATGCCACACACAATCGTTTTGATCCGGAAGGTCGTTGGCGCTGGCACATGTGGGACGGCGAACATGTCATGGCCGAAGGTGAAAGAGGCTGGTTTGGTCGACATGACAACACGGGGTATCGCATCACCGACCGGGCTCCAACCGGTTTGCACTGGGATTGGATACACAATGATGAGTATCGCATGCTGTTTGCCGACCGCGTCCACCAATACTTTTTCCACAACGGCCCGCTGACTCCGGACAATTTTCTGGCCTTATTCAATCACCTGACCAATCAGATTGACCGAGCGATTGTAGGCGAGTCAGCCCGTTGGGGCGATTATCGCCGCTCAAATCCCTACACCCGCGACAATGAATGGCTAACCGAATGTAATCGCTTGCGTAATGAGTACATTCCCAGTCGACGCGATATTGTCATGGATCAGTTTACCAACGCTGCGACCCAGTATCACAAGAATCCCGCCTGGGTTCCGTCCATCGATCCACCCGAGTTCTATGTGGATGGAGTACCGCAGTATGGTGGCTATGCCTCGGCAGAGGCTCAACTAACCATGAGCAGCAGTGCCAACACGACTATTTGGTACACGGCTGATGGCTCTGACCCGCGTTTGCCCGGTGGGGCGATCAATACCTCTGCCGCAAGCTCATACACAAGCGTTGTATCTCTTGCCCAGTCTATGCAAATCAAAGCCCGATCCAGAAATGCCAGTGGTCAGTGGAGTGCCCTCAGTTACGCCACCTTGGGCGTTACGCCTGTCGCTGAAAACCTGCGTGTGACCGAGTTGATGTACCACCCACAGACTGCGGATACGGAGTTTATTGAGCTTCAAAACATAGGGTTGGACGCCATTGAACTGACCAAGGTAAGGTTTGCCGATGGGATCGAATTTAGCTTTCCCAGTGTCACCTTGGCCTCCGGCGCAGTCTTGGTCGTGGTTGAAAATGAAGCTGCATTTATTGCCAAATACCCTGGCTTCAGTGGTGCGATTGCAGGCCAGTACAGTGGACGTCTCAGTAACAGCGGCGAAACCATTGAACTGCGGGATGCGACTGATGCGGTGATTCTAAGGTTTGCCTATCAAGACAGCTGGTATCCATCAACCGATGGCGACGGCTACTCGTTGACCATCGTGGATCCGGCAGCAGATCTAAGTCATTGGAATCACCCAGACGGCTGGCTACCCAGTTCATTAAAGGAAGGCTCTCCTGGAGAGAGTGACTAGTCCAAATAGAGGCCCTTCTCCTGTAACTGCTCAATTGAAACGTCGGTCCGTTGCACAACATGCCCTTGTCAAGGCAAGATGGGACGGCTTTAAACACGGTCAGCGCATGGGCACGCTGCCACGCCAGTCCCGCGTGCCATCCTTTTCAACGAGCATTTTGCGGCCAGTTCAGCCCCTGCAAGGCGGTCCCATCCGTGCTTGACAGGTACATATGGTCGGACTGGCACCTGGCATACTATCGGGCCGTATATATAGAGTGTGCTATCTACGGCACCCAAAATGTTAGAAACCCGTTAAGGGCACAAATTCATGCTTAAACGGTCTTTCGCCCTCAACATGCCACAGGCGAAAACCAAAAGGACGCTTATCAAAGTTCTTGCTTGTGGTTTCCGCGTTGACCAATTGGATGCCGTTGTGCTCGTTGACGATCAATCTGTGGGTGTGTCCGCCCAGCACGGCGACCACTCCACCCTTTTCGAAAAGGCTCAGGAGCTCCTTTCGTTTGGTAGGAGACAGATTCATATACTCCTCAGCCTCATCCGGTGTTTTGAGAAACAAAGGGTAATGGCCAATGACGAAGGCAGGTGATTGTTTACGTGCCGCAGTTTCCAGTGTTCCCTTAAGCCAGGAATCGTGTCTCTTGGATTCGCCCTCCATGGGGCTTTTCCACAATTGCGTGTTCACAAGCACAAAAAGATACCCCTTATGCTCAAACGAGGTGTAATCTTCACCGACAACCTGGCGATAGTACGCCAGCGACCCCTGCGTGGGTTCCTTCCCGATGTCGTGGTTTCCTGGGACACAGTAACATGGAACGGTCAGCTCTGCTCGGATCTCATTGAAATCTGAAAATGATTTGTCGTTGGCCGTGTTGACCAGGTCACCACAGATCACCACAAAATCGGGTTGTAGTGCGTTGACTTGTCTGACAGCCGCCTTGAAAGTTATCACATCATGCTCATAGCCACCCATGCCCAGTTGTGTGTCACAGATCTGCACAAACGTAAATGATTGAGGCCTTGGGGCCATCTGAGTTGTTGACATACATGACGACATGGCGACTGTTACTACACCCAAACCTGCAGCCTTCAGAAACGTCCGTCGTGTGCTGTAATTCTCAGTCATAGTCATTTCCAAACTTTCAGGTCATGGGCGGCCTTAAGCCGTCCCAGTTAAGCAGTATTCATTAGATGTCTAAGTCATAGAACATGGGTGCTATTGTGTATCAAAGCCGTCTTTCGATGCCTGACCCGGCGTGCCGCCTTGATAAAGGCTTGCCCGCCAGCCTGATTGTGAATCCCAGTCATTGGGATCGGTACTGGCCGGATTGACCATGGTCAGTGAATAACCCAGCCCGTCGGTCACGTCGTACCAGGCATCACTGTAGCTGAAGCTGTGTATCTTCGCTCCGATCGCATCGCGAAGAACGATCTCTTCGCCGCTATTGTCCAGGGAACCGGCATAGCTGCCCGGAACCACATCCGTGACTGCAGTGTCATAACGTGCGGCAAAGGCCACCGGATCCTTTACCAGCACAGTATAGTCGCCCGCGCCAAGTGTGGTGTTGCCGAAGACAAAGTCGATACCGTCGGTAAATCGAACGCGGTTCAGATTGATTGCCACAGACCCGACATTTTGCAGTTCAATAAACTCTGCATTCGGATCGGTCGGATGATACATCAGTTCGGAGATACGCAAATTCTCAACGATCGGACCGACAGCATAGACGGCTTTGTTTTGAGCGCTCCATCTATTGCCGTTCTTGATACGCGCCCTGATGCACGTGCTTTTGTCAAGCACGATCTGTGGGTCGCCCACTTCACCCATCGGTCCAGCAGCCTGCAGACTCAAATCGAAACTGATATCAGAACTGCTAATTGACTTTTGATGTACTTCCACGGCAAGAATATTCTCACCTTCATTCAGAATCGAGAGGGGAATCTCGCTAAATACCGTGGTTGTATTCTCGCCTTGGACACTGGCCAGTGTATTGAAGGTGATCGTCCCGGGCGGCATGTAAATCCGGTCGACTTCCTGATCATTAATGTACAGCACTGCGCCATCATCATGCAAAAGCGTGATCGCCAATGCTGTGATTTCGGAGACATTCGACACGTTGAATTTATGTCTAAAATAGGCCGTGCGACGGCCGCTGACTCTTGGGCCTATGTTCGTGTTTTCGTCTCCTTCGTTAAAACCAAGCTGGCCGGGGCCGGATTCCCAGGCACTGTCGTCGAAACCCAATGCCCGCCATGCCGTTCCCTGGTCAGAACCATCATAGAGGTATTTCCATGTCGATGAAGACATGGTGACCAATGACTCAACGGTTTGATCCGCATCGCTGTAACTCCTGGCATTGGGATTGACCGCCCCCCCCTCCAAACGCGGGTCTTCGCCGTTTAATGTGTAGTAAATGGTCCCCGATGTCAGGGGAGGCTTACTGATATAAAGGGATTCACCCTGATCGACATAACCACCATGCCGGCTGAAGACCGGAGGCTTCTCAGCAAAATTACCGGCCATGTGACCATCCAGGAAGTCCAGACGGTTGGTGATCCAGTCTTTAAAAAGGACGATCTCACCTGCATAGGTACCCCCTTCCCGCCGAAAGCCGTATTTGTCAATCGTTCTGTCCATGGCTTCACTGATCAAGACAACTGTTTCATCGATATGGGCCATTGTGTGATCTGTGTTCAAAACCTCTTTCCTGTGTTCAAACCAGCGGTCGGCCAACATCAGCGAGTATTCGGGATCATCCTGCAGTTTCTGGTGCCATTTTCCGAAGATGGCGCTATTTCTCTTCCAACTGGTGTATGCGTTACTCGAGTCCCCGTTGTTGTGGAAGCCACGATCGAAGTCCCACGGTGGGCCTGAACAGATCTTCCCGTCGCGGTCCTTATGAGTAAAATAGCTGCCCCAGAAGGCATCCGCATCAGCACAGATCTGCTCGACTATGCCGTGATCGATCCAGGATGTCACGTCAATGTAATCAGTGTAATCAGGATCGGGACCTGGATAATGGGGGCTGGCTGTATTTTGCCAGAGCACGGCATGAAATTCGTTTAGGTAGTTCGTGATCCAGTCGATCTGCGGGCCAGTGACTTCCAGGGGGCCTGGGTCTGCCAAAATGGCTTTTCCAGCACCATCGTAGTGTATCCCATAGTATGCTGTCTCCATGTAGTCTTTAAGAAGCGTGTCGCCGGTATTATATTTATCACTCTTGATGATGTATCCGCCGGACACTTCTGGCTCCAGATTGTGCGAGGCATCCAGACGTGCGATGTCCACTCGATTCTTGCTGCGTTTGATCTTTTCACGAAGCACAAAGATACCTTTGTAATCGTCAGTCGAGATGGCACCGTCGCCTTCATTTAAATACACCTCCACATATCGCTGACGAGGTGCGTAATGGCCCATGTCCCTGAACCATTTAAAGGCAATCTCGCACTTGAGCAATGTATAATCGAGTTTTTCACCCGTAATGACCCAGTCCGACTCAGCCGGCATTCCCAGAAGTGAAACGGCCTTGTCTTGACCGTAAGCATCCTGCACCTCAAAAGCGAAATGACGTTTTGTGCCATAGGTGCTTTCACCACGATACCGAATCTGTCCCCATCCTTCAAAGTGTTCAGGGCCGGTTACGGCCGCTCTACCGGTGACATTATGGGTGTCAATGATGACGGTTTGACAGCGAACCGCTGTCTTATTAACTTTGTCATTTGGAATAGACACGCCAAACGTATCGATGACAACAATCGGCAAGTTTGAATTGAAGGCGGCTACCGCAGGATCGACCAAAATATAAGTCTCGGTTATGGCATCGGAACTTAGAAAACCCGGCTTGAATGCCTTTGCAATGAGTGTTGTCGAACGATCAATATAAACAAGGTCCAAGTCGCCATACGCTGTGCCATTCGCCAGGCTGGGTACGGTTCCGTCCGTCGTGTAACGAATAACAGCATCGGGCGTGTCGCAACTCAAGATGATGTCAATCGCATTTTCATAACAGCCACCTTTGATGCTCACACTGGGTGTGTCGACAAATCCTGCCACCGAATCCTTGTTGGCTGTACCCGGGGTAGGTTCTGCGAAATAGCGCGGTTCGTCATCATAAGAACCATACGAAATATCTTCCCGCTGCTCCGGATAGCCGTATTTGTTTTCCCCTAAGTCAACATGATCATATTCATGGATCGCTGTTGTTCCATCTGTGTCGATCAGTCCCAGGTATTCCCCTTCTTTAGATAACTTGAAGTTCGTATGGAAATATCCATCAGGATCCACGTACGGGTAGTTGCCGGGATGTTCAGCGCTTGTTTTTCCGGAGGCAAAAACTAGCAAGAAGTCACCAGGTTGTAAAACCAGTTCGCTCATTCCATATGGGAATTGCCACTTGGTTTTCTGGTCAGCATCATCAGTCAGATACCAACCGCTGATATCAATGATCCGGTCGGAACGATTGTGTATTTCAATCCAATCGGAAGAATCACCATGACCATCCAGAATCTCGCCGAATTCGAGCGGTGATTTACTTTCGTTATCCGCCATAAATTCGCTAATCATAATCGGCGGATTTTCATCTTCCCAGCTCTGCGACAGGTGTGTAGTATCGCCCAACTTCACGGCTAGATCCTCAATGACGAGACGACCTTCAGCAATGCCGGATACCAGCAACACACTGACGACAAAACACAATGCCAATTTGCCAAATTTCATCTGAACCTTTCCTGATTGAATCGTCAGAAGCTGAATCAGATTCCTGCAAATTCAGCAGGATAGTACCACTGCCCATCCAGATGTGTGCAGCCACTTCGTATATTATACCACACTGCTGGTCTTGCCCCCGAAAATTGGTCCAAGTCTTATGAGAGGTTTCCGGGAGATATCGGTGGTGTGCTGGACGTTTGAATAATAGAAGGGTCGGTTCCAGGCGGGCCCGGCAGGTTCCTGCCTTCACCTTTCTTTCGCCGCCCTATGGGCCTGACGGCCCTTCGGGTGAGGGCGGCGAAAGCGGATTGTGGCGCGTGCGGAGGTCGCTCTCAGGGATAAGGGACGATGAGCCGGGGCGAATCCAACGTCGAGGGTGTCCGGGTAATAGTGCAACCTCTAGCCCATGCCGCGTCAGGGGAATCGTGGAACAGAAAGGGGCCGCCGTTTGGATCACAGCGGCCCGGCAACCGGCCTCCACCCAGCAAGTGGGACGTTACCGCCGGATATCGTGGGCGTCAAGGGGGAGCCTTCTGTGGCAGGCTGCCGATTGCTCCTGTCTGACGCTATCGGCTGCAGGATCGCGTTGGCAGGTTTCGTGAATGAGCCCCGGGCGGGAACCTCTATCCTTACCCCAGCGCTGGGATCTGTGACATTCAACTCTCCGGTCGGCGTCAGGCAACGAACGCGCTGAATACCTGGACGATGCATGCAAGGACAATGCTGGACTCCGCCAAGACGTCGAGTGGCTTCTGGCCGCTCATCGCGAGGCGGGAGAGTTTCTGGATCCTCCTGCGTTCATGTGCGGCAACACGTCTAGTCAATGCCCTGTGACCGAAGCTCCCGGCACCATCAACTCACAAGGATGGGGTCGCATTGTGGATATATCAAATCTGTACTTGCTGGGCTAACGCGCGCCTGCGGCGATCTGTCTTGAGACAATCCAGGTCCCGGTCTTCGCAGGCTATTGCAGCGGACTCAGGCGGTCCGTGACAGAGTACTGCGAACACTGTAATATGAAGGTTTTGAGCTACGCAAGACAATCGAAGGGGCAGCTGATGAACATGAGAAGCGTTGCACGACCGCCCATAATCCAGCGTGTGCAGTACCGCCGTCAAACAGGTGAAGCCCCATTTCTTCGAGGCAGTGTTTCTGTTCTGATCCTCTTTGCCACCTGGACACTGACCTTCTTTCTCTCGCCGATATTGGCCGTGGAGGCCGCACCGTCACTTACGCAGGAGGTTTACCGGGGGTGGAACACGCAGTGTTTGAGTAATGGACTGGTGCAGGTGCACGTCGTCCCGGAGATCGGCGGCCGGGTGGTCCAGTTCAAGGTTGGAAAACAGGAGTTCTACTGGCTAAATCCACAACTCGCCGGTAAACACCCGCCCGCAAGTGGTCTGGCGTCTGATGGCGGCTGGTTGAATTACGGCGGGGATAAGCTCTGGCCCGCACCACAGGGTTGGGACAGCCCGGAGCAATGGCCCGGCCCGCCGGATGCCGTACTGGATGGCCAGCCTTACACTTTCGAGGTACTGCCGGCCAAAGCAGGCGAGGCGGCATTGAAACTCACGAGCGGTGAAGATCACCGCAGCGGAATCCAGTTTTCCAGAGTGATTCGGGTCTGCGAAGGCAGCACGCGTGTGGCAGTGGAAGCTACGATGAAGAATATCGACAGCCGACCGCGGCGTTGGGGCATCTGGGCGCATACCCAACTCGACGCCGTCGCATCCGACGATCGAAAGCCCAATCGGCTGATGAGGGCCTGGTGCCCGGTCAACCCTCGCAGCCACGTCTTGGAGGGCTATGACGTAGTATTTGGTGCGAAGGACAATCCTTCGTTCCGTACAGACTGGCGACGCGGCTTGGTTGAGGTGGATTACCGGTACCAAGTCGGTAAGATTGCGGTGGACAGTCCAGCTGGCTGGGTAGCCACGGTGGACGGCAGCAGCGGCGCGGTCTTCGTCCAGCGGTTCACGTTCGAGCCAGACCGCGCCTACCCGGACAATGCGACAGTGGAATTCTGGCATAACGGAATCGGAAAGATTCACGCCTACAATCGGGAAATGAAGTTCAGCGATGATCCCGACAAGAATCCTTTTGTGTTTGAGAGCGAGATGCTAAGTCCATTTTTTGAAATGCAGCCCGGCGAGAGCGCCACCTGGAAGTATGAATGGTACGCGACGAATGTCGGCGGCGATTACCCTGTGGTGGGATGCAACGAGCTTGGTGTAGTGGCTGAGCCGCTGGAAGTGTCGCCCGTCAAGTCCGGTGGCGACAATCGCTGCAGAATCACCGGCCGCTTCGGAGTGTTCGCACTCGGGAAGGCTTGGCTACGGTTTGCCGACGAAAGCGACAGCGAACTGCAGCGGGTCGAGGTCGAGCAGGAAACCTCGCCGCTGAGACCGTTGGTGTTGAACGTCATGTTGCCGGCGCCTACCGGGGCCATGTCGGTCGAATTGCTTGCATCCGGCCCTGGAACCCAGGGGGCAGCGGCGCTGGCACACGCCGATCTTCGGTCGTCGACCATCCCAGGCCAATGGTCCAAAGACAAGGCGTGGAATTGGTATCAGGCTCGCCCTTGGCTCGTGGGTTGCAATTTCCTGCCTAGCAGCGTCGTCAATGATGTCGAGATGTGGCAGGCAGAGACCTTCGATACCGCCACTATCGACCGGGAACTGGGCTGGGCGCGCGATCTGGGCTTCAACACGGTTCGCGTTTTTCTAAACTATGTGGTTTGGAAGGCCGATCCTGATGGGTTGAAGCGGCGTTTTGCGCGATTCATCAGGATCGCCGCCACTCATGGGATTTCGGTCATGCCGATTCTGTTCGACGACTGCAATTTCGCCGGTCGCGTGGCTGCGGCCGGCAAGCAGCTCCAACCGATCCCTGGGGTCCACAACAGCCAATGGGTATCGAGCCCGCCGTTGGCGATGGTGACCGACCGCCAAGCATGGTCGCAGTTGGAGCGCTACACCAAAGATATGGTCGGGTACTTCGGACGAGACCGGCGCATCGTGATCTGGGATCTGTACAACGAGCCGGGCAATTCCGGCATGCGTGATAAGAGCCTGCCGCTGGTCGAAGCGGTCTTTGCCTGGGCGCGAGAGGCAAAGCCACAGCAACCACTTACCATCGCAGTGTGGGCTGATCTGAACGGCGCAATGAGCCGCCGCATCATGGAATTGAGCGATGTTGTCTCATTCCATGGCTACGATCAGCTGGGGGGAATCCAGGACAAACTGGAAATCTGCCGACGTTACGGCCGTCCGATTCTCTGCACGGAATGGCTGCATCGGCAAAGCGGCAATACGGTCGAGACGATCCTGCCGAC
>Ga0114922_10005570_pt1 | contig 11605 bp, 9 predicted proteins | sample AartaG_FD_100975 | JGI IMG/M metagenome (GOLD analysis project Ga0114922, IMG submission 100975) | Deep subsurface microbial communities from Aarhus Bay to uncover new lineages of life (NeLLi) - Aarhus_00045 metaG | ecosystem: Environmental > Aquatic > Marine > Oceanic > Sediment | place: Aarhus...
CAGAATTACGATAGAAAAAATAATTCAATGTTATTTAGCCAACATGCAAACAAAAATAATAAGATGGACGGTAAAAAGGAAGTCAAGATTGAACTATGGAAATATTACAACCCAAATGGTCCACCAGCGGTTTGTTGACTATAGGTTTGTGAGTATGTAGTTATAACTCTTTTTTTGTTTTATTTTCTTTTTTTTATTTGTTTTTACTTTTTTTCTGTTATTATTTCATTAAAACAGTTTCTTAAAATTTCAAGCTATTTCTGAGTATTTTTCTAAAACATGCCAATACTCTACTATCAAATCTTTAATTTCTTCAACAAATTTAATTTCCACGATAAAATTTTCATAATTTTTCTTCATCCAAGTACAATTCTCTTTTATTGTAAAAAGTTTATCTGATAGATTAACCACAAAAGGAAAACTATGATAGACTAAAGGATTGTTCGGATGAATTTTGCATAAAGTTATTTCGGGTTTTTCTTTTTCGTAAAAACAAATACCTGTGCTTCCAAATCCTAATTTGGATAATTTATGTTTCAAACTCTTCTTCGATATTAAACTACCGTCAGAGGCTTTCCATGTTTCAACGCCTTCCAGATTTGCTCCTTTCTCTTTCATATAAAAGAAATCTACTTCAGAAAAATTTACGTTTGGAGTGCAGCAATTACCACACATTTTACATTCAAATCCACAGGATTTTTTTAAATCTTTAATTTTCTGCCTTATGCGGTTATAAATATCCATCGCACCTGATTCATATAGTTCTTTTTTAATAATTTCACTTGTTTTCATTCGGTTTTTCCCAGAATCTTTCTATATAAACTTTTTTCTTTATATAAGTTTGAAATACACTTTACATGAAGTATAATGAAATGGAAAAAAAAACTAGTTTTAGTTAGCGTTGTGTTAATTGTAAGTTTAGCGTATTTTTCAACAATAGGTGGTACATCTGTTGCGATTTCTGGCGAAAGACAAAACGATAATTCCAGCTTACTGGCCTTATCTGATACCACAAACTTTGAGATTTTGCAATCAGTTTTTGACGCAAAGAACTCAGATTACGATACTTACGGTTATTACCCTCAGATTTACTCCGATTCTCTTCAAGCGACCTATTACGCGCTTTATGTCTTAGACTCTATTGGAAAGTTAGAAGATATTGACCAACAAGCGGTAATTGATTACGTAATATCGTTCTACAACTCCAGTTCTTATATTTTCTCGGACGAAAATTCTGATAGATACTTCGCCTCAAAGGTTCCGGGGAGATATTATCCTCTGTCAACGCTTTTACAAGTCAATTGTTACGCGGTGCTTTCACTGGAAATCTTGAATAGTATTAACTCAATCGATATTACTGAAATGATCAATTTCATTTGGAGTTGTTATCACCCTATCCTTCACGGGTTTATTGGTCAGTCCTACGATAGCTCGTTAGAAGAAGGATTTAAAATCCCTACCGCAGATAATACCTATTACGGTGTTATTACTTTAGATACTTTAGGCGTCGACTGGAATTTACGCTCTCAAGATCGAGACGATGTCGTATCCTACATTGATAGTCTGCAATCCTTGGGGTCTTCTACTGGCTTTTATAACGATAACGAGGAGACTTTTGCCTCCTTAAAGGAGCCAGAACCTAACCAGTTTGCTTCTTATTATTGCGTGAAAACGTTAGAAATTTTCGGAAGTAGTTACGTAGATGTAATAGACAAACCCAAATTCTACCAACATCTAACTGAGCTTTATCATCCTCAGGAAGGATATTTTGACCTTTCAGATAGCGCTATGGTTAATTATTCTAACGTGGTCGCAACTGCTATGAGCTTAGAGTTAGCAACCATAACTGAATTTGTTAATTTTGAGAAAAGCGACGCCTTGACCTTTATTTTTAATAATCGAATCCATCGTGGAGGGTGGGTAGGCTCCAGTTCAATTGCCTTTCAGGAATTGCTTGACACGTTCCAAATAATAAGGTCGCTTTCGAACACGGGAGATATCGCTATTCTAACTTTAAGCGAGAGAAACGAAATATCGTCGTTTATAACTCTATTTGTTCAAGAACGTGGATATTCCTTACTTTCAGAAGATTATGCTTCTGTAGACTTAATTTATAGCTTAGTGACCTCGTACGAAAATTTCGGAAAAATTGGAGAGCTTGACATTCAGAAAATATACGATCTATTGTGTGGAACAATCGTAGATTACGGCACGAAGTACAACATCTTTTCTTGCACCGATTTAGATTTAGCTTTGGTGAAGTTTCGTTCCAAGCCTTTCGATTATTTTACTACGGGATATCACGATTACGTTGAAGACCTCAACTCCCTCGTTTCTAACGAAGGAACCTTTAAAATACTCGATATTTTAGATAAAATCTTTAAATTAAACGATTTTGGCTCGATTTTTGACTTAAACCGAGTATTGCAGGATGTAATTGATTCTCAATTCCTTGATCTGTCCTACACAGACAATTTTGGAGCTTTTTTGGTCCATAACATTAATTCAACTTCCGAATGGAAAAACGATCTAGTCTACCTGAAGTATTCTTACTACGCCATACGGACGATGGAAATCGTTAGTCAATATTTAGGATTAGGGGACATCACGAGTCAATATTTCGCTAATTTGGGATTCGATAAAACCGCGCTTTCGACCTATATTCTTAGAAATTTAGTGGAAACCCCGACCGAATTATTTTTTGACGCTAAATACTCTGACAGCGTAGAGTTAACCTTAGAGAATTTGTATTACACGATATGCGTTTTAAACGCAATCGATCAATTCAGCTTGGATGTCAATAAAATTAGTAATTTCGTAGCGAACCACCTTAACTATTCGAACGCAGAAAATCTTTATTATTCCTACAAAATTTCGGAATACTTGGATTTGAACGTTAATTTCGACGTTGAGCAAACCCATTTGCTCGTTCAAAATATATACTCTGCTACATACAATGAATTTTATACGAGTGTTGAGAGAAAAGGGGTGGATCACGACGTGTTCATGTGGTTGTGCGAAATCGCGAAAACTGACGACGTAAGATTGAGCGCTTCTTACTCCGATACTGTCGGATTAGGAGGTAACAACTTGTTCACGGTCGAACTTGTAAACTTAATCCTTTCGGATTTTGGACAATACACTACGGTTAAACTCGAGTCAGCACAATTAGGAAATATCGTACTGGATCAATTGGGGAACTATACGTATCAAAAGGAAATATACGTACCAATTGATACAAATAATTATCCGATTGTAGAGGGGGATTTGTGCGTGTACGACGGCGCTATAAAAAAAGGAAGCGTTCCGTTCTCTTTTACCACCGAATTTGATTCTTTCTTTTCTTATTCGATAGTAAAGACCGAATCTCGTATCCAAGCAAATATTTATGGTCATCACGTTTTTGTCTCAGGACAAGAACCGATCTTCGGTGGCTTGATGTACGCTAACGCCTACCGCGACGGAAATTATGTCGACGTAATAGACTTATTATCTTTTCATTCCTTAGATAATTCAACATTTACCTTTGATTACTCGCCAACTTATTACGGAAACTATTATTTCGAATTTTTCCTTACTAATCCCTATTTTGTCGCTCCCCAGTTAATCTGCAGCACTACCTTTTCCTACGAGGGTCCCGGCACAAACCCTAATCCCGATCCAGAAGACGAATCTAACGAATTATATCAGCAAGAAGCGTTTCTCACGCCTCCCTTAGCAATCGGGATGGTAGGGATTGCCTCAGCGTCCTTGTTTGGCTCTTCTAAAACGATTCGGGCCAAAATACTCAAAAAGAAACGAACTTCCAAAAATTAATTATTTTTCTTTTTTTTAATCTGCTGTAAAATTTTTCCTTTTTATTCTTACAATTCTTACGTTCTACAATGGCTCAAAGCGATAAAATTAAGCAATTACTTCAATTTATTTTGGCGTTAGAACAGTTTGAAACGCGCAAAAAAAGTTTATTTAGTCTTGAGAAGTTAACTAATTATCTTAACTTGTCTGAACGGGAGTTAGAAGAAATATTAGAACTCGTGTTTCGCTTCCAAAATTTGTTTAACCAAACGCTTAAAGACTATATGTTCGTAAAAAAATGGAAGAACGCTAAAATTTATCTTAAACTAAAAGAAAAAAGCGAAGTTAAAAGTGACGACGGTAAAGAGCTAAAAGAAATTGACATCGATAAAGAACAAGCTATACTATTAAACGATGTTGCGTATTGTTTTCAACACGTAAAAATTGGTAAAGGTTTTAACGTAGAAAGAAATGGAACTGAACTTTCAAGGAAAATCAAACTGCTTAATCGCTCGCATCCTTACTTTTTTGAACGCCGAGGAAATGGTTTAATTTACCCTTCAAAACTAGCAGTTGAAGCGGGAAACCTTATCCAGTCTTACAAGAAGATCAAAAAAAATGTATCGAAACTAAAAATAGAAGATTATCTAATACAAATCGTGTAAGGAGGAGGTGAAAAAAGTGATTAAGCCCAATAAAAACAAACAAGAAGGTATAACAACTTCTTATTTACGTCAAGATAACATCGAAAGCAGGAAATATCAACTAGAAATAGCGAAAAAATGTGTGTCTAAAAATTCGCTGGTAGTTCTTCCTACTGGTCTTGGAAAAACGATTATTGGGGTTTACGTAGCAGCACTTACTCTAGAAAACTTTCCTCCTAAAAGCAAAATTTTAGTATTGGCGCCAACTAGACCTCTAATTAACCAACATTACGACTCGTTTAGAAATTTAATGACTATTTCTGAAGAATTATTTGTGGTATTAACCGGTAAAATAAGTGCAGAAAAAAGAGCAGATTTATTTCAAGAAAAACAGATAATTTTTTACACGCCTCAAACGCTAAGAAACGACCTCGTGAATCTTAGATACTCGTTGGAGAACGCGTGTTTAATCGTTTTTGACGAAGCTCACCACGCCACAGGCGATTACGCTTATACATTTATAGCAGACGAATATCGTTACCAAAACCCCGACGGTACGATCTTAGGGTTAACTGCAAGTCCTGGGGCTTCCAAAGAAAGAATACGCATTCTCTGCGAAAATCTGTACGTTCCTAAAGAAAATATCCACACACGCACGCGAAAAGACGTGGACGTGAAGTCGTATTTAAAGCCGATGGATATTTACAAGATTGGCGTTAATTTAACTGAATTAATGGAAGAAGGTTACTACGCCGTCCAAAATCTTCTAGAAGAACGGTTGCAATATCTTTCTCAGCTCAACTTCATAAACGCAAAAGCAGACAAATTGTACACTAAAATTATTCGAAAAGATTTGTTAATACTGAATAGCGAATTAACGAGAATAATCAAAGGGGATGGGGACAAAACGGGAGCATATAGCGCTCTTTCTATAAATGCTCAAGGGTTAATCTTGTTTCACATGTTAGAACTAATAGAACAGCAAGGTTTGGATGTGTTATTAATTTATTTAACGAAGATAAAACAAGACGCTCGAAAAAAAAACAGCTCAAAAGCCTTAAGAATTTTGGCAAACGATCACAGGTTAAATCAAATATTTATCGAGTTGAAAAAAAACGAAGAATATTCTCCTGATAACCTCGTACACCCCAAGTATTACTCGCTCGAATCTTTATTGTTTCAAGAATTTAAGAACAATCCGCAATCGAGAGTGTTAGTGTTCGTAAAATTACGAGACTCGGTGAAAAACATAGTAAATAAATTAAACGCAAGCCCACATAGCGCGATTAAATCAACTCGGTTTGTAGGTCAAGCTACTAAATCCAAAGACGATAAAGGATTGTCGCAGAAAAAACAGTTAGAAATTTTAGAACAATTCAAGCAAGGTCATTACAACGTATTGGTCAGTACTAATGTTGGAGAGGAAGGACTAGACATAGCAGAATGCGATTTGGTGGTGTTTTACGACGTGGTGGCTTCAGAGATACGGTTTATCCAGAGAAAAGGGAGGACTGCCCGTCATCGAGAAGGAAAAGTAATTATTCTTTATTGTAAAGACACTCACGACGAAATTTATATGCATATCGCTCTGACTAAGCTTAAGAAAATGAACGTGAACCTAAAAGGAGAAAACCAGCTCCAAACCGCTTACTCAAACCCCCCTCTTGTAAATATTGACAAAACCAACGGAATGGAAACTTTTTTAAGCAAAAAAAATCAACCCGTACAGCCCCCTAGACTTAATAAAAATACTAATAAAAAAGAAATTCAGTCAAACCTAATATCGTTCTCCCAAGAGTCGAAAACAAATAATACAACGGTCGAACACAAACCAAAGGTAAATGTTAACGCGTCTTTTCCCGTAAAATTTGGTCTGCGAAAAAAGTTTCAGAAGGACGGAATAGTATTTAAAACCGTAAAGTCTATACTCGATTTAACCCTATTTGATAGGGCGTTAGTTCAAGTAATTGACCCCCGAAAGTTTGACGGAGACGCAACCTTAAAAAAATACGCCCTGCTAAGGAAAAAGTATAAACTCATTGCGTCGCTATTTGATTTTGTGGATTTCGAAGAGCAGTTCGAAAACGAAGAAAAGCTGCTTAAGAGAAAAATCAACGACTGGGGCGAAATAAACGGCTTTCAAGCTATAACAATTGATCTTTCAGAAGAATTATACTTTGTCGTGAAGAACATCTATTTACACGTAAAAAACGAGGGTGTGTTGTAATCTATGGAAGATGTCGGATTTAAAAAAGACGAGACTCCGTATCTAGTTTTTGCCTGTAAAAAATGTAAGGAATTTTCTTACGTAAAAACTGTCCAAAAAACGAAAAAATGTTTGAGATGTGGTAGAACTCACCAAGTACGAGATATTTTGAACGAAGGAGAAGAAGTAATTGGTATGACGGAAGCCGTAAACGCCGTAAAAAGGAAACAAAACAAGATTACGATTCCGGAGTTTCGTTCGGGGAGCGATTTTATTATTGCTACTCAAAGCGTTGCTCGAACAAAAAGCAAGGTAAAAAAGTTGGAAGGGGACGAAGGAGAAATCGATTACTCAGGAAAGTTTAGCGACATGGTATTAGAGCTTTTGCAACTTTACCAAAAATTTCCGAAATATTTACTCGAGATAAAAGCAGAAGATTACGGGATTCCCGCAATAGAGTTGCAGACCTTAATTAGAAACGCCAAAAAAAGCGGGGAGTTGATTAAAAGTAGTATCGACGATACCTATTCTAGAAGTAAAAGAAAATAGAAAAGCGTTATTTTATTTTATCCTTTAAAGCTTTTATTGCGTTCGCAAACTCCTGTCTCATTATAGTCTTATAGAGCGGGTCGCGTTTCTCGAAGGGAATTTTCTCGTATCCCGCATACACATCTGGAACGTTTGAATTTCCCATTACTTCTGAAAACGGAATTAAAATTTTCGATAACACCACGTTAAGGTTGTTATAATTCGTAAGTTCGATAATTATTGGTTCGTTTTCTTTTTTCTTACTGGTTTCTATGCCCATCAATCTCACTTTTCTTTGATTATACAGGTTAAAATTGTTAGGAATATATAAAAGAAAATACGTCCATATTTCCATTTAACTAGAGTTATCTTTATTTACTTCCTTTAAGTAAAGTTTCATAAAAAAGCGTTGTCGCTTCAAATACCCTTTATATCGCATTGAGTTCGGTTCGGGATCGTTTTTAATAAGGTTCTGTATGAATTTGAGCGCCTCTAAATTTTGTTCTTTGGTTTTATCGAACTTTTTAACGACGTATTTGTCCTGCCCATCTTCAAATTCTTTATAGACCAAAAATTCCTTGATTTTGACCTTCTTTTTGTCGCGAACGTCAAATGGATCGTTCTCGGTCTTAGATCCCATTATAATAACGATAACGAGTAAACGATTAAAAAGAAAAAATTTTACTTAAGCACAAAAAATTGAGCCTTTATGCTTCTCTTTAAAGTAAGTCTCGATTATATGAGAAGATATTTCATTAGGTGTTTCGCTTATAAATGTATCAATTCCATCTATTTTATGTTTTAATAGTTTTTTAGCGTAACCTTGATTTCTATGTTCTGGCAAAATATAAAGTTGTCTAATACAATCTATTTCTCCTCTTGTTGGGGAAGCTTTATTCCAGTAGGTATATCCAATAGGTTTATGATCCTTAATTAGAAAGTAGATTTCTGTATCCAGCATTTGAAATTGCCTTTCTCCTATGCGTTTAAAATTAGATACTGCCTCCTCCTCATTAACAAGCATGTGAAATATTTCAAGAAAATTTAGATGTTCTTGAGTGTAATTTGTATAAGTTACTTTTAGTATCCCCTCTTTTTCCTTAAAATAAGTTTTCTTTAAAGGATTACGAGTAAAATATACATCTTTTTGCTTCATTTTATCAAAGTGTAAAACTATTTCTTTTCCAAATTTATTTATAATATTATTTCCTGAAAAAGGAATCCATTCTTTGCAAAGTGGGCAGAGAACCTCTTTTTCGTAAGGATAAAAATGATATGAAAACGATTTTAACTCTATGTCTTTGAATTCAGATATAATTTCCCCTAATTCCTTATTAAAATGAGTCTTCTCATCTCTAATTTTTAGTTTAGATGTGCCACCATAAAAATCAAATTCAACAGGATAAATAGAATTAGAATCCACATTCCAAAAATGATTGTGAAGTTCTGAAGCAAGGCTAATAGCTTTTAAGAAGAAATTAATTAAATTTAAGTCTTTTTGCATATCTTCAATAATTCTTTTTGATTGATCCTCTACAAAATCTTTCAATATCGTAAAATCCGTAGAAAACCACAAATCCCCCGCTTCGTCCTTGAAATTATGTTCCATTAATTTTAAGGGCATTTGATATTGTATATAATCATAACTCGCTTCAAATTCTTGCTGAAGCTTATCAATACGACTACAATATTCTTTTACTTGTTTTCGAATCGAATCAATGCACTCATATTGTTCCTTGTTATTGTTAACATCCCTTGTTTCATAAGAATCTATAAATATGTATTTTTCACCTAATTCTTCCATAAGATCCTCGTTATAATTCTGTCTATTTATTCAATAATATCATTTTGATGTAATAAAATTTGATAAAAAATAATAAGTACGACACGGGGTTACTCTTGAACAATAGTTTAAATAGTAAAATTGTTTTGTAGTTCTTATGCCAGGAGCAGTTGAACTTTTTGATCTTTGCGTCTTGTCTTATTTCTTGGAGAATACAAAGACCAGAAAACAAAAGCAAAAACAAAAACGAAAATAATATAAAAGGAAAAAAAGTTTTAGATACTAGTGGTTAAACCGGATTGCCGCAATACAAACAGTATTTGTTCCTAGAGTCATGCGGTTTTCCACAGATTATGCAATATGGCCAATTTTCGAACGCGATTAGTTGCGATTGACGGGTTTTTGAACGGTCTTGGGGTACAAAAACGATCTCTATTGAAATTTGGATTTTATTTTTTTTGAATCTTTTTAGGATTACACTTTCCACCTTTGTTTGTTTTTTAACGCATAAATAAGCGTAAGGATATTTAAACAAAAAAAATCAGTATTCATCGAGGATAAAATACTATTGATATTAATATTTGTATTCACGTATATTCGCATACAATTAATTTTCTCAAGACAATATCCAAAACCGATGAGATTTTTAAAGATAGTTTTGTAGCATAAAGACCTAATGAATTGAATTTAGCTGCTTTTTTCTCTCCTAATGATCTCGTACCTGATCAATCATTAAGGTAGATAGAATAAACACAAATTCGCTTTAAATCTAATATTAGTAGTTTTTGTATCATTTGGACTATGAAGTTAACAGTAATATCGTTAAAAAACAAGAACAAGAACAATATAAATAAGAAAAAATATGTCAATTTTAATTGAGCAATGGTTTTACTCTATTTTACAACTTGTAATGTAAAAAATTGTTAAGAACATAACAATTTGGCATAACAATAACATGTTCTTATTGATTACATTTAAATAGTTATATTACTTTTTTGTTTCTATCAATAAAATTCAGTAAAATTATTATGAAAAGACAAAAACCTAATGTTTGCGTTATCTGTGGGGATACAAAAGAGCACCCTCTATCGCCTCTCTGCACAAAATGTGCTCCTTATATGTACAAAAAACAATCGTTTCCCCACCAACTAGTACGAAGAAGAAAGGTTTGGAGAGAGAATAGAAAAAAAACTATTAAAGAAAGGGGTAACCAGTGTGAATGGTGTGGAAGTGAAAAAGAACCATTTTCAATTCATCATAATCAAGAAATCAATTCTCGTACTTACGAAAAAATATGGGGTGAGCTTTTAATGAAAATGATTCAAAATTTTATAGAGTCTGAACCTGAACGAGAAGATTGGGTTAAAGAATTCCTTTCTTTTGAAAATAAATTAGGATTAAAGAATTCTATTAATTTCTACAAGGAAAAAGCAGGAAATAAAGCTGTTAAAAGCTGTCCAGGATGTGAAAGTACAAGTCTTGTTGACAAGAAAAAGTCCCAGCCTAGATATAAATGTACTAAGTGCGGTAAAGAGTTTAACCAACCTAATTCTAAGCCAAAAAAGAATACAATAAAAAAATTGAAAGCGTTACAAAATTTTGAATCAAAAGGAGAAAAACCAGAGGGTAATATCATCCAAAACCTCAGTTATAATGCCCAGCAAGCTTCTTTTAAGCTGATTGGAATATTATTACCTCAAATTTTCGACGAGACGATTAAGGAATATAAAAAACAAGTTGAAATCTTAACCAAAAATTATTCAGATATGACAGAGGTATCAGTTGTTTGTAAAAGATGCCACTACGCGCATAATAGGGGACTAATTCTCTGCGAAAAATGTAATCAAAATTACCGTAAACCTAAATTCGAGACATGTTATCAATGTCATATAAAAGAAGTAGAAGCTAATGATCCCATTGCTAAAAAAATAAGGGAAATATTTAATGTCACTCAGAAAGACCTCTGGTATATGGCAATAGAGGAAGAATGTGTTGTTTGTGGATGTTGGGTCGGTTATTCTGTTGAACAATTTGATGCATATTTAACTGAAGAAAATGAAGAGGATGATATATGCGTAGGTGCTATATGTCCTCAATGTCATGAAGAATTTAAGGTTAGTAATGAAACAAGATATATTGTTAAGAAGCATTCGAGTAGATAAATATTTTTACTTGGCTTTAATTATTTTCTTACATAAATTTATCCCTAAACCGGTTTTTCGATTTAGTATGTAAGGATTTTCCTTTTTTACCTTCGTTGCGGTGTGATATCCCGCGTCGTACAATATTCTCGCTCTTACTCTAGCCACGTTGTCCAACCGTAAAACTAAATCGAACAATTCTTCGCTGATCCCGTAATGCACTCGAATTTTAAGCGTTTCGCACATTTCTGCGACTTTAACCATATTTTCTGCGATGTCGTAATCGGACTCAGATAAGTGGACGGCAATAATCCCGATAAACGTTATAATCCTTTCTAAGTTGTCCTTAGTGGTGTACAAATCGCCCGCCATTATCTTGTGTCTCTCCAAGACGTCGTCGATTGGCTCTTCGTCGCACCACTCTAAGATTGGTTGAAGTAATTTGTAGTCTCGCACTTTGATTTCTGCTTTGAGTACTTCGTACGCTTCTTTTACGACGTCTTGATAG
>Ga0114922_10005571_pt1 | contig 11602 bp, 14 predicted proteins | sample AartaG_FD_100975 | JGI IMG/M metagenome (GOLD analysis project Ga0114922, IMG submission 100975) | Deep subsurface microbial communities from Aarhus Bay to uncover new lineages of life (NeLLi) - Aarhus_00045 metaG | ecosystem: Environmental > Aquatic > Marine > Oceanic > Sediment | place...
ATCAACTTAATTTTTTTCATACCTATAGTTTCAGAAATGCTTTCTAATTCATCCAGAGTTTTATTACCAAGCAAATCATTTATGATAGGTTCTTGATAAAAAATCATATCTAACTGTTCATTAAAAATCTCTGAAAGTTTAAAAGAAATCGTTAGAGAAGGATTGTAATCTCCTTTCTCAAGATAATAGATCGTCTGGCGAGAAACACCTATTTTATCGGCTAACTGTTGTTGAGTTAAACCTAACTTTTCTCTAAAATCTTTAACTTTAGATTTTATTTTTTTCTTAAATTTCAGTTGCTTCCCACCTATATAATTTTAAAATATATTTTGAAATAAATTTGAAAAAAAAAAAAATTAAGCTAATTTAAAAAGCTCTTCGATTTTACAATTTAATATTTCAGCGATCTTGTAAGCTACGGCGAGACTTGGATTGTATTTCCCTTCTTCTAAATATTTGATTGTATTAATAGGAACGCCAACTTTTTCAGCTAAGTTAGCGACTGTCAACTTAGCACTTTCACGTCTTTCTTTGATTGAAGTTCTTAGCTTTTCTCCTTCGCGCATTTTTGAAAGAATATAGCTAATAAAGTTGTCAAATGCCAATTCCTCTGGTTTAAAAATCTTGTCTTCTAAACCACTTGGTATCGCAGAATATCTCATTAAATGTTCTTTAATTTTATTCTCAATGAGATTAGGTTCCTTCAATCCGGGGATATATCCTTCCGGTCTTATATGGCCTGATTGTCCACCAGATGCGACTGCGCTAGTTCCAGCCGTTTCAACCTTAACAGTAAAAGTCTTGTACATTCTATCGAAAACTCCATTTGTGATATTAATGTTTTGTATCCTGCTATAAGGGATCGTAGCTTTAACCCTATTGAAAACACCATGACGAATAACAAGGTTATTTTCTAACACTTCAAACGAAAACATTTTGACGTACTTAAATTCGTACCATATAGTAGAAATTAAAACAAACACATAGGGAATAAGTACTAAATAGAAAATCATCAATAAGGCCCATTCTAATTGTATACCAGCTTCAAAAATGTACAAAAGCCCAAACATCAAAATCATCCATGATGCATAAAATAAAAAATAACCGATAGAGCCTTTAAGAATCTGTTTTTTAGCATAATCGCGAGATATTTCACCTTGAAAGTCTAAATCATTTTTACTCATATTATAATTCCTCCATTTTTTTATTTATTTTATTAAATGTAAATTATAATTATATTCAATTTTCTAGCATTTTAAGCCTTTAAAAAAGAAAGCTTAAAATATTTCTTTATTATGTAATAAATATTTACATATATATTTAAATCTTTCTATCCTTTTCAGAAGTGGATAGTAAAATAGTTTATATTCCTAATTAACAATATGTTAAATAAACATTACATTACAATTTTAGAATAACATGAAGAATAACTCAAATTTTTAAAATTTTTATTACTTAAATAATAAATATTAAGTTATAATTACAAGCTAAATTGGAAGAATGTAATGAGAGAATATGAAAAGATGATTATTACAGCCACAACTGCAAATTCTTGGATATATCCTGATTTAAAAAATTGGGCGGAAACAACAGATGCATTGATAGATGATGTTGTTAAATGCTATGAAGCTGGAGCTGCAATCGCTCACGTTCACTTGCCCAGAGGAGAAGAGATCGAGACCGTTAAAAGAATTAGAGAAAGATGCGATATTATAATCCAAGCGGGTATGTCCAGCTACCCAATAGAAGAAAGAGCACCAGACTTTCACGCGAAACCCGACATGCTTTCTGCGATATTGAATCATCACGATGAGCATTTTACTGAAATGACAGTAAACCAAATCCACGATCTTGACGAATTAGAACAGTACTGCATTACTTGCGAAAAGTTTAATATAAAACCTGAATGGGAAGTGTGGCATATAGGTTCATATTGGAACCTTAACTATTTAATTGAAAAAGATTTATTGAAGGCACCCCATGTTTTAACCTTGTTTTTTAATTGGCCTGGGGGCACATGGTCACCACCAACAGCGGATGAATATTTGCATAGAATAAAATATATACCCGAAAATTGCCTTCATACAATTAGTGTTATGGGGGAAGAACAGACTAAAATTGCTGTAATGTCAATTGCCAATGGTGGGAATGTGCGCGTAGGAACGGAAGATTATCCTTTCTTGAAAGAGAGAGTTCCAGCAAAAGACAATGCTGAGATCGTACTTCGGATGGTAAATATTAGTAAAGAAATGGGCCGTGAAACAGCAGATCCATCCGAAGCTCGAAAAATTTTGGGGTTATGAAATATAAGGGATTAAAAGAAATACATTTAATTGAAATTAAACGCTTACTTATATGAGTAATATGTCATTTTCAGTTGAATTAATTTTAGCTTTTATAATTCTAATACCATTTATTATAATAAATCTATTTTTATGGATTGGTGCTTTATTTCAAAAGGTACTATCGTCATTTCTACAGAAGGCTTTTAAAGTAGAAGAGAAATTTAAAAAGCCTAAAAATAAATTATTTAAATGGATAAATTTTATTATCTGGATATCAATTGGAACCATAAATGTATTATATTTAGATAACCCCGTTTCTTTGGGCGCAATATTTATATTTTTAGCGTTTCATAGTGGAACTACCCTCAGTAAACGTTTTGTTTTTGGTATTCACGACATTAAAGCAATGAAATTCCATTTACCAGATTCAAAAACAACAAATATCGCCTCTTTCATTGTTAAAGTCAGTATTGTATTAGAATTATTGTTTGTATTATCTTGGGCGTTATTGTATAAGTACCTCAGCGTTTCGATTAAGTCAAATTTAGGTATAGAAGTGAATATTTTATTATTAATTCTATGGGGTTCTGGTTTAATTTATGGAATAATTTTCTCAGTAATTCAAAGCAGCTTTTCAAAACAAATTTTACTTAAGAATGAAATTGGCATAGCTTTAATGTTGTCGGGAGAAGGTTTTAAAGGAAAGATTAAGAGTTCGGGAGATGGCCTTAAAGAAAAAATTAAGAATTCGGGAGATGGCTTTAAAGAAAAGATTAAGAAAGAAAATGTTCTTAAGAAGCTTTTCAAGAAATGAGAAAATTAAATTCAAAATATTTATTTTGTAGTCCAACCACCATCTAATCTCAAATCTGCTCCGGTCATATAAGAGGAATCTTCTGTTGCTAAAAAGAGAATCCCCGTGGCAATTTCTTCAGCTTTTGCCCAGCGACCTATAACACCTTCTTCTTCGAATTCTTTCTTAACGGCATCATAGTCAACACCTCTATCTCTAGCTTGTTTTGCTACGTCGCTCTGTAGCATTGGTGTGTCGGTAGCACCTGGACTCACGCTGTTAACTCGAATGTTATAAGGCGCTAAATCTAATGCTAAAGCTCTTGTATATCCTAAAACACCTGCTTTCGTAGAACAATAATTCGCATGAGCTACTTGACCAATGTGCGCTGCTACAGATGCTAAAGTGATAATAGTTCCAAACCTCTGTTTTTTAAAGTAAGGAACCGCAAATTTACATGTGTGGTGTGTGCCTTTAAGGTTTACATCGATCAACAAGTCATAATCGTCATCTGGAAAAGTCTCAACTGGTCCTACTCTCACAACACCTGCATTAACTATTAAAACATCAATTTTTCCATACTTATCTATTGTAGAATCAATCATATTCCTAACTTCATCGGAATTTCTCACATCTAATTTTATGATTGTCGTTCTTTCTTTAGCACTTCCTAAAGCTTTGTATGTTTCTTTCAATCCGCTTTCGTCAATATCAGAAAGTACTTGAATTGCCCCTTCTTTAGCAAATAAAATAGCCGTAGCACGACCAATTCCCGAAGCAGCCCCAGTTAAAACCACAATTTTATCTTTTACTCTCAATTTATTATCACTCTCACTTAATAACTATCTTTTTATCGAGACGTGATAATCTTTCACAACCAGAACTAGTAATTCTATAGCAATCTTCAATACCAACTAAACCTTGTCCTCGCACATTTAACCAAACTTCAATATCCATGACCATATTTTCTTCAAAAGGAATGTCCATTGCACCTGTAGGGCCAAAGAGATGAGCTTCTTCACATTCTAATCCAATACTATGTGCTGTAATAAGATAAAAGCCTTTTTTTGTAATTTTTTTTAAATAAGAGCGAGCTTCTTCCCTAAATTCACTAGCATTAACTCCTGGTTTAATATTGTCAACACAATATTCTTGAACTTGTATCATATAATCCATAGCTTCGTTAGCTTTCTTGGGGATCTCCCCAACAACGACCTCTCTACTTACATCAGAGATATATCCTTCCCACACAGCTCCAAAATCAAACCTTACAATGTCATTTTGAGTTATTGGGATTCCTAAACCTGGTGCTTCTGGATCTGAAGGACCAATATTCATTGTTAAATGATCCCATCCCCACGCACCCTCATCTACTATCGTTCTTCTCGCTATTTGTAACAATTCTGTATCTAATACATCCAATTTTACAGCATCTATACATGCTTGTATTGCCTTTTCAGCTACTTCAGTTGATTTCCGAATTCGCCTTACTTCTTCTTCAGTTTTAATCAGGCGCATGCCAATAAATGCTTTATCAGCATCGACAAATTTCGCATCTGGGAACTTCTTTTGCAACGCTTCAGACTGGTACCGTGGCATGTAAGATTCAAGACCTATTGTCTTATTGCCTAAATCCCATTCTTCAACTTTTTTTAATAAGATTTTTATCGTAGCTTCTAAGGAGCCAGCACGAAATACTTTACTCGGTTCAATCCAAGAAAAATCTTCTATGCTATTATATAAAGACCATACAATAGCATATTCTTCTCCATCTCTATGTATCATAGACAAATTAGGGTATTGGTTGGATAGTACATATAAAATAGGATTTGGAGCAACATGAGTCACGGGTAAACCTGTAGTATAAAATACATTTACTGGAGTTGAAGCAATTAGAAGATCAATATCGTATTTATCTAAAAATTTCCTTGCTCTTTTCTTACTATATCCAATTGGGTCGACCATCTAATATCACGTCTTTTAAATATTAATTCATTAAAATATAATCTGAGTTAAAAACTTATAATAAAATTTATTTAAGGTAAAGTTAAGTCATTATTATCGATTTTGTAAACTTTCTACAAGATATTTATAAATATCCTAATAGAAAAGATTAATTATGGATTTTGTTAAATACGGGATTGTTGGATCTGGCACTGTCTGGAGGTTTCATAAATTTGGATGTAAAAATAATCCAAAAATCAAATTTAAATCAGTTTTTGACATTAACGAGAAAACTGCGAGGAGATGCGCTAAAGTCAATAAGATGACTTATTGCAGCACCATTGATGATTTGTTAAAAAGCGATATTGACGCTGTATTGATAATGGTTCCACATTTCCTCCATGAAAGGTATGTCATTGCGGCAGCAGAAGCGGATAAGCATGTACTCTGCGAAAAACCGATGGCTACTACGCTTGAAGGCTGTGACGATATGATTAAGGCAACTAAGAAAGCGGATGTTAAATTTATGGTAGCCGAAAACCATCGGTTTTTACCTGCTCATAAATATATAATGGAAGCAGTGCAATCGGGGTTAGTGGGAAAAGTTTTTTTGGTGCGATCTTACGAAGGAGTTAATGAAATACCTGGACTTATGAAAAGCGGGTATTGGAAGGGCCATCCAATTATGGCCGGAGGTGGGGCTTTAATGGATATGGGCGCCCACAAATTTGCGACAATTAATTGGATATTAAACGATAAAGTTGAATCTGCTTATTGTTGGCTAACAAAACAGTGTACCAATTTGAGCGAAAAAGCCGAGGATAACGCCATGGTTTTATTGAAGTATTTATGTGGGTCTATTGTTGAAACGATAGTTAGCTTTACCGTTATATCACCACCAACAAATAGTTTAGAAATATATGGAACAAAAGGTACGATTATCGAAAATCATGAGTGGAAGAACCCCGTTAAAATGTTCTCTAATCACGAAAGTATGGGTAATAATAAAGGAAAATGGTACGAACCAGAAATTAAGCACGGAACTTTTCCAAAATATTACGAGATATCTATGGGTATTGAAGACTCTTATTTTACAGATTGTATAATTAACGATGTAAAACCGAATTTTTCTCCAGAGCAAGCAAGAGAAGCAATAAAAACTGTCTTATTATCGTATTTATCAGCAAAAACAGAGAAATTTGTAACGGTCGATGATTTGATGGAAGTTTATAATTCTAAGGGAACTAGAAGTATTCTCGAAGGATTAGAAAAATGCGTTAACAATAATTATTGTTTAGAATAATAGACTTTTTTACTTATTTTCTTATTTAACAATAAATTGCTACTATCTTCTCTTTTAAATATTGCTTTGTGATTTCTTTCATTAAATCGAAAATTCTCCGAGATGAGTATTCATTTCAAAAGGTTTCAGCAATAATAAAAGAGTAGTACATTTCATTGAAACAGTTAAACCAAACGCAGATAGCCCTTCAATAAATAGTGGCAAAACTCAAGTCGGAGACAACGATTTTAACTCAAGCTTAGTTAATGATCTAATAATTCAAGAATGTGATGTTGCTAAAAAAGAGTATTTTGTTATCGTTGAAGATATCCATGCCCTATTGAAAAACTGTAAAGAACTATCAAATAACGAAAAGTTAGTCTATTGCAACAACGAAAGGTTCTATATGAAACAATATTTAAAACATGTGCTAATAAAAGTTAATAGAAATTTCCCTGATTAATTTACTTTAGAAGTTATCCACAAAGTAAAGGCGCCGTACAAGGTTCCAATAGGAAAAATTAAGAGAAGCATTATCCAACTAAGATAATGTATTTTTATACTCCACTTACTAAGCTTTAAGAGCCCTAACCCTGCCAGAAAAAGGAGCAATCCATTCAAAAGTAAAAATATTACCCCTAAAGTCGAGAAAAATTCGAAATCTGCTACTAAGAAATAAAATAATTTAGCACTCCCATAACCAACACCGCTGGCAATCGTTCTAATTAAGGATCCTAGAAAGGGAGTAAAATACAATAATACAAAGCCACCTATTATTAATAAAATTGAAGATACAAAATCAAATATTGAAAGAATCTCTTTAATAAAATGCTCGTTGTATGAACTACCTTCCATACTATGCTTTTTCATTTTTTTCAACTTCAATTATTAATTCATAACTTGTTAAAAATCCGCTCTATTTATAATTATAGCTGAAAATCAGATATTGATTTAATTTTGATAAAATAAAAAGAAAAAAAAAAGAAATAAGTTTTAAACTATTTTTGCTATTTATTTGAAGTATTTAATAGCCAATAAGATATCGTCCCGAGTTATTTTCTTGCGTTTTGAATGTTTCGTTAAGGTTAACGCACTTTTGGTTATCTTCTCTGCAGATGCGCCCATCCAATCAACTAGCTCGTTTACAGCATCTCTTGCGACGATAACAGCACCGTTATGTTTCATAAGGCGCCTAATAGGACTCCAACTAATATATTCTGACATGATAATTCCTCCACTTTATATATTTTTGTTAATATTTTTAAATTTAATTTTTTTGATTAAATTTACTTAATCAAATAAAGAATGTTCTTTTATGTATTTAAAGATTTTGATTGATACTTGATTTTCTAAGGAAAAAAACGAAAAAAATTACACGACAAAATTCAAATCATACTAATTGAATCATTTCGTACAATATAAATTTAGTGAACTGATTTACATAATCTGTTAATAATTAATACTAAAATGAATAATATGAGCTTTAAACCTGACATAATGAAATGATTTGTAATGAATTTAGAAGAAAATAGAAATTTAATCAAATTGTGAAATGCTGAAAAGCGAAATTTTATATCAAATGAAACATAAATTTTTTTTAAAAAAAAGTCATCGAAAGAATATATTAACGAAGGAGCAATTAAACTTTCTAGTTCCAAATAACTTGTTCGTAGTTGCATTTATTACATTCGATAGTTTTACCTTTTCCAGGAAAGCTAGATAAAATATTGCCGCAATATTTACATTCTAAATGATAAATTTGATCTTCAGAATTTATTTTGTTTAAAATCATCATTTCATCTCTAAAAGTATTTACAAAGTTTGTTAAGATGGAGATGAGTAAAGGATGGTTTTGCGCCGCTGCTAACCATTCTATTTTACCCGAAATAATTTGCCCAATGACCAAGACATCTTTTCCTGAAACTAAATCAGTGCCATAGAACCAAACAATCTTATTATCTTTATCTTTAATAATTAATTGGAAATTTTGGTCTTGGATAATTTTAGTCATTTGGTTGAAATAATAGTTTTCATCGAAGAATTCTTCTTTACCAATCCCAATACTTTTAATCGCTTTTTTTATCTCGGGTTTTTGTAGGAATTTTTTAACTTCAGCGCTTGGTAATATTTTTCTTTCAATGCTAAATGGATCGAATTGAATAGTAATAGCATCTGTGTCAATTGCCCTAACAAAATCAACATTATTAACGAATGTAACGGATGATCTAATCTCACCATTTTCTTCTAAGGATAACGGGCAGAAATATAAATTAATTTGTTTATTAGACTTTCCTTTTAATACTTCAAATTCTATTTTTACTTGTGTTTCTTCTTCATCTTCTTCAAAGTTAATTGTTTCTATGGTTATAGTTGGAGGTGTACTTCTACTAAGCTTTAAAAATCCTGGAATTCTTACTCTAATCTTAATTTCTGTAATCGGATCAACGCTCTTATTTGATATTACCAAGGAATAAAGGTAATTTCCTCCAAAAGGTTCTGATTTGCATACCAAACTAATCTTATCTTCTTGATCAATATATTCTAGAGAAACAGATTCGAATTTTTTTATTTCGCGAGCAGTCGGCTCTTTAAACAATATTAATTCGGACATATCTTCTTGCTCTTGGTCTCTATTTTTTTTAGACACAATTTTTTCGCCGACTTCTCGATAAAGTAATAATTATCGATTATATAAAGGAAATAATACTATTTTAACTTATAATTTTATTTGATGTAATATTTTTTTACAAACGATTTCTTTAAATATCAAGAGCATGAAAGAATTAAATGAATTGAAGCCACTATTCGAAAGTCTAACTATTAGACCTACTTTCGATTATGTTCATGTTATATTATCTTTATTTATATTTGGAGAAAATCCAGAAGGTATTGGAAGATATCGCCTTAAAGATGAATTACAGATTGGATCTGGAACCGCTAAATCTCTGGTTAAAAAACTAAAAGATGTAAGCGAGTTTATTGTAGTTCCAGACGAAGGAACAAGGAAAAGGAAAGGGCATGTGTTAACTAAAAAAGGGGATAAATTTTTTGCTAAAGTAAAAAAAAAAATTCCTTTATTAGAAAAAGCGGACATTACTTTTTTAAAAGATATTATTATTGAACCTGAAAATGTTAATCCATACTTTTGTTTAGTTAAGAACGCTACTAAGAAGATTAAGAACGGAATAGAACAAAGAGACGCGGCAATAAAGGTTAACGGTTCTGGGGCTACTTGTCTTGTGTATAACGGAAAAGATATTATTTTTCCTTCTAAATATATAGATAATAGTAGCGAAGAACAAAAGAAAATCAATCAAAAAACTCTGAAGTATTTTACATCTAAAATTGAAAAAGCTAAGGTATTATTTGAGAAAGACGATGTGATAATAATAGGTTTGGGTGAAAATCTCCAAATTTCGCGGTTAGCCGCTTTAAACGCGGCTTTAACATTATTTTAATTTTTTTTTTATTTTAATTCGAGTATGAAGTATAAAATGAGATTTGAAAACGATATTATTTTTTTTATTGACAAATTCATTATTAACGAATTAGAACAATGTATTGAAAAAACCACCCCGAATGAAGCGTGTGGTTTAATTTTCGGTGAAATTCAAGAAATTAATAATAACGGCGATTTTAAATATAAGTATTATAGTAAGAATTTTCAATGTATTGACTCTAGCAATAAAAGTCCTGTCGCATTCTTGTTAGATAACGACGACATGTTGATAAAACTTGCAACTACTATTTCAAAAAATAACAATTTAGAATTGATAGCAATTTTTCATTCTCACCCCGCTGGAGCAAGTCCGAGTGGCGTTGATAAAAAATGCATGAAATCTTATCATAACTGTGGTATAAAAAATTTCAAACATTTAACATGGATAATAATGGATTCTAGCAGCAAGGAAATTAATGGTTTTATTTATATAGAAAATAAATTACTTCAAATAGCGATAAACTTTGATAAGGATTAGTCTGTAAGAATAAAAATTACGAGAATTAATTATTCCTTTTCGCTAATTGTTCTCTAATTAAATTCATTAATTCTTCTTCAGTATACTCTTTTTCGTCTAAAAGTTGATAATTCCTATTAAAAAACTTTTTAAGCCGATTTGGCATCATCCAGGCTAAACTAAACCCAATCGCAAAAATTACTGATATCACAGCAGTCGTACCAAAAACAGCTAGGCTTATTATATTATCAGGATCGCCCCATGTAGTACCTACTGGCTGAAAATACTCGGGTATATTATTAAAGCTGAGAATAAATGAAACGAAAGCAACCAATTTATATCGTACTTTTATCCATGGTTGAATATTTTTATTCTTTATTTTTTGGTACGCGGAATAGGATGACCACGCCATCCAATTAAAGACTAAAAAAGTATAGGGTACGTCTAAAGTAACTCTGAAATAGTAGGTTTTAATTGAAAAATAAACGTGGAGTGTCATAAGTATGAGTTGAATGGCTCCGAAAATTACCGTAATAATTAATACTATTTTTGCTTTTGACTTTCTACCTTTGTAAAACGTCATATTTGTAGAAACTACTAATAAAACGAATCCAATAAAAACAAAAACTTCCTGAAAAGCAGGGGTCAAATTAAAGACAAAGTTACCAATAAAACCAATAACTATTGCAATAAAACCTATTCCTATAATTATAAGGTTCTTCATTTTATTATGATTTCCTTTAATTAAGAAAAAAATACCTACACTTAAGAGTGAAACAATAAATAATATCAACAATATAGCAAAAATCCAAAATAAAATAATAAGTGTCATCCTTTATACTCCTCCAATTGTTATTAACGACTGGTTTAAAGTTAATTCATCCAATAAATAATCAAGAATAGATTCACATTCTTGAACTTCTAATTTTATTAATCTTCTTTTTAGAGAATTTTTAAAAGTTTTTTTCAAATCTTCAAAATCAATTTGATTATATGGTTTAAAAGGACCTAACTCGTCCTTTATCGATAGTTTTATTAAACCTCGGGCAGCAGGTGGGCTTATATTGATTTTTTGAGCCAATAAATCTCCCAAATAGATAATAATCTCGATTCTGGATTCAACTCCTTGAATTTTCCAGAAAAATTCTCTAGTCTGTTTTTTATTTTAAAACTTACAAAATTTATACAACAAATTTCATTTAAATTTATTTAAAAAAATAAAGAATAATATTTCTGATAATTAGTAGTTAAATAAACTGTTAATCTACTAATTTACAATTTATTGAATTTGTTTAAAACCACTTTTATCAATGGTACAGATTTGAATCTTGAATCCCGATGC
>Ga0114922_10005572_pt1 | contig 11602 bp, 7 predicted proteins | sample AartaG_FD_100975 | JGI IMG/M metagenome (GOLD analysis project Ga0114922, IMG submission 100975) | Deep subsurface microbial communities from Aarhus Bay to uncover new lineages of life (NeLLi) - Aarhus_00045 metaG | ecosystem: Environmental > Aquatic > Marine > Oceanic > Sediment | place: Aarhus...
CCTGTGGGCTTGTTGCTGCCGTGGAAGTTCACCATCAAATGATTCTCCGCAGTTTCCTTGAGCAGCACCTGGTATAAGTCGATGATCTCTTTGGCTTCGTGGTCAAAGAAGTCCAGCTTGACACCAGCGATGCCCAGGTCGTGGCATTTCTTGAAGAACGCGCGGCGCGCCTCCGGGTCGCGAAGCTCCTTGCAGTGTCTCCAGAGCCAGATGCCCACGTTATGCTGTTTTCCATAATCGACGAGTTCCCGGATTTCGGCATCGCTCCATTCCCGCCAGAACCCTTCGATGACGTGGTGCTCAAATCCCAACTCGCCAGCCAACTGACAGAACTCCTTCATTCCCGCGAGCGTTCTCTCTCCCCCGTCTAAGTAACTCCACACAGCCCGGCCGGGTTTGATCCAATCAGTAGCAATGCCTTCAGGAAAGATCGTCTTACCCGGGGGCGGACAAAGATTGTGAACCACGTCACAGTTCACCAGAGCATTTAGATCCTCACCGATCATCACAACTCGCCAGGGAGACATAATCGTCCCGGTAACTGCTGCTGGCCTGGACAAACGTTCGATATCCTCCTGGCTGTACCGCAGCTCGAATGGGTAGGAAATGGGATGCTTGTGGCCCAGAACCAGATTGAATCCACGCTTTCCATCGGACTGGAGCGCCATGCCGCTGTAATTCACCAGCACCGCTTCAGTGATGGAAGCATAGCCGGCGCCATCCGGCAGCTTGAGTGTCAGGGGAGGCGCTGCCCAGTCACCTGACGGGACATGGGCGATTGCCCTTCTTTCGTGCTCGCCTTCATAATGGCCATGCAGGTCGTGATACCAGACTTTGCTTCCGGCAGGAATGGTGAAACCGGTAGTCTCATCCGGAACTCTTGGGTTATCATCGCCGGGAATCAGGTATCGGAAGGCAACACCATCATTGAATGACCGCACTTCCAGACTGTAGTTGGTGTTGCTTGCATGCTTGAGGGAGATTGTGGCTCCGTTGCAGTGATTCACCGCCTGGGAATGAACACCGCGCCAGGGATAGGCCTCTTTTATCTGATACCGATCCACATTCTCGACTTCGACGCCTTCGGTGAGATTAACCCCATCCACAGTAATCCGTATAGGGGATTCTTCCATCACCGGCCTGCTCCCAAAGGTCACAGCGTATTTTAAGCGCGCCTCATGCAATATAACCTGAAATTGCACATTGCCATCCGGACTAGAGATACTGTCTATTTCCTGCATTGCTCTGTCTCCTGCGAGGTTAAATGCCGATACTCTTGAGGTAATTCCTGCTTATGATAGCGCTTTCAAGGGCAGTTGGCTTCTGGGTAACGTCTATCTCCACGATCGCCCAACCTCGAAATCCCGCATCCTTCAGAATATCAAAGATAGCCGGGAAGTCAACAAAGCCTTCGCCAATTTCAGCGAAGATACCATTTTCTGAAAAGGTTCGGTAATCCCACTTATGTTCCCTGCCCTCTTCCAGTACCCTGGGGTTGATGTCCTTGAGATGCATTGTCTTAATGCTTTCGGCGTAGTCGCGGCAGAACTCCACCACGTCAGCACCTCCCCAGGCCAGATGCCCGATATCCGGGCCCTGGAAGACCAAATCCCGATCCACCATCGAGAACAGCCTGTCGATCTCCTCACGGGTTTCGATCACGCTGCCCACGTGGTTGTGAAAGCAGCTTCGCACATTTTCCTCAAGAGTTATTTTCCCTGCTTCATTGAGCACCCTGGCAAATTGCTCATACTCAGCGTCAGAAAGCGCATCCTCAGGGCTAACGTGCCCGGCCAACTGGCTGCGCGTCTGTCCGCTGCTGTTCACGTAGTCGAATCCCCCGGCAGCTACGTAAAGCTCTGTGCAGCCCACCTGGTGTGCAAAGCGGGCCAGTTGCCGGGCCCGTTCAAGGATCTGCTCCCGTTGATCCTCGCTCCAGAAGTTGGCTCCAAGGTAGCCGGGCGCGGGCTTCAGGCCATGAAGTGCATAGATTTCGACAGTCTCCTCTGCTGAGGCGTTCCTTCGCGGCCCAGCGGGAGCGCCTTCGTATCCTGCCTGAGCTATCTCTTTCAACACCTGCTCCCGGGGTGTGCCTCTGCTCCAGGTGATCTGACCACATCCTACCAATACTCCTTCCATCCTTATACCTCCTCATATTTTGGAGTGCTGAAGCTTGCTTCAGCATTGCGCGAACGAAGTCCCTGAAAACTACTCCATCATTGCGCAAGCAAGCTTGCGCACTCCATAAGAACTAAGCGGATACTAAGCTTCGCCCAGGGTAGCATGTGTCTCCTTGAGCTGCTCCCTTATTGCTATATCCTGCGGGCATTGGGGCTCGCATTCCCCACACTCGATACATGCCGCTGCCCATGCCTCTACCACGGTTCGATCCCGCTTCCTTCTCTTCTCCAGACGCTTGTATTCTCGTTGAGCGTAGTCTTTCAGACCAAACACCCTGAAGTAATTCATCAGTTGGAAATTCCTGGGGATGTCTACGTCATTAGGACAGGGCATACAGTAGCCGCATCCTGTGCAGTAGAGGTCAGACAGCCGCCTGGTCTCCTCCAGCGCGTCCAGAACCCCTTGTCTTTCCTCCGCTGTCAATGGCTCCTCCCGGCTGGCAGTGGCCGCATTCTCTTCCACCATGGCCATGCTGTTCATACCCGAAAGCGTGAGGGTGACGTTGGGATTGGAGAGGACGAAGCGCAGAGCAACTTCAGGAGTGCTACTGGAGCCACCCACCATGTTCTGAATCTGGTCTGAAGGAGCCACCAGTCTGCCGCCGCCAACGGGGCCCATAATGGCAACTCCCATCCCTTTTTCATGGGCGTGAGCTATGGCTTCCTCGTTATTCCTGTCCAGCAGGTTATATTGCACCAGCATACCATCGAATTCGCCGGTATCTATAAGCGTCTTCATGTTTTCCGGGGTGTCGTGGCATGAGAAGCACATATGGCGGATAAGCCCTTCCTCTTTGGCTTTCCTGAAGCGCTCCATAGGCTTACCCGGGCCCAACTGTTTCTGGTAGGTCTCCAGTCTATACGCATGCTGGTGGTAAAAGTCTATGTAGTCCACGTCTATCCGCTCCAGGGACTCTTCCAGAACCCTCTGCCACTCATCACCATCTTCTCCTCTGTAGTTATTCTTCGTGGATACGAATACCTTATCCCGCAGACCTTTGATACCCTTGCCAAAGGCGATCTGACTCTCTCTGTTGCAGTATCCAACAGCGCTGTCAAGATAGTTGACTCCCAGATCTATAGCTCTTCTTATAAGCTGGACGGATAGATCCATATCCACGTGATCTTCAACCATAGGGAGGCGCATCAGGCCAAATCCCAGGCGTGAAACCTTATCTCCAGTCTTTCCATATTCTTTGTACTGCATTGTAATTGCTCCTTTCTGGACTGTTACCATTTAGTGCAATAAATGGTTTAATTGGTAAATCTCTGTTGCTTTTCAGAGTGGGCAGGTTTGGGCACCTCGGATTAGAGTGAATCCTATTGTTTGGCGGGACCCGCTACTCCCAATAACGATGCATTGACATGAGAAAACCTGCCCCTACAAAAGTGGCGATCTGCTGAGTCACCAAGAAACACAGAGGGCGGGTTTCTTGAACCAATTGGACATCTTGAGAGAATAGGAACCGTTATCTCTGTTACCAAGGTGTTAAGCATGACAAACGAAACCTGCCCCTACAAAAGTGTGGTTATTTGCCGATTAGACCACTAGATCCCAAGCCAGTAATTAAGCTTGATGAGGAACACGTTGGAGCCTTCATCGGAGAAGCTGCTTCTCAGTCGGTCAAAGGGACGAAATTCCAGGTCTTCTTCGGTCGGATCCTCAGGAGAGGCATCCCTGGATTGAGACCAGACAGCAAAAAGTGTGCTTCCGGGCTGGAATTCCCACCTCAAGACCATGTTGCTCTTCAGTGAGCGATGATGGAAATCCCAATTTTCGGTGAAAGAGAAAGGTCTGAATTCGTAGGATTTCTCTTCCACAAGCTCCTTAAAATTCTCATAGTCTCCGATAGCTATAAAAGGTTGCAGGTAGAACTCCAGGCTGATTTCAGGTGTGAAGCTAATCCTTGCGCGGGTTGTTAAGTCCAGCGTTCTGCTATCCAGCTCACCGTAAACGTAATGGACAAATTTCTCACCGTCGATCTCTTCCTCGATCCTCTCAATCCACTGTGCATCGTAGACGCTGTGCCCATAAGATGGCTCTATGAGAAACCACACATTGGATAATGGTCTGATCTCTATCCCAAAGTCCACACTGTTCCTGTAAGTGCGTCCGTCGTCACTCCCCCGGCGTTCAGGACGAAGGCTGAAACTGACAATCTTGCGATTATCCGTGTTAATCATGGCATGAACAAAGTAATCTGCGGGTCTTTTGATAACCGGGCCGTCCCGGATGACATCATCGTCATTCATGGCGGCAAAATTACGACCAAAGTGTATATGCACGCCCCAGTAGCTCTTCAGTTCTCCCCAGGACGATGCGGTGAACCCGTTCTCCAGGCGTAACCCATCATAATTCCATGCTAACTGTCCGCTGCCGTTGACGTCAAAGCTCCTGAAAGGGCCCAGTGGCGTGTTACGGTAGATGCCAGTTCCGACCCATGACCGGATCAGGTCGCTGCGCCGGACAAAACCCAGGTCATTGACGTTCAGACCCGGCGAAATGGCAGCAACTCCTGACTCGACCTCCAGCCAGCCACCGCGCTTGTCGAGTTCGACATGAGAGATATAGCCACTCTTCCGGTCATCTGATTCTCCTGCTTTACTGCCTACAAGCGTTCCTGTAAAATTATACGTTTCCTTACTGAACTTGAGATCCCAGTCCACAGCACCCACGTAAGCAGATTCCGCGTCTCTTCGATGTGCCGCAGTGGTCATCAGGCCGACCTTTGAAGTTCCACTCAGCACGTCCTGCTGCACGCGCCCCACGAAGTAGTTGGTTAGAGGCTCAAGAAGATGCTCTTCTCTGACTGTTTTCCCATCTACCTCATGCTCAATGGTTGCATACTCAGGCGCCGTAACCGCTTCAATAAAGCCAAAAGCAGTTTTGCTTTCAGTCTTGCCTGTCAGCTTAGCAGCTCCCAGAATAGTTGTCTCTTGGGATGCTTCCACTTCCTCCGCGTCCTCCGGGATAGGGAAGTATCCCGGTCTCTTCCCGATTCGGCGTGAGTGGAGCAACCCATAATCCCAGTTTCGGAAAAGGGCAGCTCCCTCGACAAAGAATGGTCGGCGTTCAGGAAAAAAGTCCTCGAACGCAGTCAGGTTCAAACGAGCCGGGTCTGCCTCCACCTGGCCGAAATCAGGGTTGATGGTCGCATTCAAAGAAACGCCTGATGTGATACCATAGCGAATATCCGCGCCCATGCCACCGAAGTAATCCGTTTCATCGTCTACAATAGTCCTGCCCATGGCATAAGGAACGAACTCCAGATGTATGGGAGGCTGAATACCTCGAATACCTTCGAGACGCCCGAACTTCGATACCAGTCCCGGCTCACCCTTTCTATTGAGCATCCATTGGTCCCATTCCTTTTTCCGGCAGATGTTTCTCTCAATATTCATCCCCCAGACGTATTCCTCTTTCGGGCTAAACCTCAGGACGTGATAAGGGATTCTATATTCAGCCGACCAACCTTGATCATGAAAGCTTGTTTCCACTTCCCAGACTCCGTCCCATGTATCATCCCTCATTCGATCATCGGAGTACGTTCCGTCTGTGACAGAGCCTGAAGCATATACTCCGAACCAGTAACCTGTCTGACGATCATAGTGCGGATCAAGGCTTATGGAAACCCAGTCTGCCTCGATCCGTCCGTCCCGCCGGGTCAGGCGGGAGACTATCTGTCCAGGCTCGTTATCATAGCATAGAACGCCAAAGTAGATGGCTTCGTCGTCGTACACAATCTGAAAGGTTGTTCTCTCTGTCGCTTTCTCACCCTCGTTCGGATCGCTCTGCAGAAAGCCCTCATGGATTGGCGTCTGTTGCCATACTTCGTCGTCTAACACACCATCAATCCTCGGAGGCTCTGAATTGACCCGGATCGCAGTTGCAGTTCTGACGCCTAAGCTGATCTCTGCACCTTGCCCGTGGACAATCGTGGAAACGAATACAAGCCATATTCCCAAAACAAGCCGGAACATGGAACCACTCGAATCAAATTTCAAAGCTTCACTCCTTTTTGGATAGTAATATGTTGGGTTAGGTTTTCCCGCCTCGATTCATTAAGGGTTGAAGATTCGCTTCATGAGTAAAAGTGGATTCTTCTCAATGACTTAACCCAACCTACAGGACTTCGCTCCTTTTTGGATAGTTTAGCGACACTAATCTCATTTGCGTCTCTTCTGGCATTCGGCGGCGATATGGGAATCCGCCAGATATGCGTCAGAGGAATCTTGATCCCTCGGATTCGGCTCCCGCCATATCCTGCCCTCAAAGTTCTTCAGGTACACAGATTCATCATCCCTATCAACCATATACTCAGGCCCCATGGGCACTTTGCCATAGGGGGTGTCCAGAACGTAAGCAGGTATCGCAAACCCAGTTGTGAACCCTCGCAAATTGCGTATTATCTCGATACCTGCCTCCACCGGGGTGCGGAAATGAGCAGTGCCGGATAGTATCTGGCACTGATATAAGTAATAGGGTCGCACCCGCATCTTTACCAGTCCTCGCACCAGTGCCTTCATGGTTGCCGGATCGTCATTGATGCCGCGCAGTAAGACAGACTGGTTTCCCAGAGGTATACCTGCATCAGCCAGGCGAGCACATGCCTCAACTGCCTCCTCGGTAAGCTCCTTGGGATGATTGAACTGGGTATTAAGCCATAGAGGGTGATATTTCCTGAGCATACGGCAGAGCTTCTCAGTGATCCGCTGTGGCATTGTGCAAGGTGTGCGGCTGCCGATCCTGACGATCTCCACGTGGTCTATAGCACACAGCCGGGATAGAATATCCTCCACTACATCGTCAGGATATATGAGAGGGTCTCCGCCAGTGAGAAGCACGTCCCGGATCTCCGGCGTTTCGGCTATATAGTCCAGTGCAGCGTTACGGGCTTCTGCGGAGAAATCAAAGTCCTCTCGCCCAACCATGCGCTTGCGCAGGCAATGACGGCAAAGTGTCGCGCACCGGTTGGAGACACACCATGCGATCCGATCCGGATAAACCTTGATCACATTTGGCGCTGGGCTGTGTTTTTCCTCTTCCAGGGGATCCATAACGCCAAGCGGATCGTGGAGTTCTGCCACATCTGGCACAACCTGCCTTCTGATAGGACAATTCGGGTTATCCCTATCCATGAGACTTGCATAGTAAGGTGTGATCAGCCAACTGAACTCAGCCTGGACAGCGAGGATGTCCTCCTCTTCCTCCTGAGTAAGCTCAACGTATTCTTTGAGTTTTTCAATGGTGTTGATATTATTGCGGATTTGATATGTCCAGTCCTCATCAAACGGCATGTGTAGGTCCTCCTTTCGGACTGCGCGTCAGGACATTACGTATAAGCTGATGAATAACATCTTCTGGAGAGATTCCGGCCGCTTGCGCTTGAATAGGGAAGATGCTGGAGTAGGGCGACAAACCTGGTAGTGGGTTGATCTCCAGGAGATATGGAACACCATCACTGCCGGCCCGAAAATCAACCCGGGCTATGTCCCGGCAATTTAAGGCGTCGAATATGCGGCGAGCATAATCGGTCATCAATTCTTTTGTGTCATTCGGCGGGGTCGCGGGACAGATGAGTTCTTTCTTATGTTTGCTTTTCCTCTCGTAAAAGTAGAAGCTGCCCGGGGAGCCATCACCGATGCGTATTTCTGCTATTGGTAATACTTCCAACTGTGGCCTGGCAAATAGTCCAACAGTAAACTCCCGCCCGAAAATGAATTCTTCTACCAGAACGCTGTCTTCCAGGTTGTCCAGTACCCATTTCACAATATCATATAGTTCCGATAGAGAGTCAGTCCTTGATGCATTCCTGATACCCAGACTGGAGCCACCAGTATTGGGCTTGGCAATTACCGGAAAGCGCAAAGTATTCAGTTCAGGCACAAGCTGTTCCCATTGACCGATGGAATCCACTTTGACGAAGTGAGCTGTAGGAATACCCACATGACGTGCGATGACCTTCGTCAGGGATTTATCTAACGAAATACCCAGTCCTACAGCATCGGTGCCTGTGCATGGTATCCCTTTTGCCTCCGCCATAGCTGGTATGAGAGATTCTCGATTGCGCCCGCTGACAGCTTCCGTTATGTTGAAAATGACATCAAGAGCAACTTCGGCCAGTTCTGATAGTATTCCCGGCGACCAGGGCAGATCTATTACTGTTCCCAACTGCTGCAATGTGGCACGCATCCACGAAAGCGTGCGCTCATCCTCATATTCTGCCTCCACAGATTCGACTTCATTCAGTTTATCTTGCTTCACTGGCTCATCATAGGCAAAACCAATCCTCAGTTCATCCACCTCCATACTCCATCACAATCCAATCTCGATCTGGGATGGTTCGTTTTTCATTTGAATTAAGGTGACATTTTATGAATACCGTTGGAAAATCCCCCTAACCCCCTTTCAAGGGGGAACCTATAACCCTAAAAGTCCTGCCAGGAAAGCTACTACGTTCAGTCCCAGATCCGGAACATGATAACCACCCTCCTGGACAACCAGCATCGGTATGTCCAGAGCATGAATGCGCCTGCCGATCTCGTGGAAGCCCGAGGTTGTGACCTGAAAAGTTGTGATGGGATCGCGAACGTAAGTATCAAAGCCAGCCGACACAACGAGCCATCGTGGATCGAACGCGTCCAGGCGCTCAAGAAGAGATTCCAGAACTGAAATATATTGGCTCTCGCTGGTCCCCGATGGCAATGGTATATTCCAATTCGCGCCCTCACCTTCTCCTATGCCCGTCTCGTCCACGTAACCGGCGAAATAGGGGTAAGCTATATCGGGGTCAACGTGCAGAGAGCCATACCATACTTGAGGATCCGCGAAGAAGATCGCCTGAGTGCCATTTCCATGGTGATAGTCAATATCCAGGATAGCAACCCGTTCACCGTTCCCGCGCAGTGTATCAGCGGCAATGGCCGCATTGTTCAGGTAGCAGTAACCACCCAGGAAGTCGGGACCAGCATGGTGTCCGGGTGGGCGGCATAATGCATACACACAGGATTCACCAGAGCGCAAACGCATTGCGCCTGTCCATGCACAATGGGCAGAAGCCACTGCTGCATCCCAGGTGTTTTTGCCTATTGGCACTTCCATGTCCGTGCAATAGAATCCCTTTTGCCCTTCAAAGCAATCTGGACGGCGTCTTTGGCCTGGCGGCGGAAAATAGGAAGCGAAAACAGGGGATGAGTCCTCGTTATCCATACTGTGCTGTGTATACGCAGTTGACAGATACTGGATCATACCCTCGTGGTGAACAGCACGGATCGGCTCCAAACCAGCGTCATCAGGAGCGATGACTGATCCCAACTCCCGCTCACTGATAGCAGACAGAATGCTGTCAATACGCTCAGGCGCGTCGTGCGATAGGGCATGTTCGCCTTTTCTCACAATATATTCCGGCTTATGAGTGCGCTGAAGGTCAGAGAAGATAGTAAACATTACGAAAACCGATCCAGCAGGTGTTTTTTGCCTTTATTGAGTTGCCATATCAAAGCCTTTGCAGCCTTATCTTCATCGCCCTCCCGCAGTGCTTCGAGTATGCGCTGGTGTCCCTGTGCGGCAGTCCTGTCTATGGGAACTTCGGGCTTCGGAGGGTTCATCTCCAAGAGCAATCGGGTTCTATCGGACAGTGTTGGAAGCATCTCCAGCAGCACGCCATTTCCAGATGCCTGAACCAGTTCATCGTGGAACGCACGGTCAGCTTCTATTGCGCCCGACATATCGCCGTTGCGATAGGCCTGCTCATAAGTCCGTATTGTAGCTTCCATTCTCTGAAGCGCGTCTGGTCCGACCCTCTTCGCTGCAAGCCTGACGGCAAGCTCTTCAAGAGCAATCCGGACGTCAAAGATGTCAGCCACCTGAGACTGGCTCAAAATTCTGACTCGAGGGCAGCGATACGGACTAACCTCGATCAGACCTACTTTCTCCAGACGAGCGATAGCTTCGCGTAAGGGCGTGTTACTGACGTTCAGTTCCTGAGCCAACCCTGTCAGGTTCAATTTCTTTCCGGGTGGAAGCTCACCCTTCAGGATTTTCTTCCGAAGGATCTGGTAGACTCGATCTGCAAGAGTACTCGTATCCATAGCTCACCCCACTATGTATGCACGATGTACCATGTATAATGCACGATGCATTATTATATCACATTTCTGTATATCTATCAAGGTTTCGTTGGGAGCGCAGGCATCCTGCCTGCAACTCAGGACGCATTTTCATACATATATAATTCCCTATTGATTGAATGTCAGAAAAGAGGTATTCTATCACTAATACGAACTCTCATTTATGGGTCAAGTAGAACATGCTGCCAGCTTGTTTGTCATCACTCAATGCGGCTGTTACGGAACGAGCAAGCTGCACGTTCTACCGGGCCGACTGAAAAACTCATACTACTAATGGGATTGCTCAGATCGAATGGCGTTGATGAATGGATGAGTGTCTTGAATCGGGAACCGAAAGAAGTCACAAGCATTGAAGGTACGCTCCTGATGCTGGACGACAGAACCACGCACGTGGCTGTACCTGTCCAGGCTATCCGCGAGGGAAAGTTGATAGCCACCACGTTGAGCGACGAGGGCGGGAGGTATCGGCTTACCAATCTGGAACCGGGAAGCTATCAGGTACGCTGCCAGGTTCTGGGCGGATACGTGTATTACGGGGAAGAGAAAGCCAGAGAGCCAGAAAACCAAGAAGCCGGAAGGCGAGGAAACGGGGCAGTTCATGGCCAGCCTGTAAGCCTGCAACTTGGGCACGGAGAGAACCTGAGAAATATCGACTTCCGCTTCGCTGAATTCAAGAAGGGGACATGGAGGAGTTACACATCGCTTGATGGCTTAGCCTTTGACGTTGTCATCGATATCAACGGCACACCAGATGGGATAATATGGTTTGCCACAGGAGGCGGGGGTGTCTCCCGCTACGACGGGAAGGAGTTCGTTAACCTCACCATGAAGGATGGCCTGGCGCACAATAGTGTCCAGGCTATCCATTGCGACCCGGATGGTGTAGTGTGGTTCGGAACAGCAGGCGGCGTTTCTCGATACGATGGTAAGGACTTCTTTAATCTTACCACAGAGGACGGATTGGCGCATAACACTGTCCATGCCATATATCGCGATCCGGACGGTGTTATGTGGTTTGGGACGGACGGAGGCCTCTCTCGATACGATGGGATGGAGTTTGCCAATTTCACCATCGAAAACAGCGATCTGAAACATGATAGTATCAGGTCTATCTGTCGCTCTCCTGATGGCATGATGTGGTTTGGGACGTGGGTTGACGTCTCACGGTATGATGGCAGGAAGCTCGTTAACTTCAGTAAAGGAGATGGATTAGCGGCTGGTCCTGTCATATCCATGTGCGTTGACGCGGATGGCGCAATATGGTTCGGGACGTCAGGTGGCGGTGTCTCACG
>Ga0114922_10005573_pt1 | contig 11601 bp, 11 predicted proteins | sample AartaG_FD_100975 | JGI IMG/M metagenome (GOLD analysis project Ga0114922, IMG submission 100975) | Deep subsurface microbial communities from Aarhus Bay to uncover new lineages of life (NeLLi) - Aarhus_00045 metaG | ecosystem: Environmental > Aquatic > Marine > Oceanic > Sediment | place...
AGATTGGCAGAGCGTGCGCTCGTGAGGGAGCTTGGGCCGAAAAGCTCGTTTAATAGAATGGGCGTTGTCGCATAATTTGAATGGGACCACGAGAACAACAGCTAAACTGTTCGTGGAAACCCGAATAGAAGATTGATGGAGGAAAGAGGTTTGGGTTTGACGATACCGATGGAGCAATTGACGGATTCGCAGCGAAAGGCGGTCTTTCATGTGGATGGGCCGCTTCTTGTGTTAGCCGGTCCCGGCAGTGGTAAGACGCGGGTAATCACGACTCGGATTGCAGCGCTAATCAACTCAGGTGTGCGGCCGTACAATATATGCGCGATAACCTTTACCAATAAGGCTGCTGAGGAGATGGCACAAAGGGTGGCAGCGTTCGGCGCAGCGAGGGGTGTGCATATCAGTACGTTTCATTCGCTCTGCGTGCGAATCCTTCGCAGGTATGCCGAACAGGCCGGGGTAAAACGCAATTTCAGTATCTACGATGAAAGAGAACAGCTTGGGTGTATGAAGGAAGCGATTAAGGCGTGTGAGATTGAAACGACTAATTTTGCACCGGCCAGGATGCTTGTTGGTGTTTCTCGCCTTAAGAACGATTTGGAGACGCCTGAATCGGTGGCCGAGTACGCTGACGACTATTTTACAAAGAACCTGGCTCGCATATATGCCGGGTATCAAAAGATTCTCGCAGATAATAACGCTCTTGATTTCGATGATTTGCTGGTCAAGACGGCTTTTCTCTTGAGGGCCTATGAGGATATTCGTGTTGAGTTGAGCGACCGTTTCAAGTACCTGCTGGTTGATGAATACCAGGATACCAACCACGCCCAGTATCAAATTGCCAAAGGTCTCGCACTCGAGCACGGCAATATTTGTGCAACCGGCGACCCGGACCAATCGATATACGGCTGGCGCGGTGCGGATATCGGCAACATCTTAGCGTTCGAGAATGATTGGCCTAATGCACTTGTTGTCAGGTTAGAGGAAAACTTCCGCAGTACGCCGAACATACTTGAGCTTGCCGATATACTCATCTCCGTAAATATGAAGAGAAAGCAGAAGGCGCTTGTTTCCACCAGAGAGCGAGGGTCCGAGGTGGTCTTTGCTTCTTTCAGCGATGAAGCCGCCGAGGCTGAGGCGGTCGCCGGGCAGATTAAGCAACTGGCAGATGAGGGAGGGGACTTGAATGAGATTGCGGTTTTTTACCGGGTCAACTCAATGAGCAGGTCAATTGAAGAGGCGTTTGTCAGAAAACAGATTCCATATCAGATTGTTCGAGGATTGGAGTTTTACTCGCGTAAAGAGATTCGTGATATGCTTGGCTACCTGAAGTTGGCCGTCAATCCGAATGATGACGTTGCATTTATGCGGGCAGTGAATACGCATCCGAGAGGGATAGGCAAGACGACACTTGACCGAGTCGGCACTTATGCTTCGGGTGAGGGTGTGAGCTTTTACGAAGCGGCCAGGCGGGCGGGCGGTATCGATTCTATCGGGAAGGGGGCCCAGGCGAAACTTGTTGGATTTGCGAATATGATAGAAGGCTTCAGGAAGGATATTGACGGTTCTCCCGATACATCGGAACTGATGGAGCGGGTTTTTGAGTTGAGCGGGCTTTTGGGTCATCTTGAATCCGGTGGCGAGAAGGGCGAGGCGGCTATCGAGAATGTCGGCGAGCTTATCAATGCGGCGGCTGCTTACGATGAGGGCGCCGAGTCGCCGTCGCTGCTCGATTATCTGCAGATGGTGTCCCTGTACAGCGATACTGATGCATATGATTCGGAGGCCGGGAAGGTATCGCTGATGACTCTGCATGCGGCCAAGGGGCTGGAATTCGAGAACGTGTTCATCGTTGGGGTCGAAGATGGTCTGCTTCCGCACGAAAGGAGCCGCGACAGTGAAGATGAGCTTGAAGAGGAGAGGAGGTTGTTTTTCGTCGGCATGACCCGTGCGAAGGACAATTTGCAGATAAGCTATGCCCGTGAGCGGCTTTTTCGCGGGCAGTATCTACGGACGGTTCCGTCGGAGTTCCTTTACGAAGTCGGCTACAGCCCTTATGCTCGGGACAATGATTTAGAAGCTGACGACTTCGACGATGATTTCCCCCAAATTTCCCCGGAGGCGGATTTGTGCGTTTATAAATTCGCAGTTGGTGAGTTGGTCGGGCATCCGAAGTTTGGCATCGGGAAGGTGAGCGAATTTCATAATATGGGCGCCAGCAGCATTGTCGTGGTGAAATTCAACTCTGGAAAAACAAAGACCCTGATGGTAAGATACGCCAGGCTCTCAAGGATCGGCCCGGGGCAATGAGGAAAATAACACGGGAAGAAGGCTAATAGGATAGAGATTAGATATTGGGAATGCAAATATAACAGAATTTTTAAGGAGACGCCTTAGATGCTTGGCCAGTTGATCAAGACTATTCATGATAAAAGAGAACAGAAAGGACCTTATGTCCTTTTATTAGGAGCTGGCTGTTCAGTCACCTCGGGATGCCCATCGGCTCGGGGACTTGTGGAAGACATTATTAAGGATTATGACTTAGATTTAGACCTGAATACTACCTCCCTTGAGCATGTTGAAAGCGCTCTCGGTCGGGATATTTTCAATATAGCTCTTCAAAAGTTCTTCTCAGATTTATACCCGTCAAAGGGGTATTGGTTCTTGGCTGAGTTGATAAAGAAAGGGTATTTTCGATTAATCCTTACCACGAACTATGACACCTGTCTCGAAAGGGCCCTTTCTTGCACTGTTGGTTATGACGGATTTGGTGTATTTATCAGAGGAGATATCCGCGATAAAAGACTGGATGAATTAGTTAACCTCCCTTCTCCAGAGACAAAAATCATCAAACTGCATGGGGATTACCGGTCAAGAAATATGCTTGTACAACCGGGTCAAGTTTGGGTTCTGAAACCTTGTCTTAAAGAGACTATCCACAGAGAAATCAAAAAATGTGGCATTATAATTATTGGTCATTCAATGCATGAACGGCAACTCTTGAGCGTTCTCCCACAGGACACGGGCGAAAGTTTCTGGTACATAAGCAGGGGATCCCCAGATCAGAAAACGGAAAAGCAGTTAGAAAAGCTAAAGATAAAACATAAGATGGATGGATATGATTTCGATGGTTTATTTAGTTCGTTGGCCAAAGGCTTGAGGAAAGATATTTTGGAAAATAAGCCATCTAAGAAGGAAATTGAGGAGATACTCAGACAATATAAGATTCGTGTAGTAGATGAACACATGTTGTCTAAGTATTTAAACATGCTCCGTTTAGAAATAGAAGAAAAAGAAATTAAGAATTTAGTTTTTGTTCATGACCCTGATGCCCCAGGGGGAACTTCATTATATACACGGTTATATAAACGGTTCCAAGAAAAACATGGTGATTTTTTGGAAGGAAAGAATATTTATAAAGTACATATTAAAGGAGGACGGGGTAAAAAAGAGAAAGAGAGAAAAGCCAGTAAACTGGAAGTAGTCAAAAGGGATATTCCCGATGCTTATGGAACGTACTTGCTAATAGACAGCGTGGCCTTTAGTGGACGAACGCTTGAGATATGTAAAGATTACCTTGTCCGTGAAATAGGGAGTAAAAGTAAAATAAATGTCCGTGCTGCAGTTATTTATTGCGGACAAACACTGGACGAAAACCTCTCACGAAAAAACTATCCTTTTGACAAAAAAACATTTTTTAGAATTGAATTAATTGATGCCCATCAAATCTATTTCCCGTGGGCCCAGACTTATGCCACAGGAACAATGCCTGCAGTTCAGACACAACAGGACGAAATAATAGAGCAATACGTTCCAAGCAAACGTTTCTCTTTTTTACCCAGATCTTGGGGTCATATAATCTCGCTTGTGGAAAATGAATGGGTAACTGTGAAGATATTTAATCTTCAACCTTGTGAGATAATTGGAAAACATAGACATTTTGTCAGGGATGAGATATTTTTTGTCCTGGATGAAAAGGTCAATCTTAAGATATGGGATGAAAATATTCTTTTGCAAAAAGGAGATTCTTTTAGAATACCTGCGGGTACGGAACACTCACTTCTTGCTCTGGATGCGCCCACCAAAGTGTTACAAATCTGTCAGGGTTACCACGATCAGGATGAAGATATCGTAAGTTCAGAGAACAAATAGGGATAAAGAGTAAAAGAAGCTATGGATAGGCACGAAAATATTATCTATGGTATTCACGAGACAGCCGGGATCGCCCGAAAAAGCGAGATTAAGACAATTCAGCAATCAAAAGGAAATTGTGAGCTTGAAGCAATAGAAAAAGTTAATCGATATAGTTTACTTATCCAGGAATTCAGAAAACACATTCTTCCGAAACGAAGTATGAGGGATTTCTACGACAGATATTTAATAAATATACAGATAATAGAATTGTTCCTAAGAATGTTTAGAGAAAAGGGATGTTTGTATGAAACGGGTACGGTTAGATTATACTAATGTTATCAGGAAATCGGAATATCATAAAACCCTTTTTTCTTTGGAAGAAATTGGGGCGATTAGGGCCGACATAGAGCAAGCCCACAGAGAACTCAAGGAAGAACGGCTTACAAAAGATGAGTTAAGTTTCCTTGCCTTACCATACGCTTATCATCAAGCATACACTCATACTCCCAAAAATGTATTTGCAGACACCCTATGGGAGGATAAAGAGAAGATTGAACAGAAGGCCGGACTCATAAGACGTAATTGTTCTGATTATGTACAAATTGCTATCGGAGGCTCGGCTTTAGGTGCCATAGCTTTAACAAGCGCGCTGGGGCATGGATTGGACCCATGTGAACAGCAATCTTGCTACAAGATACACATGCCTGATAATGTAGATCCTGAGTGGATCGACAGGATATTGCGTTCTATACAAGTTGAGAAGTCGTTCTTTGCCGTTATAAGTAATAGCGGTCAAACGGTTGAAACATTGGCAAATTTTTTTATATTTTACAATGCGCTAAAGACGAAAGTTGCGGCTGAACAACTTAAAGAACGTGTTGTTGTAATGACCAATCCAGCAAGCGGAGCGTTGGCTGGACTTTGCAAAGGGGAAGGTTTCACTCTTATACGAATTCCGGCTTCAGTATGTGGCCGGTTTTCAGTGCTGTCGCCCGCCGGTCTATTTACTGCGGCTGTTTCGGGAGTTGTCATAGATGAATTATTGGAAGGAGCCCGGGTAATGGATGAGTTAACGGATGAGTTAGCCTTTTGGGACAATCCAATGCTCATATACGCTTCCATACACTACCTTGCAAACGTACAAAAAAACATCGATACGTTAGTTCTAATGCCATACTCACAAGGGCTTCGAACGATTGCAGATTGGTATTCTCAATTAGTCGCTGAAAGTTTGGGCAAAGATGGTAAAGGTATTACGCCTGTGAAAGCGCTTGGTGCAACAGATCAACACTCACAACTTCAACTTTATAATCAAGGCCCCAAAAACAAATTAGTGACGTTTTTCTGCGTCGATAAGCACAGGAGATTCGTTGAGATCCCGAGCGAATTTGCCTCATGCGAAGATTTTCGATATCTTTGGGGTCACTCTCTTAATCAACTCTTAGATTCAGAACAGAAGGCGACGGCTATATCACTATTTAATAACGGGGTTCCCAATTGTAGCCTGCGAATTCCGAAGGTCTCTTCGTTCTATCTCGGACAGCTACTGATACTATTGGAAAAAGTTGTCTGCGTACTTGGAAAGCTATATAAGGTTAATGCTTTTAATCAACCCGGTGTAGAAGAAAGTAAAGAGTACGCCAGGGCCATGCTTGGTAAGAAAGGAGGGATTTACGAAAAGAAGCGGTCTGAATTGGCTTTTTATTCTGATCCTGACGAATTAAGGGTGATTTAAGGAAAATGGTGCACCTCTACTGATGGAAAGAGTTGACTATGGCAACTTAGTTCGGAAGATTGAAGCCTGCACGGAAATGGATGAGGGTTTACTATTGAATTTTGAAAAATCAATTGAACATGTAGGGAATCGTTTCCAGGATGTTGTCATTCCCGCGAAAGCGGGAATCCAGGCCTCTTCAAGGCTTTCCTGGACCCCCGCCTGCGCGGGGGTGACATCTTAAGGCTTGCGATTAACGTTTAATTTTTTCCTCAAAGATCAATAGTCTGAGGCTTGTATTTTTTACCCGGTGAGGTAAGATATATACAAATGCTTTGTTTCAGGTGAAAGGGTATGTCGTGTTTAATATTCGGAACGGCAATTTTCACCCGCTTTTCCGACAGAGCATGACAGTATCCGATAATTGTTACATTTAGTTGCTTTAGCTTACCGAAAGGTTTGGCAATGGATTATGTGGTGATTATGGCTGGGGGCAGGGGTAAGCGATTGTGGCCTTTAAGTCGGCAGTCGCGTCCGAAGCAGGTTCTGAAGCTATTAGAAGGGCAAACACTTCTGCGTCGATGCTTCGACCGCTTAACACCGATGTTTGACCAGAGAAACATAATCGTCCTTACCAACGCGGGCTACGCGGACCTGGTTCGTGAAAACCTTCCCGAGCTGCCGTATGGTAACGTCATCGCCGAGCCAGGCGTTCGCGACACGGCGGGGGCAATCGGCCTGGCGGCGACTATACTGACGAAATATGACGCTGATGCGACGATGGCTGTGGTTACAGCGGACCAACTCATAGAGCCGGCGGAGGTGTTTCAAGGGGCCATGAAGGATGCCGTTAGTTTCATACACACTAATCCGGAAGCACTGGTTACTTTTGGGATAAAGCCGACGTTTGCGAGCACGCAATTAGGGTACATAGAGCTCGGGTCAGTAAAGACGTGCCCGGCCTGTGGACACGAAGTCTATGCTGTGAATTCGTTCAGAGAGAAGCCGGATGGTGGCACCGCCAGGGAATATGTTGCGAGCGAGCGGTACTGCTGGAACTCCGGGATGTTTGTGTGGAAGGCGAAGACCGTCCTGCAGAATCTCAGCGAGTTTCTTCCCGCCTCGGTTGAGCTGCTTCAAATGATACAGGCTGACTGGGACGGGCCGAACCAGGCTGAGACTCTCAGGGAGTGGTTTTTGAAAATGCCGAAGATAAGCATCGATTTTGCGGTCATGGAAAAGGCAAAGAACGTCTGCGCCATTAAGCTCGATTGCCGCTGGCTTGATATGGGCTCTTTTGCGGCATTGGCCGACATTATAAGTTCCGACCAGAATAATAACATCGTGGTGGCGGGCCACAGCGAGCTGCTCGACAGTAAGAACAACATCGTGGTTACCGAGGATGAGGGACATCTAATAGCCGTTATCGGCCTGGAGAATATGGTAGTGGCGCACAGCCCGGATGCGACCCTTGTTTGCCATGTCGATGAAACACAGCGGTTGAAAGAGCTGCTCGAACTTATAAAGAGCCGCAGCGGCGACAAGTTTCTCTAAACGCTTCAACACACAGGAAGCATTTTATGCGTTACATGGGTATCGACTACGGCCAAAAGCGCACGGGTCTTTCTATCTGCGACGCGGGAGAGATGATTGCTTCGCCTCTGAAAGTGTTGACGGTGGGTCAAGGTTACTTAGTTGCCGGTATTGCCGAAATTGTCAAACGCGAAAACGTCGATGCAATTGTATTGGGGTTGCCGCTCAACATGGATGGCACGTCTGGGTATCAAGCGAAACTCGTACGTGCCTTTGCAGCGCAGATTAAAGACCGAATCGATATCCCAATCCATTTTCATGATGAGCGTCTCAGTAGCTTCGAGGCGGAGGGCAAACTTGCGGGCGTCGAGCTTACCAGGAAAAAGAAGAAGGCTCGACTCGATGCGGTCGCCGCCGCGGCTATTCTGCAGTCTTTTCTCGACGAAAAACATGGAAGATGAACGGTGGCTGAAGCGGCCGATGCCGGTGTAACTTCCTGAACAATAAGAAGTTAAAGAGCATCGGGGCTTTTTGTGAAGAAAGTTGGGGAATATTTTTATTTTTTAGCGGAATTCTCTTGTAAAAAGCGGTGGTTGCGGTAACAATAAAGTGAGGTTCTCTTGTTAAGGGGGCATGGTTATGAACATGCTGTGGACCAGAATATGCTCGCAGGTGGCGTCGGCCCCAATACCCCGATTACCTGTTGTCTGCACCGCCGAGCGGCCGGCGATTAAATTCTGAAAATTACGTTACCTCAGTGGCTGGTTTTATTACGTTCGCAGCCACGGTATTGGGAGGTCAAATTATGGAGACTATTAACAATACACAATTGAACATCACTCATGTCACAACGCCCGAAGACCTTGCCGTCACCGCCCTTGACATGTTCATCAGCAGTGCAAACAAGGCAATACAGGCAAAAGGAACCTTTGACGTTGCGATATCAGGCGGCCATACACCTACAAGGTTTTTCGAGCTTCTGGGCGGCACGGCCAAAGCCGGGAAAATACAGTGGGACCACGTGCAGTTGTTCTGGGTTGATGAGCGTTGTGTCCGGCCCGATGACCAGGCGAGCAATTACAGACTTGCGGCCGAGACGTTTCTGGGTAAGGTGCCTGTCCCCGAGGGTAATGTGCACAGGGTGCCCGGTGAATGTTCTGACTACGCACAAGCCGTTCGTGAATACGCCGATACCCTCCGTCGAGTTTTTAATCTGGCACCCGGTCAGGTGCCCGAATTTGACCTCATGGTACTCGGGATGGGTCCCGACGGTCACGTCGGGTCGCTGTTCCCGGATTCATACGCCCGCTTTGACACCGAGGCATTGGTCAGCGCGGTCTATTTCACCGATGGCGATTACAGCAGAATTACACTGACGCATCCGGTTCTTCGTGCGGCTTCGCAACTGGTTATTCTTGTATCCGGTCCGGAAAAGGCCGACATTTTAAGAGATGTAATGCAAAGTGAGCTTGACGAGGTGAAGTATCCGGTTCACACTCTTTGGCCGGTGCTGGACAAAGTAACCTGGGTGGTGGATAGCGAAGCCGGCAAATACATCTGATAGAACGGTCTTGTTCATCAACATAGCGAGTGATTAGATCGCAGAGAATTTCTACTTTCACTGTTTTTGCATATAAAGCCCGAAAATTTTTACTCTGAGGTGAAGAAGGTTTATCCTGAGTTGGTCCAAAGAAAAAATTTCAATCGTTTGTAAGAGTGAGATTCTTCGCCCCGATACATCCCCGAGGTATCGGGACACGCGGGGTTCAGAATGACATGTGTGTACACTTAGTTCAGAATCATGTTTTGTGCTTATCCCGAGAGGTGAAGGGTAATCTTTGCCGCTACGGTGGTCAACCAGTACTGGATGGCGCACAGTATAAGGCCGCCGGAAATTACACAGCCGATGATAATCGGTACTGTAAATGTAAATGACAAAACCGGAGTCTCAAAGCGCGAGCCAACTAATCCGCCCACAATTGCCCACAGCCCCGTCAGAGAGCACATTGCCATCAACACTACCGCTATAAACAGTGCGGTCTTTTTGATGTTTCGTCGGCGCCGGGTTTCGTCTGCTCGTATGTGATACATTTTTCTGGCTATATAGAATCCGGCGGTTATCCCGACTGCGAAGTTGAATATCGGAACGCCCATCCCAAAGCCAAGGGCACCTATCGAGTAGAAGACATCTATTACACCGAGCTGCTTTTTACTCATCTTGTATGCACCGGCGACCCATGCCTTCAAAAAGATAATATCGATAACCAAGCCGGCTCCCAGTGCCGCAAGAGCGTACGGTCCGAACTCATCGCCAGTTAAGTCAGCGGATAAACCTATGAACACCGCCAGCAGCAAGCAAAGGAGTATGGGCACCGCCCCGAAGAGTATGCCTAATATTAGCGCGTCAAGTTTACTAATTGTCTGCATCGAGAGGGCTCATTTTATCGAAAGGACAAGTCGGCCCAGACGTGTCCGCGCGGGTTATTCTAAAAAAAGCTCAGACAGCTTTGTCGGCTCAAGCAAGGTCTTTAGCAGAATTTTGTTTCTCTCCTTAGAATCAATCGCTCTATCCTTAGAATTAGTCTTTGCCGCTTGAGATACGACAGGCAGCATCCATTCTGCCGCTGTCTGAGGCGGGTATCCTTTCCCGCATGGGCTTCTTTTGTTGTCTTTAATAATCCTTTCAAAACCGTAGAAAACTTTATAGTCGTTCGATACGATGCCGGCAAGGCCTTACACAACTAACTGTAACTGCTTTTGGAGCTGGAGTAACGCGTCCGTGTCAGCGGAGACGAGCTCGGCTATCAGGCTTCGGCGAATTTGCGTCATGCCGAGATTCAAGACCTTCTCTTCCACTGAAGAAGCAATAGCCCTTGCCAAATTTCGGTCGATTTTATCCTTTCTTATAAGGTCCCTGGCTATCCTCGATTTATTCCACAGGCACAGCCTCATGGGCTCTTGACCGCTGTTGGGCTCATCGCCGTCAACAACCTCAATTCGCCCGCGTTTCAATTTGCGATTCAGGCGATGCTCATTCAGGGCGCGTGCGGCATTTTCATAACCGGTGGCGGTCAAGACCGCCTGGATCATCAAATGTATCTCATCGCTGGTTACCGTAAAAATGCCTCTTTTTCGGTAAAGATAAAACGTTATCGCATCGGCAAACTGCTCGGCGGCGAAGACATTCGGCTGGTCAATCAAGGCCAGGGCGTTGCTGAAGGTGCCGATAACCTTCGTATGCAGATACTGCCCAAGGCTCCCATCAGCTTTTACCACCTTAAGTTGCATCAGCTTGGTCCTCCATGCTGACCGGCCGGTACAACGTTACTGAGCCCAATCCTGAAGATGGTTTAATCGCCGAAAAGGTGCGGCTGACCGCTGAGATTGGGCTCGGCAATGGCCTGGCTTACTTCCTCAATGAACTTGCCGGCGTCGGTAAACTCGCGATAAACGCTCGCAAAACGTATATAGGCGACTTTGTCAATAGCCCGCAGGTGCGTCATAACGCTTTCGCCGATGAATCGTGACGAAACTTCCTTGTCATGATTCCTAAAAACGTCTTCTTCGACCTTATCGGCGGTCTCCTGGATCTGGTCTGCTGAGACGGGCCTTTTGTAACAGGCCTTTTGCAACCCGGCGAGGACTTTGTCTCTGTCGTAAGGAACGCGGGAGCCGTCTTTCTTTACGACGTTTAGCTTGAAGCTGTCGCCGATCTTTTCGTACGTCGTAAAGCGTTTGGCACAGGCCAGACACTGGCGCCGCCGCCTGATAATCCGGCCGCCTTCACTGGAGCGCGAATCAATAACCTTGTCGCGGTCTTCCTTACAGAATGGGCATCTCACAAGCTAATCCAGAAAAACACCCTACTCTCATGACCCGTCGAAAGGCTTCCTACAGCCCTACACTTAGTTCTGAGGAAATGCTAAACCACGATATGTGGTATGTCAATAAAAAAATTGGATTTTTTTTGGACATTTACTGACAGGAGGCTGTGAGTTTTTGTTTTTGTTTCTCACAAACCTATGCGCAGCGAGTAGTAACGGCGATGATTAGAAAGAACTCACAGGCCGTTGTGAGGAAAAATTTTTTATAAAAATTTTCACAGCCGTCCCATAAGTTCGTAAACTCAGTGTTGCAACCTGATTTGTTGTAGCAAAAATCGCTTTTTCGTCAAGCATTTACACAACCCCAGTTTGCAATTTTTATTGGCTGTCATCAAT
>Ga0114922_10005575_pt1 | contig 11600 bp, 13 predicted proteins | sample AartaG_FD_100975 | JGI IMG/M metagenome (GOLD analysis project Ga0114922, IMG submission 100975) | Deep subsurface microbial communities from Aarhus Bay to uncover new lineages of life (NeLLi) - Aarhus_00045 metaG | ecosystem: Environmental > Aquatic > Marine > Oceanic > Sediment | place...
GAATCTGACAGAGAAGGATCCGACCATCGATATCGATATAGTCGTTGACCTTAAAAAAACCGGCAGGGTATTCAAAATTGAAAAGCACATACACAATTACCCTCACTGCTGGAGAACCGACAAACCTGTCCTGTATTATCCGCTGGATGCATGGTTCATCAGGACCACATCGCTAAAAGAGAGATTGATTGAGCTAAACGCTACAATAAAATGGAAGCCGGAAGTTACCGGTACCGGAAGATTTGGGAAATGGCTTGAAAATCTGGTTGACTGGAACCTGTCCAGGTCAAGGTTCTGGGGGACGGCACTTCCTATCTGGATCACCGAAGATAAAAAAGAGTCCATCTGTATCGGTTCCGTATCAGAGCTCAAGAAAGAAATAGAAAAGTCTGTTAAGGCAGGATTGATGAAATCAAATCCGCTTGATGAATATAAGGAGGGGAATTATTCCGAAAAAAATTATCAGAGCTTCGATTTGCACAGGCCTTTTGTGGATGATATCATCCTGGTATCAAAGGGGGGTAAAAAGATGTACAGAGAACCCGACCTGATCGATGTCTGGTTTGATTCCGGTGCCATGCCTTATGCCCAGTTTCATTATCCTTTTGCCATCAAAGATCCTGAATTCAGAGATGTTTTCCCTGCGGATTTTATAGCAGAAGGTGTGGATCAAACCAGGGGATGGTTTTTCACTTTGCATGCCATTGCCGTGATGCTGTTCGATTCGGTAGCTTTTAAAAGCATCATCAGCCACGGCCTGATTCTGGATCGACATGGTAACAAAATGGCAAAAAGGCTTGGAAATACCGTTGATCCCATCGAGACGATAGAAAAATACGGCTCGGATCCTTTGCGATGGTATATGATGACCAATGCCCAGCCCTGGGATAATATGAAGTTTGAAATTGATGGTGTTGATGAGGTAAGACGAAAATTTTTCGGAACACTCTACAATACCTATTCATTTTTTGCCTTGTATGCCAATGTGGACGGATTTAAATATGAAGAACCGGAAATTCCGGTTGACCAGAGACCTGAAATCGACCGTTGGATCATTTCCCTGCTGAACTCACTTGTGAAGGAGGTGGATCAACATTACCAGAACCTGGAGCTTACAAAAGCAGGCAGGGCTATCCAGGATTTTGTAATGGAAAGCCTGAGTAACTGGTATGTAAGGCTCAACCGCAAGAGATACTGGGGCGGCGATTATGATCAGGATAAAATATCAGCTTATCAGACATTGTTTAACTGTTTGCTGACAATAGCCAAGGTTGCAGCTCCGATTGCACCGTTTTATATGGATAAGCTTTATTGCGATCTGAGCTCGGTTGCAGGAAAAGATACTGAAGAATCGGTACATCTTGTTGAATTCCCGGTGAGTAATAAATCCCTTGTGGATAAGAAGCTGGAAGAAAGAATGGATATTGCACAAAAAGTGTCCTCCATGATCCTTGGTCTGAGAAGAAAAGTCAATATAAAAGTCAGACAACCTCTCCGGAAAATCATGATACCAGCCCTTGATAATGATTTTGAAAAACAGTTTCTGGCAGTCAAGAGTCTGATCCTTTCAGAGGTAAATGTCAAAGAGGTGGAATTTCTGAAGGATACCTCCAACATCCTCATTAAAAAGATCAAACCCGACTTCAAAAAGCTTGGTCCGCAATACGGCAAGCTCATGAAAAATATTTCAAATGCTGTATCGTCATTTACCCAGGAAGATATTTCCAGAATTGAAACTGAAGGCTGTTACCCCCTCATGGCAGGAGATAAGCAAATAGATCTTCAATTATCGGATGTGGAAATTACCTCAGAAGATATTCCGGGCTGGCTGGTGGCATCAGAAGGCAAAATTACCGTTGCACTCGATGTTACCATAACCGAAAACTTAAGGCAGGAGGGACTGGCACGTGAACTTATCAACAGGATCCAGAATATGAGAAAAGATAACGGATTTGAAGTCACTGATAAGATCATTATTGACATCAGGAAACACCAGGAATTGAATGATTCAATCAAAAATTTTGGTGAATACATCAGTTCCCAGACGCTGGCAAAACATATCAATCTGGTCGATGATATTGATACGAAAGAAGCCAGACTCATTGAACTGGACGAAAGTTTAAGCACTTATATAAAAGTTAGTAAGATTTATTAATTGAAAGTCAATTATATTTGTTTTTTTTCTTATTTTTAAATGTATAAAAAATCCTAGTTATGGCAGAAAAGACAAGATATTCAGACGAGGAATTGGAGGAGTTCAGACACATCATCCTTGAAAAACTTGATAAAGCAAAAAAAGATTATGAACTCCTTAAGAGTGCCATCACTCAGAGTGAAAGCAATGACACACAGGATACCTCTCCCACATTTAAAGTTCTTGAAGAAGGTGCAGCCACACTCTCAAAAGAAGAATCAGGCAAACTGGCACAAAGACAGCTCAAGTTTATCCAGCATCTGCAGGCTGCGCTTGTACGCATTGAAAACAAGACTTACGGCATCTGTCGTGAAACCGGGAAGCTGATTTCCAAAGAGCGTCTCCGTGCAGTACCTCATGCCACATTATCCATCGATGCAAAGCAGAAACAACGCTGAAATCTTCAAAGAAATGTAGGATAGGAAATGATTGAAGCAGAAACTTCAGTCATTTTTTGTTTTCAGTTTAATACAACATATGAATGTCTAACACAAAAAAATCCATTTTAATCGTTTTTCTGATTTTGATCGTTGATCAGATCTTTAAAATCGCTGTAAAAACAAATATGTCCTACGGACAATCTTTACCTGTTCTTGGTAACTGGTTTGTTATCAGGTTTATTGAAAATCCCGGTATGGCATTTGGCCTCGATATCCCGGGTAAATTTGGCAAGATCGCACTAACACTGTTCAGAATTGTCGCAGTGATTGGTATCATCTGGTATTTGCGGAAGCTCCTTCTTGAAAAAGCAAAGACCGGCTTAATTGTATGTTTATCCCTTGTTCTGGCTGGTGCTATGGGCAACATTATCGACAGCGCAGTGTATGGGTTTTTATTTGATAAAGGTACCATCTACAACGAACAGATCAGACAATGGATTAGTTACAGCGGTCAAGCCAGTCTGGATTTTTCGGGTTATGCCGGATTGTTCAGGGGGTGCGTCGTAGATATGTTATATTTTCCGATAATAGACACCAGAATTCCGGATTGGTTTCCTTTTATGAAGGGTGAACAATTTATTTTTTTCAGGCCTATATTTAATATAGCTGATTCATCCATCTCCATTGGTGTTGCTCTGATCCTTTTCTTTCAGAAAAGATTATTTAAGTCTGCCAAAGAGCTTCAGGAAGGTTCACAGGAAGAGACAACAGGTGAACCCTTTGTTGAAACAAATGAGGAGATTTAGTCGACACAACCAGTATCTATAATAAACTAAGATTTGTTTATGAAAGAAGTAGTTGTAGGAATTGACATTGGAGGCACATATACCAAATATGGAATTGTTGATCGCGACGGAAATTGTCTTGAGGAGGACTTTATTTCCACAGATGTGTACAAAAAGTTTGAGGCATATCTCGAAAACCTGCATTCGGTCATTGAAGATACCATATTATCCATCAATGATGAGATCCTCGTCAGGGGTGTCGGAATTGGTGCACCAAACGGCAATTATTACAGAGGGACTATCGAACATCCTCCCAACCTGATCTGGAAGGGTATCATTCCCGTTGTTGACCGGTTGAAATCCTATTTTAAAGATATCCCCATTGTACTTACAAACGATGCAAATGCAGCAGCTATTGGAGAGATGACCTATGGCGGGGCAAAAGGCATGAAAGATTTCATTGTCATCACGTTGGGAACCGGTCTTGGAAGCGGTATTGTGGTTAATGGAGATGTAGTTTACGGTCACGACGGATTTGCCGGCGAACTCGGACATGTCAACGTGAAGCTGAAGGGTCGTGATTGTGGCTGCGGCAAAAAGGGATGCCTGGAAACATATGTATCGGCAACGGGAATTAAAAGAACAGTCTTTTATTTACTCGGAGAAAGAACCTATGATAGCGAGCTTAGAAAGTTAAGCTATGCTGATATGACTTCGAAGATGGTATCCGAAGCTGCAAAAAAGGGAGATCCGATCGCACTGGAAGCATTTGAATATACGGGTAGAATACTTGGTTCAAAGCTCGCCGATGCTGTCGGACACACCAGTCCGGAAGCCATATTCCTGCTTGGAGGCCTGGCCAAGGCAAAGGAGTTGATTATCAACCCGACAAAATTTTACATGGAAGAGAGTCTGTTACCCATTTACAAGAACAAGGTCAAGATTCTGCCTTCATCACTGCAGGACGCAAATGCAGGAGTGCTGGGAGCAAGTGCACTGGCATGGAATGAACTTAATAAAAACAGACAGGATGGAGGAAATCGATGATTTTCAGGGGAAAAAAATCCTCATTGTTGACGATGAAGAATTTAACTGGCTTCTGATAAAAGATGCGCTGGAAGACACCCGGGCGACAGTAATCTGGGCAAGGGTCGGACAGGAAGCAGTTGATCTGGTGACAGCAGGAGAACAATATGACGTCATATTGATGGACATGAAAATGCCTGTGCTGGATGGTTTTGAAACAACGGTGCAAATAAAGAAAATAAACCCGAAAATACCTATTATTGCACAAACGGCTTATGCCATGCCCGATGAAAGAAATAAATGCATGGAGGCGGGCTGTGACGATTATTTGAGCAAACCCATCAGCTTGGAGGAACTGCTAAAGACCATCAGAAAATATCTTTAAAACACTCCTTCGACAGCCTGATTCAAAAAGCGATTGAAAGGCAACATCTCACGGTAGACTTCAACAGCATACCCGATAAAGTCTTTTCCTGTGATTTGTTGTTCATTCACTTCATGAACCACATTATAGTGTTTATATTTCAGCAGCTCTATTTCGGGAAAATCCTTTGAAAAACCCCTGGGTGTAGCTGTCAGCTTTTCACCCGAGATCTGTCCGAAATATTGCCTGAATTTTTTTTCACCCAGGATCTCCAGAAATTCATCTATGTTATGATATATTTCATTCCGGATGGCTCTTAGAACCGGGGAGGGCGGCATGTAAATACCCCCTGCCAGAAAATAGCTTCCTGGTTCAACATGAAGATAATACCCTGCCAATCCGCCTTTTCTTCCTCCTTTGGACATATAAGCCCCAAAATTCGTCTTATAGGGTGTCTTGTCATTGGAAAATCTTACATCCCTGAAAATCCTGAACACACAATCCTTTGGTAACAAATGCGACACGTTTTTATCAAACTTCCCTATTTCATTGATCAAAAGACCTGTCACCAGCTCAAACTCCTGCTTTGCCCGAACATACAAATTTTTATTATTCTGGTACCATACCTTGTTATTATTCCTGGCAAGCTCTTTCAGAAAATGTAAAATGGTATTGCTGATCATGATAAAATTCTTTCACGTGTTAGTTGTAAATTTAACCTGATTTTAGCTGAATTAACAATTGAATCATAAATTTGGTTTATTTTTATATGTATATTTCAAAATAATCATTTATGGAAAAGATAGCTCTCATTGTTGCCGGCGGAACAGGAAACAGGATGGGTTCAGCTATTCCAAAGCAATTTATGGTGATTGCCGGACTGCCTGTGTTGATGCATACCATTAAAAAATTCTGGTTTTTTGAGAATTCAATTAAAATCATTGTCGTTCTTCCGGAAGATCGTATTAAAAACTGGAAAAAGTTATGCAGGGAATACAAATTCAAAATCAAACATACCATCCGGAAAGGAGGAGAAACCAGATATCATTCCGTGAAAAATGGTTTGAGGGGATTAAAACCGGGATATCTGGTTGCCGTTCATGACGGAGTACGCCCGCTGGTAAGCCGGAACACCATCAAACGAAGTTTCACAAAAGCCGGAAAGACAGGTGCTGCCATTCCCGTTATCAGTATCAGCGAATCAGTCCGTTTTGTTAAAGGTTCTGATAATCAAATGGTTGATCGTACCAAATATAAAATTGTCCAGACACCACAGGTATTTCAAAGTGAATTGCTTATCAAAGCTTACAGAAAACCGTTCAACGATTCATTTACTGATGACGCTACCGTGGTTGAAAACATCGGGCATAAAATCAGCCTGGTGGAAGGGAATCCGGAAAATATAAAAATCACCAACAGGCTTGATATGATTGTGGCCGAAGCCTATTTTAAGAATACGCTTTAACAGTCGCAAGTTTCAATACCATTTGAATATCCGCAACCCGATATACGACAACAACAGTCCGCTAACAGACAACACTATAAACTGGGGATAGATATCCTTCACACCCGAACCTTCGATAAAGATGCTGCGGATGCTGTCGGCAAGCACTGTGAGCGGCAACTTCTGAATATAGGGTACAACAAAATCAGGGAAATTATGATAGCTGAAAAATATGCCTGAAAGAATCATCATGGGCATGCTTATAAAATTAATCAGTCCGTTACCGATCTTTGAACTGGAGGTTCTTGATGAAATGACAACTGCTATTCCTGTAAAGCAGATATTTCCTGCCAGAAACATCATGATAAGGGCAACAATGCTGCCCTGTACTGATAATTTGAAGTAGAACCAGGAAAAGGTTATCAGGATAAGGGCTTCAATGATGCTCAGGCTCAGCCTGGAGGCAAAATGTGAGATGAGAAAATGTGATTTTTTCATAGGCGTGGCTATCATGCGACGAAGCAGTTTACGTGAACGCATCTCGATCAAAGTATAGCTGATACCCCATAAGATGGAGTTCATGATGCCAATGGCAATCAATCCCGGTACAAGATAGTCAATATAACGTGTACCAACCGTTACCAAAGGCTTTATGGATGCGGTTTCATAGATAAATTCCTCCTGGTTGATGGCAGAGGACAGCATGATATAGCTCAGCTTGGCTTCAGGGTTCCTGGGATCAAAATAGTAATAAAGGCTGTCTTCCGACTCCTTTATCATTACTGCAGTCTGTCCCCGCTTAACCATCAGGATGGCAGAATCCCATGATGCCGTGATGAAACGGTAAATCGATTTGCCAAGTTTTTCGTTAATAATTTCTTTACGGTATCCCGTTGTATCACCTGTGAAATTATCTGTCAGCGGTTCTAAATCGGAAAGAAAATCCAGCAATTTTTCATTGGGCAGGGAATTATTCCTGACAATGGCGATTGTCTGGACAAGCTCCCCTTTTTTTGAAAAGGCCACTCCAAGCACCCATGCCATGGCAATCGGGAAGATAACTGACCAGAATACCACTCCCGGTTCACGTACGAATTCTTTGAATCTTATGCTTATAAGCTGGATAAGGGGAGCATTCATGGCAATTTATTTATCATCGGTGAATCTTCTTCCTGTCATCTCAACAAACAGATCCTCAAGGGTCATATTGCGGCCTGACAACAGCTCATCTAACGTCCCGCTGGCAAGGATTTTACCCTTATCCATAATCACAATCTTATCACACAAATACGCTGCTTCTTCCATATAATGCGTTGTAAGAATCATGGTGGTTTTTTCGTTCTTTTTCAGATCCAGCAATATTTTCCATATCTCACGCCGCGATGTTGGATCAAGACCCGTGGTGGGTTCATCAAGCAGCAGGATACCAGGTTTGTTAATTAAGGCGATACCCAATGCCAGTCTTTGCCGCTGTCCACCTGAGAGGTTTACTGTATATGATTTCGCTTTCTCTTCAAGTCCGATTAAGCTGATTAATTCTTTTACCCTGCTTTTGTCTGCCTTGTAAAAAGAGGTAAACAGCATCAGGGTTTCACTGACAGTCAGCTTGTCAATAAAACGGGTTTCCTGGAGAGAGATTCCAATGACACGGTGCAGAAAATCTTTATGACCTGTCCAGTGTTTATCCAGGATCAATATATCACCCTGATCAGGACGCTGAAGACCCTCAACCATCTCGACGAGCGTCGTCTTTCCGGCACCATTTGGTCCCAGCAGTGCAAGAAATTCTCCCTGACGGACCGACAGAGACAAATTCTGAACCGCTCTCACATCTTTGAAGCTTTTGCTGACATTCCTGATATCAACAACATTTTCGGCTGTATTCATTGCATGCTTTTTGAAGTCTTCCGGAGATGCTTCTTATTCGGTATACTGTTCAATCTTTCCCCCTATCGATGTCTTGAAGTTTTTCACAGCAGGATTTCCTTTATAGCTGATATAACCTCCTGTTGAAGCATCTGCTGTCAGGTTTTTCTCAACATACAATTTGGCTTTTCCATTGGTGGTTACTTTAACCGTGATGTCATCGCTTTCAAGTTCGAATAAAGACAACGTTGCACCTGTTGTGGCATAGGCATCCTGACTGACTGCATATCCGTCCGCCGATATGACAGCTCCTTCGGATACTCTGCTCTTCAGAAATTTAACATCCAGATCAAGATAAGCCTTGGCACCTGTTTCAAGATCCACGTATAATGAATCCTGCTTCATCAGGGAGGTTGAAGTAACCTCAGACTGGCCTGATGCAGAAACAGACACCAGCTCTTTATAATACAGCTTAACCATAACTTTGGCTTTGGTAAAGGAAGTAGCCTGGTACCTGATGACCAGCATTCCGTTGGATATCCCGGTTATCACATCGCTGGTTTCAATCTCCTGTACCTTAATATCGGCATACTCCTTTTCTGCTTTCACCAGCTGTACCAGGATCCCGTTTTTAACCTCAATGCCGGTGAAATGATCCAAAGTCCTGGTAACTGTATTCTGGCTTACAGCATTTACAGCTGAAAATAGAAAAACTGAGACAATGATGAGTAGTGTTTGCATATCTGTATGATTTTGAAATGATAAAAATAGTTATTATCTGACAGAATGATTGCAACTGATGAAGCGAATTGTTCAAATCCCTTTTGTCTGAAAATTAATTTAAAGAAATTATGCATTCGAATACTATCCAAGTTTGATTCAGATGCAGTATATTTACATGATGCGCTGATTTTAAAAGAATCCATAAATAACATAAATATGCAAAAGTTAATCAGAACATTGCAGGATGATGATGAAGAAATAAAAATGCCATCTTTCAATCCGATGCAAAAGATAATTGATAAAAAGTTTCTTGAGGAAAGAACCATCTTTTTATGGGGTGAGGTCAATGACGAATCTTCCAAAGATGTAGTCAGCAAGCTGATATACCTTGAAAAACAAAAACCCAAAGCAAAGATTACATTTTTCATCAACAGTCCGGGTGGTATGGTGACCTCAGGTATGGCCATTTATGATACCATGCAGTTGATTACCTCCCCGGTATCAACGATTTGCATGGGTCTGGCTGCCTCGATGGGATCCATACTGTTATCTGCCGGTACCAAAGGAGACAGGTATATTTATCCCTATGCCGAGGTCATGATTCATCAGCCCAGCGTCGGGATGATTCGTGGTGTGGCATCTGACATTGAAATTCACACCAGGCAGATCGTTAAAACAAGAAATATATCAGCCGAGATCCTTGCTAAAAACTGCGGTCAGACAGTGGAAAAAGTATTGAAAGATTTTGACAGGGATTACTGGATGGATGCAAAAGAATCCATCGAATATGGCATAGTGGATAAAATCTATGAATTCAAGTAAAATGACGAAGTTGCCGACACGCGAAGATGCTTTCCAGTTGCTGACACTATACAACCAGAATGAAAGTCTGATCAAACATGCCCTTGCAGTGGAAGCTGTAATGAGGCACTTTGCGGCTCTTTTCAATGAAGATGTTGATAAATGGGGAATCATCGGGTTGATTCATGATCTGGATTATGAAAAGTATCCTGAACAGCATTGTGAAATGACTGAAAAAATACTTAAAGAGGAAGGCTGGCCGGAGGATTATATTGAATCCATAATCAGTCACGGTTGGTGTATTTGTTCCAGTGTTAAACCAACACATCGAATGGAAAAAGTACTGTATACCATCGATGAGTTAACCGGACTGATAACAGCCTGTGTGCTGGTTAGACCTTCAAGAAGCCTCATGGATCTGGAATTAAAGTCAGTAAAGAAAAAATGGAAGATACAGGCTTTCGCAGCTGGTGCCAATCGTGATATCATTGAAAAAGGAGCACAAATGTTGGGAATGGAACTTGACTTTATCATCAGGGAAACCATCACCGGAATGAGAAAGGTTGCTGAAAACCTGGATTTGAAGGGTGAACAGACTTAAAAAATCCAGGCACTGCACCTTTAGCACCTGAGTCCCAACAACAAGTGACAGAACTACATGCTACATGGAAATAACAGGATTGATACCTGCGGGAGGTTTGGCAGAAAGACTGGGCAAAATTCCCTGCAGCAAGGAGGTATTACCTTATAAAAATGACTCCGGCAAAATGATGGTGATTTCAGAAAATCTCATCAATTATTACAGGCTGGCAGGTATCAAAAACATCTATTTTATTATCCGTAAGGGTAAATGGGATATCCCTGAGTATTTCGGCGACGGTTCAGCGTATGGAGTGAATATTGGTTATCTTGTCATGAACCTGCCGTATGGTACCCCTTTTACCTTAAACCAGGCTTCCCCGTTTGTCAAAGGCAAGATAGTGGCACTGGGTTTTCCTGATATCATATTTAAGCCGGAAAATGCCTTTGATGAAATAAAATCAAAATTACCGGGCAGCGATGCTGAGATTGTACTTGGCATTGTCAAAACTGATAATTATCTGAAATCAGATATGATCGAATTCAAAGATGATAAAACGATCGGTAACATCATCATCAAGCAAAACAGACCTGATCTGAAATACGGATGGTTTATCGCCATGTGGAAGCCTGTTTTCACTGAGTATTTGAATCAATTCCTCGGACTTTTCTTAAAAAAATACCCTGATGGCAGGCTTATAACTGAAGATGGCATATCCAGGGAAATCTTTGTGGGTGATGTCATTCAAAATGCAATGTCCGAAGGCATGAAGCTGGATTACGTTATATTCGAAAATGGAACTTATCTGGATATCGGTACAAAGGACGACCTGCAAAAGTTCATTCTTAAATAGATTCTCTCCCACTATCTGTTGACAAAAAATCCATCATTTAATGTTTTTGCTCACAAAATGTTCTAACTTGCATTTACAGTCACTAACCCTTAAAAAAAATCAATATGAAAGAAATTACTAAAATGGAAGTTCTTTCCGTCGGGAAAGTTTATGCGCTTACTTTGGCATTCTTGGGTTTTATTGTCGGAATATTTGTTGCCATCATCGGATCTGCTTTCAATGCTTATGACAGAGGCGGAATGCTTGGTCCAAGTCTTGGTATTGCCTCCATCATACTTTTTCCAATAATATATGGTATTATTGGCTTTTTGGCTGGAATAATCGGTGCCGCAATCTATAATCTGATTGCAAAATTGGTAGGTGGCATTGAAATTGAGCTGAAAGACAAATAAGGGCATGTTGATAAGTAATCTTATCGCCTTCGGTTTTAAATTCTAATTTTGCAAAATTACCATTGGAGACGAAGGTTGTGAAAGGTTACATTGTACTTTTATCGTTTTTTCTGGCATTTTTTACAATTGTCATTGATGTTACCGGGGCTGCAGATCTCAACCTTGACAGCATCAAACAGGAAATCAGTACTC
>Ga0114922_10005576_pt1 | contig 11599 bp, 5 predicted proteins | sample AartaG_FD_100975 | JGI IMG/M metagenome (GOLD analysis project Ga0114922, IMG submission 100975) | Deep subsurface microbial communities from Aarhus Bay to uncover new lineages of life (NeLLi) - Aarhus_00045 metaG | ecosystem: Environmental > Aquatic > Marine > Oceanic > Sediment | place: Aarhus...
ATAGCATTGTAGAACATGCTGCCAGCTTGTTTCCGAACCTTGACCAGCCTTCTGAACGAGCAAGCTGCACGTTCTACCTGGTAATATCGTGTGAATAGCATCGTAGAACATGCTGCCAGCTTGTTTAATTGGTCTGATCGTCAAATAACGTATGGTTTATGACGTAGGGACACGACATGTCGTGTCCGTAGACGCTTTTGTATGGGGCAGGTTCCGTCTATCATGCTCAAAGCCCTTGGTAACACAGATAACGGGGCATCTTCCCTCAAAATGTATTATTGGTTCAAGAAACCCGCCCGATGCAATTCTCACCTGTAGGTTGGGTTAAGTCATTGAGAAAAACTCACTTCATTGATAAGGCGAATCTTCGTATATTAATGGGCAGAGGCAAGAAAACTTAACCCAACATGCTATGGTCCAATCCGCGTCATCAGCGTTCTATTCTCTATTAGAATGAATTCGCCAACAGTATGCAGGTATGGCCAACCGCCTGCCGCCATCCTTCCATAAGCTGATAATCACTTATCTTGACACATTCTTCCTTATATGTTAGCATATCATCGTGCAAAATTTCCTCCTACCGCGTTCCCAATTTCGCTGTCTGACGCGTCTTAATAAGTGAGGGGATCGAAATAACGGGAGTGATAAGGTGAGAACGGAAGATGGATATATCATCTATAGATGCCTGAACGGGGATTCAACTGCGTTTGGCTTCCTCGTAGACAAGTATAAAGAAGGTGTCTACGCATTCGCCTATGAGAGACTCCATAACTTCCACGATGCGGAGGACGTAGCGCAGGAAGTGTTCCTCAAAGCCTACAGAAGCCTTCGCACGCTGAGACATTGGGATAGCTTTGCCTCGTGGCTATATCGCATAACCCTCAACCTCTGCCGTGGCAGATTCCGCACACAGTCCAGCCGTCCTGATCGTGAATTCATCGAAGATCAGGAGCCGGAGTTACTGGAAAATCACTCCAGAGATATGTATCGCCAGGAGCTTGTGTGTGAATCAGTTCGGGAAGCGCTGGACTCACTCCCTGAGATGTATAGCCAGGTTTTAACCCTTCATTATCTCAGTGGAATGACCAGCATGGAGATCGCCAGATTCACTGGTGTATCACCTTCAGCCATCAGGAAGAGGCTTGGTAAAGCGCGATCACTACTGAAGGAGGAAATGCTTGCTATGATGCGCACAACTTTTGAAGAGCAGAAACTACAGTCAACCTTTACCTTTCGTATTATGGAAGCTGTTAAACATATTAGAATCCAGCCCATGCCGCGTACGGCAGGACTTCCCTGGGGGTTATCGCTGGCAACAGGAATTGTCCTCGCGATCCTGAACTTCAGCCCTTACCCGGGCATACTCAATCGAGCGGCTACTGGTTCGCCACTTCCCGGCGAGACAAGGGTGATGAGAACAGGGGAAATCCCCGTGGATATATTGAGATTTTCCGAATTGCCGGTTCTCGCGAGCAAGCAGGGGGATGGCGATGGCGGAGAACCTGGGACTTCTGCCACCCTCGCGGCCGCTCATGATGAAGAGAACATACGGACGCAGGAAAATGAAAAGGTAATAACTGACCCGGCAACAGGAGTGGAATACACCAGAACCAGAACGTTCACGGGTAAAAGGGATGTGATCACCCAGGTCGCGTGGCAACTTAGTCTCTCGCCAAACGGCAAATTCCTACTCTGGAATAGGACCGTGATCCCGCTGGACGACGGAGAACCTTTCGACCTGGTGGATGTGCCTGCGAGCCGTGGCATCTGGTCGCCCGACGGGAAAAAGGTCGTCTTCCGCTCAGGAGGAGCCATCTGGGTCATTTCTGTTTCTTCAGAGACGGGGCGACCGACGAGTCCTATGAAAAAACTCCTCGATGGTAAAGGTAACGACCACTGGTATGAGCATTATAGTAGCTGGTCACACGATTCGGAACGGATCGTTTTCGAGGAAAGAGGCGACAAAGAGACACGCGGTGACATCTGTACCCTTTCAGTGAGAGACGGCACGCTAACCCGGATCACGGATGACCCTGTCCGGGAAGGGCGTCCGATATGGTCTCCTGATGGCAAAACTATCGCCTACAACTGGGGAGAACAACTCCGGGTAATGCCTGCTGAGGGTGGATCGTTCAGGAAGCTCATTGACAAAGGCAGCCCTTGGCCCATCTCCTGGTCACCCGACAGCGAGTGGCTTGTCTACGCACATCAGGGGCTCCGATTCCTCCGTCTTGCCGATGGGCGTGAGTTGGTCATAACTCCGCCCCACGAGATAGGACGCTTCATTTCCTGGTCTCCTGATGGCAAGAAGATGCTTTTCTATCGCACATCCTACGATTGGAAATCAGCCCTCAAAGTCGTGTCAGCTTCCGGCGGGCCATCCTTCGAACTTGGGAGGAAAACCAAGCTCTCCGCAATCAGGCAATACTGGTCTCCCGATAGCAAGATGATAGTTACTGAGGGTGAAGGCGGCTTCTGGATAATCCCACTTGCAGGGGGCGATCCCTTCTTACTGGAACTTGATGTATCGGTTGATGACAAGCCTCGTCCCCTTCGCTTGTCGCCTGACTGCAAAAAGTTGGCATTTGTGGTTGAGCGGAGCGATGGGAAGGATGACCTCTATGTAGTCCCGGTTTCGCTGAAAGATGGGCGGACGACCGGTTCGGCTGTCATAGCCCTCAGAGGGTGGGATAAGAGCCATAAGTACATCAGAACATCCACAACGTCACTGGATGGGTCATGGGCGCCCGATGGGACAAAGATCGCCGTAAGCCATGAAGGGGATATCTGGATGGCATCCGCTGAGGGAGGAGAACCTGTCCAGTTCACGTTTAGAAAGCGCCCGGAGCACTACAATGTCGAGCCGACGTGGTCACCTGACGGGAGCATGATCTGTTATAAAGTCTATCACTCAGAAAAGGAGCAAATACTCAGAGTGATTCCCGCTTCTGGCAGCGAAAATAAGATAATATTGGACATCCCTCTTGCCGGCCGCAGGGATCTATACGAATGGTCTACAGATAGCAAAGACTTTGTGTTTGAGTCCGGAGGGATGTTATCAGCCATTTCTATTGCTGACGGCAAATCCCGGCAGCTCCTCGACCTGAAAGAGCTGCCCATAGATAGCGCATGGGGCTTTTCCTGGTCGCCAGACAGGCAGAAGCTTGCCTTTATTGGCTATACAGAGGTGGAAGGCAGCGGGGACGAAGACAAATATCAGATATTCATGACCTCTACTGAAGGAGGCGAATTCACCGAACTCGCTGCTGACGACCCGGGTGAAAAATACTGGGTCTGGTGGTCTCCTGATGGAAAGTGGATCTCCTACCAATCCGATGGATTCGTAAAGACACGCCCCGGAGGGGAAATCTGGGAGGCGGATGTATCGGAGCTTCTGAGCGGGATGGAGAAGGAACAGTGATCCACCTTGTCCCATCTGTAATGTACAGCAAAGAATGTCCTATTGATTCAAGAAACCCGCCCAATGCAATTCTCATTTGTAGGTTGGGTTAAGTCATTGAGAAAAACTCACTTCATTGATAAAGCCAATCTTCACACCTTAATGGACAGAGGCAAGAAAACCTAACCCAACATGCTGTGGTTCAATCCGCCCAATCCGCGTTCTATTCTCTCTCAGAACGAATTCGCCAACAGCATCATTCCTGTCCTAACCATATCCTGATGCACAATCATTTTATAGAATTGGTATTAGCCTCTCGATTCCAGCCTTCGCTGGAATGACACGTTCTAGCGCGTTCAGGCAGGGAGGGAGATCTGGATTGCGCAGAACTCACATCTCAAGTCCTCAATTCTTTTCTGCCTACGCCATAAAAAAAGCCGCCTCGTCACACAAGCAATCAGAATCCATTATATCTTCCACTATGGATACTGTATTGTAATATTCTTGGCATACCAGTCAATTCCTCTTGATTGTGGTTCAAGAACGAGGTATACTATACACGTGTGGATCCAGACTCATTGAAAAGATAGTATACTCTATCGATCTCCATTACTCAGATTCCCAGTCATGAACAGTCAGGATAAGACATACAGTTGGAAACGATTTTGGTGTCCGAGGACGGGTAGGATCGATCTGTCCGATGATGGATATCTATCCGACCCAGATGTAGAAGGTGAACGCGCCTACAACTCCGATGTAATGCCCTTCGAGTCAATAGAAAGCACTTCGTGTTTGGCACTGCTCGGTGAGCCCGGGATCGGTAAGACAAGTGCGATGAATGTGGAACGAAAATCTATTGAGGCCCAGGTCTTGGCTCAAGGCGATCAGGTCTTTTGGTTGGATCTTAGCCCATATGGAGACGAGAATAGATTAATCTGTAAATTGTTTAAGAGCGACTCATTTACCAATTGGGTGAAGGGCACTCATAAACTCCACCTTTTCCTGGATAGCCTAGATGAATGTCTGCTGCGCATTGATAATATTGCAATGCTGTTAATAGATGAGCTTGGAGAATATCCTGTTGATCGACTTTATCTTCGTATTGCGTGTAGAACTGCTGTCTGGCCTGGGATATTGGAATCGGAATTTAAGCGAATGTGGGGTCACGACTCATTCGGAGCCTACGAACTCGCTCCATTGCGTCGCGTTGATATTATTGAAGCAGCTATCGCAAACAATATAGACCCCGAAGCTTTCCTGGCTGAAATTGACCGAATGAGGGCTGTGCCATTGGCCATTAGACCTGTCACCCTTGGTTTCCTTCTGAAAACTTACCCGCGACCTGGGCGATTCCCCACGACCCAAAAGGAACTGTATCTTGAGGGCTGTCTACGCTTGTGTGAAGAGATTAGCCCCAGTCGCCAGGCTGCAGGAATGCTTGGCGATCTTGATGCTGAACAACGTCTAGCTGTAGCTGCTCGCATAGCGGCTATAACTGTCTTTGCTAACCGCTATGCTGTCTGGACTACTGTGGATAGCGGAGAGGTTCCCGAAGAAGATGTAACGATACAGGATCTATGCGGCGGAACTGAGGTTATAGGAGAGGATAGATTTCAGATAAACCATAGTTGTATCCGCGAGACACTCGACACAGGGCTTTTCTCTTCACGCGGGCAGAACCGCATGGGATGGGCCCACAAGACCTATGCTGAGTTCCTCGCCGCTCAATATCTGATACAGCATCAGTTAGAATTGCCTCAGATTATGAGTTTGGTACATCACCCGCTTGACACCGAAGAGAAAGTAGTGCCCCAATTGCATGAAACGGCCGCGTGGTTGGCAGTTATGAAGGCTGATGCGTTTCAGGAGATTAAGGAATCGGATCCTGAGGTGTTGCTGCGAAGCGACGTGGCAACCGTTGGCGTAGCGGATCGAGCATCTTTAGTAGAAGCTCTGCTAAGGCTATATCAGCAAGAGAAGTTGCGGGATTCCTGGCTTCTCAGTTGGTATGGGAAACTTGCCCATCCAGACCTGGCAAAGCAACTTTTGCCATATATTTCAGATACTGCCGGAATTTCTGTCGCTAGGATAACTGCGATCTATATTGCGATAGCTTGTGAACTCAGGGAACTTCAGGATCAGCTTGCAGATATAGCGTTAAATACTCGTGATGATCTGCACGTACGTGTGGAAGCAGCACATGCTATAGTCTCTATTGGCAACGATAAGGCTAAAGCGAGGATGAAACCTCTAGCTGTTGGTGAAGCTGGAGATGATCCTCGTGATGAACTGAAGGGATTTGGCCTCAGAGTTGTATGGCCGGATCATATGACTGCTGATGAGTTGTTTGCTTCTTTAACCTACCCGAAGCGAAGGAGCGATTTCGGCCTATACAGCCATTTTCTATCGAATGAACTTGCGCAGAATATTAGAGAAAGCGATCTCCCCGTCGCACTAGAATGGATCGAGACAAACGCCGCACTTCAAAAACCTGAAAAACCCGTATTCGATTTTGAAAAACTAATGGATGCCATTATGCTTCGGGCATGGGAACATTTAGGGTCACCAAGTGTATTGGAATGCTTTGCCAAAGCAGCTCTGTCATTGTTGAGACACCAACATAGGATTGTTACTGGCGATGTAGTCGAGAGTTTCAGGAGCATGTTGACCAGTGATACTGACAACCGCCGCCGAGTATTGAAGACGATGGTTTCTATGGTTTCAGATCCTAAAGACGCATCGTGGCTATTATATTTCGGAGCGCCTTCAATAGTATATGCTGAAGATATCTCCTGGATGTTGGAGCAGGTACAAGGAGCCCATTCTGAAAGAGAGCAGCGCATTTGGGCACAGTTAACTAGACGCATCATCCGTTATCGTGAAAACGAGGAACAGTTGAATACTGTGCTTATTGTCAGCAAGGAGAACCCAATCCTTGCCGAGGAATTTCGGAGTTTATTTGGCCCAATTGAGATAGATTCTCCATTAGCCAAACAGATGAAGGATGACTATCTAATGGAACAGGAATCGCGAAAGTGGGAGAATCCACCTCTTTTAGAGCCTCCACCAGCAGAACGAATCGCCATAATGTTGAATAGATTCGAGTCCGGTGATTCTGACGCATGGTGGCAGTTGAATATGGAGATGACCCTAGAACCGAATAGCACACGCTATGGGAGTGATTTTGAGTCAAACCTGATAATGCTCCCAGGATGGAAGGTTGCCGATGATGCAACCAGAATAAGAATCGTAGTAGCAGCTCGACAATACATATTGAAGCGAGATCCAGAAGTCAATAAATGGCTTGGGACGAACACTTTCTATCGGCCGGCGTTTGCAGGTTATAGAGCCTTGCGACTTCTGCAGCAAGAAGTTCCCGGCCTTGCGTCTACCATTCCGATTGACGTATGGAAGAGGTGGGCGCCAGTTATCCTGGCTTACCCGGTATCCGACCTATCAGAAAGCAATGATGAAGAGGAAGCCCAACATAAGCTGATAAAGATGGCTTATCAGTATGCTCCAGATGAGATTGTCGAAGCGTTGACGACTATGATTGACTATGAGAACAGTGAAGGTGGCTACATTCATGTAACACGTAAGATAGAGAACTGTTGGGACGAACGCTTGGAAGAAGCTCTATTGAGTAAGCTGGATGACAAAGAACTAAAGCCTGGATCTCTATTTTGTCTGCTTAGTCTGCTCCTTGATCATAGCGTTAGTGGGGCAAGGGCTTTTGCAGAACAGCTTCTTCACTTGCCTGATCGTTGCTGTAGCGAGCGGCGATCCAAAGCAATCTGTGCTGGTCGTGCTCTTATGTTTCATACTAAGGATGCGGGTTGGTCGGTTGTGTGGCCTGAGGTTCAGCAGAACGTGGAATTCGGTCGCGAGCTATTTGAACCAGCCGCATATTGGCAAGGCCCCGAAAAAGCTATTAATGAGAAGCTAACGGAGGATCAACTGGCTGAACTCTATATCTGGCTCGATCACCAATATCCCTTTGCTGAAGACCCCAAATATGAGGAGGTGCATGTTGTAACGTCGAGGGAGAGTATTGCTATATGGAAATCGGACATAATTCGCGATCTTCAGTGGCGAGGAACATATGATGCATGCAATGCTATTCGTCGAATTATCCAAGAACTGCCACATTTGGACTGGCTCAAATGGACGTTACTGGAAGCTCAGAGGGTTGCTAGGTATCGCACGTGGACGCCGCCTTTGCCAGATCACATTCTCAAGATAGCAGAGAATCAGGAACTACGATTGGTTCAAAGCGGAGACCAACTTCTCGAAGTGCTGATCAGATCGCTAGGGAAGCTGGAGGAGGAATTACAAGGCGAAACTCCTGCTGCTATCTATTTGTGGGATAAGGTGAGCAGAAACGTATATAGACCTAAGGATGAGAATAACTTCTCTAACTACGTAAAGCTATGGCTGGATAGGGACATCAGGCAAAGAGGAATTATCGTCAATCGGGAAGTTGAGATTCGACGTGGTGAAGGAACTGGCAAGGGAGAGCGAACAGATATTCATGTGGATGCAGTTGTGCGAGATAAGCATGGAAGGGCATACGATCGGATAACTGTGATAATCGAGGCTAAGGGATGTTGGAACAAGGATCTTTTGGATGCTATGGAGACGCAGCTTGTAGATAGGTATTTGAAGGATAATCGCTGCAAGCATGGTCTTTACCTGGTCGGTTGGTTCAACTGCGAACAATGGGATAATAGTGATGACGGGAAAAAACGTGCGGATCGACTTAGCTCCAGTGAAGTAAAGGAGCAACTCAATGATAAAGCCGCTATTCTTTCTCAGCGAGATATACAGATCAAAGTGTTTCTTCTCAACACCGCACTTCGTTAGCTAATCGAAAAAGTCGCCTCTCAGGCTCCGATCCGTGGAGGTAAGATAGTAATCCAGGCAAAGCGCTACACCAATACTGTTGGTGTATCCGCCGTTCGGGATCTCTATGGAACGGTAATGAATGAGGGAGCGACAAAAGGGATCTTGGTGACTACATCTGACTATGGCCCGGACGCATACGAATTCGCAAAGGGTAAACCATTGACGCTCTTGACCGGAGGCAATCTTCTGCATTTGCTTGAAAAGCATGGTCATAAAGCGACGATAGACCTGAAGGCGGCAAGGAAGATATTGTCTGAGAAAGAGAGCCAATGAGTTGATAAACCGCGGAGATACGAGATAAGCAGTTTGAGGCAGATGTAGCGTCAGAAATATCCCGTCTATAGCGAATCCAACATTGTCAGGACATTTTCTCATCACACTTCTGTCACCCCACCTCGCTATATATAAAGGGAATATATCTTGAAAATACTAAACTCTCTGTAGGATGGGTTGGATCAGTGAAATCCCGGTTAATCGACATAAGCATTATTACTTTACCTGACCATGTATGGATCGCTGAATCCCCTAACCCAAATGTTTTATGGCATTTTCATCAAAAAATTGTGATTGCTTCTATTACCTGTACGTTACTAACTCACTACTATATACGTTACTTATCAAGGAGATCGAAAATCCGAAAACGGAGAGCTAAACGCTGGAAACTAAAGGCTAAAACCTGAAAAACCGAAATCTCTATGATTACTTTAACTAATGAATTTTCACCAAGTAATCAAGTAATAAAAAATGCCCCTATAGACCCATAGACCGATAAAAATTTGAGGTGCAGGCGATTTTGTGCTATAATCAGGCTTGCGAAGAATATGGTAATTCTTCCTTAACACCGGGGGGTGATCTCGTTGAGAAATGCATTCATCTTACTATTGATCGTCATATTAAGCTATTCCTGCAGCAAAAGCGGGGAAGAGCAGATCGATCTGGAAACGTTGCCTGACCTGAACGGTAAAAGTGTGGTGATGATCATCGCCAGCCGGGATTTCCGCGACGAGGAGCTGCAAGAGCCTGAATCCATACTTGAGCAGAAGGGAGCGCAGGTGACGATTGCGTGCTCCGCACTCGGTGAGGCCAAAGGAATGAAGGGCATGAAAGTCAAACCCGATATTTCGCTGGATCAGGTAAACGTGGAAGATTACGATGCCGTCATATTCATCGGAGGCTCCGGGGCTAAAGAGTACTGGAATGACTCAAAAGCGCATAGTATAGCCAGAGAGACCGTTGCGGCTGATAAAGTCCTTGGAGCTATATGTATCGCCCCGGTAACTCTGGCTAACGCGGGTGTGCTGAATGGGAAAAGGGCAACTGTGTATTCTTCCGAGAAAGGCAAGCTCGAAGCGGCCGGCGCTGACTATACCGGCGCTGACGTGCAGGTGGATGGCAAGATCATCACCGCCAACGGCCCTGAAGCGGCTGCGAGGTTTGGGGAAGCTATAGCGCGGGCACTTGGCGAATCATAGAGAATTTCGAGGTGAAATGTGAAATATATATTTGGTCCTGTGCCCTCCCGCAGGCTTGGTATGTCGCTGGGAGTGGACGTAGTTCCGTTTAAGACCTGCTCATTTGATTGTATCTACTGCCAGTTGGGAGCCACCACAGATAAATCTGTGCAGAGGCGGAGCTACGTTCCTAAAGAAGATGTGCTGAAAGAACTCCGGGACGTGCTGGAAAACGAAAGCAAGAGGATTGATTTCATAACCTTCTCCGGCTCCGGTGAGCCAACGCTGAACTCCGATCTGGGCGAGATGATAGGTCGGGTTAAAACTTTTTCGCGTGTGCCAGTTGCCGTGCTCACCAACGGCTCGCTCCTATACAGAGATGATGTAAGGAAGGAACTGAGCAGCGCGGATCTGGTTGTTCCATCTCTCGATGCAGTGACCGAGAAAACTTTTGAAAAGATAAACAGGCAGCATGAAAGCCTGACTGCTAAGCTGATAATCGAAGGGCTGAGGAAATTCACTCAGGAGTTCGAGGGCAGGATATGGCTTGAGATCATGCTCGTCAAAGGGGTAAACGACAACCCGGAGGAGTTGAGGCAAATGGCGGATCTTGCGCGAAGTCTGAAAGTGGATAAGATCCATCTCAATACAGTCGTCCGCCCGCCGACCGAGGAATTCTCACTCGCCGTAACTGCTGAGGAGATTAGCGAGATTGCCAGTATGTTTGACAGCCGTGCTGAAGTGATCGTCGATTTCGGTAAGCTGGTGAAACACGAAACCCGCGATGGAGATATAGAGGACCAGATAGCATCTCTCCTGAAGCGTCGTCCATGCACGGTCGATGATATTTCAGACTCCCTGGGTATTCACAGGAACGAAGTTATCAAATACGTCAATCATCTCACCAGCAAAGGCTCCGTAAGACGTGTAAAGCACGGCGATAAGTGGTATTACGAACAGGTTTTGTGAGTTTATTACTGCCAATTGCTCTCTTAATCCTGTAGGTTGGGTCAAGTCATTGAGAGCAAACTATTTTTTGGCTAATGAAGGGAATCTTTAGATTTTAATAGGTTGAGGCGAGAAAACGTGACCCAACCTACCATAAAACCCTAGAACCACGTAGTATACAGCGGCACCCCCACCACAAGGCTCATTATGCCCCAGTAGCATCCCACGACGAAATCCCCCACTACCAGCCCCATAAAGAAGGGCACAGCCTTGTTGTAGCTTTTGATCCCGCCGAATTTCAACAGCAGCCACTTGATCACGGAGCAAACGAGCAATGCGAACCAGTATACGTCTATTGTTCCAGAGCTGATCCCAAGGATGTAGCCAGCAGGATGAAAGGGCCACCAGAATAACTTCGTTCGACCCACCCAGATCAGGACGGAGAATAAGAAACTCGCTCCTGTGACAGAAAGCCCCAACGAGTCCACAGGTCTGGGGTGCTGCAGCCACCCGCTCAGGTTGTTATACGCCTGCCAGCCCGCTCCCAGGAGTTCACCGGCAGTAGTCGCACCGTATTTGTATAGAGTATAAGGGTATATCCAGAAAGTAGCCACAACGCCCACTACAATCGCCAGAAGCATGGCCGCAACCATCTTCCGGGTGCTGGCTTTTGTGCGTTCGGCTATCTTAAAGGCCTCCAGTTGGTGAGGCATGGGGTGGCTTCTGTTGAATCTATTGAACCAGTAGAAAAGTGAGAGGATCGTCAGATTGCTGGTACCCAGACGGCGCGTGCCCAGGGAAGCTACTATCAGCGTCTGCGGGTTGACTAAAACTATGGCATGTAGCGGCGGTCCCATCTCGGCCCGCATCCGCGTTAGGCTTATGGATATGGCAA
>Ga0114922_10005577_pt1 | contig 11598 bp, 9 predicted proteins | sample AartaG_FD_100975 | JGI IMG/M metagenome (GOLD analysis project Ga0114922, IMG submission 100975) | Deep subsurface microbial communities from Aarhus Bay to uncover new lineages of life (NeLLi) - Aarhus_00045 metaG | ecosystem: Environmental > Aquatic > Marine > Oceanic > Sediment | place: Aarhus...
AGTGTATATTGAGCGCCGCCTCCCGCCCCGCCACTCCTTTGCCCCTCCAAACCCCCCATTTTAACGCTAAAATTTTCCTAAATTTTCAAACGTTTTACACATTTCGCACACTTATTCGAGCGCCATTTCACCCCTTTTTCTGAGTTTTTCCAAACTTTTTACACTTTGAAACACTTTGTCGAACGTTTCCAGACCCCCAACCGCGCTTTTTAACCTAAAATCAAGGGTGACCCCGCACCTGTCAAATCCCCAACCCCCATTTTTAACCCAAAATCAAAGGTCCAATTCCTTTTGCCTTTTCACTTTTCCCTTTCTTCCTACCCCCATTTTCAGCCCAAAAACCCACACCGCCGTCCACCAACTTCGCCCAATTTCTGTCAGTACGGCCAGGCACAACCTGTGCTAATCTTACCACTCTTGCAACCCTAAAACCCTCCTATACTGCAATTTACGGCGTTTTCCTTCACGGTTTCGCCTGCATTGCCCTGTTTATAAAGTCGCCCTAACCGCTTCAACAATTCCATCAACACTCGGAATACTTGCCAGCTCTAACGGCTCGCTCATCGGCGGCGGACAATCCGCCGCTGCAAGATTGACCGGAGCCGCATCAAGATAATCGAAGCCGCGGCTACCGTCCCTAAACTCATATTCCATCAATTGGCCGGTTATCTCCCTGCCTGCGCCGCAGGTGCCAAAGCCCTCGCTGACCGTAACGAGTCGGCCGGTCTTGCGAACTGATTCGGCAACCGTCTCTACATCCAGCGGCTTTAGCGTTCTAACGTCAATTACCTCGGCGTCGATGCCGTACTGCTCGGCCAGGACTTTAGCCGCCTCCAATGACCACATTGCCATCCTGCTGTAGCTGACGATGGTTACGTCTGCACCTGGCTTTTTGACATCCGCCACGCCGAGTGGAATTATATAATCGCCCTCAGGCACCGGACCGAACTGGCCATAGGTCGCCTTGTGCTCGATGAAGACCACCGGATTGTCGCTGCGGATAGCGGCTTTTAATAAACCCTTTGCGTCGTAAGGCGTTGATGGCATCACTACGTAAAGCCCCGGCGGATGCATAAGCCACGCCTCAAGTGATTCTGAATGGTGCGCGGCGATACACCTGCCGACACCACCTTCGGTCCGCAGAACCATCGGCACCTTGGCCTTTCCGCCAAACATGTAGCGGTTATATGCGCCTACGTGGACGAGTTGGTCCATCGCTTTCGTGACAAAATCAACATACATAATCTCGGCAACCGGCCGCATACCACGCAGGGCCGCACCAACAGCCGTGCCTGCAATCGCCGCCTCCGATATTGCCGTATCAATCACCCTCTCCGTGCCGAACTCCGTCAACAGACCGCGTGTCGCCTGATACGCTCCGCCGTACAGGCCCACATCCTCACCTATTATAATGACGTTCTCATCTGCCCTCATTTCTTCAGCCTGAGCAGCTGAAACAGCCTGGCCAATCGTCATAACATCCATGCCGTACTGCGTCTTAATCTGCGCCTTGGCTTGCTCGGTGGCCTCTTTCTTTGTTTTGGCAGTCGATGAAGCCAAAGCCGTGTTGAAAGCATCCGTTGCCTCCATTACCTTCGCAGAAGTGGCCTTTTCAGATTCGATTAATTCGGCCGGATATGACTCATCCACGTACACATCGTTGGTCAAATCAGCCGGATTGGGCCATGGACTGTCCATGCCAAACTTCGTTGCCGTTTCAATGGTCTCAAAAGCTCTGTCCTTTATTTGGTCTAATTGGTTCTGGTCGCAGAGCTTATCGTCGAGCAGTTTGCTGCTCAGGACAATAATTGGGTCTCTCTCGTGCCAGGCCTTTTCTTCGGTCTTGGTACGATAGGCCCGTGGGTCGCTTCGGCTGTGCCCGTACCAGCGATACGTCTTGGCCTCAATGATAACCATCTGATTTTCAACCCTTGCCCATTTAACTGCCGAGTGGACAGCGAGGTAAACGGCCACGACGTCCTGACCGTCAACTATCATCGCCGGGATGTTATAAGCGTAAGCGCGTTCTGCAATGTCCTGGATATTGCTCGCCGGTAGGGTTCCTTCGACTTCACTGCCTGAGAAAGGAACGCTCATCCCGTAAAGATTATTTTCAATTATCGCTATCAGAGGCACGGTCAAAGCTGACGCCATGTTCATCGACTCATGAAAACTTCCGCAATTCGTAGAGCCATCGCCAAAGAATGAAAGCACGACTTTGCCGGTTTTTTTGTATTTTTCTGCTAAAGCCGCTCCGACGGCGGATGGCTGATTACCACCGACGATACCCGTTGAACCCAGATTGTTGCATTTATCAACATCGGCTATGTGCATTGAGCCGCCCCTGCCCTTGCAGTAGCCGGTCTCCTTGCCCATCAGCTCAGCCATCATCTGGTTCCAGTGGTTCTGGCGGTCAACCTCGCTGTCGGCGTACTTGTTACCAATGGCGCCGCAGTGGCCGTGCCCTCGATGCGTCGAGCCGATTACATCGCCTCGCTCGATAGCGGCAATAGCGCCAACCGCTACGGCCTCTTCGCCCGCGTAAAGATGTGAGGCGCCTTTGATAATATTCTGGCCTAAAAGCTCAAAGACCTTCTCCTCAAAAAAGCGAATCTCATAAATCGTCCTGAGCCATTCGGTCACCTGCTCGAACGTAATAAGCCCGTCTTTTATGAGTTCTTTCAACCGCGGAATTGGGTTCTTTCTCGTGTCTTCAATACAAAAATCCATACTTACAACCTTATCATATCACCCAAAAAAACCTATCTAACCATTACCTGTCCGGAGTCAGCAACGAGCGTTTGTCCGGTAATCGTACGGGCCTTGTCCGAGCACAAAAACACCACAGCATCGGCAATGTCCTGCCCTTTTATTTCGCGCTTCAGCGCCGTCTTGTTTACATAGTAAGGGATAACATCCTCCGGCTTTATACCGTACTTCTTTGCACACACCTTTATGTACTCGGGATTCCAAATCTTTGAACCTTCAAATACATTGCCCGGACAGATTGAATTCACCCTTATACCGTATTCTCCAAGCTCCAGGGCCCAGCCTCTCGCCATATGAATCTCGCCGGCCTTGGTCGCGTTATACGCAGTATTGTCCTTGCTCGCCTCCAGACCCGATTTGGAACTGATGTTGATGATGCTGCCCCCGGTGCCCTGTTTTATCATAATCTTCGCCGCGGCCTTTGCCGCGAGAAAATACCCTGTCAGATTTACTTCTAGTGCTGAACGCCACTTCTCAACCGGCAAATCCACTAAGGGGTAAGCCGGTGCCAAACCTGCCGCGTTGACCAGAATATCGACGCCGCCAAAATCTTTCGGCAGGGCCTCGAAGGCCTTCTCGACGTCCGTCTCGTTGGTAACGTCACACACAATTACCATTGTCTTAGCATCTGGCAGTTCTTTTTTGATAATGGCGGATGCCTCTTCCGCCGATTTGCCATCAATATCGAGCAGCCCGACCATCGCTCCTGCTCGCGACAGCCCTGCCGCAATGCTTCTGCCTAAGCCGCTACCTGCGCCGGTAACAACTGCCCTCTGGCCCTTCAGGTCGTCACACTGGCCGGTTCCAATTTTCTCCGTATCACTCATCTTTCTCTATCTTTCTCTAAGATTTTCCATACGCCTCTAAAAGTGCGTCTTCTGCTTCTTTGTTCCAGATACCGTTAATCAGACGCTTGCCAACCTCAGGCATTTCCTCACTGAGCCTTGCCAGCTCTGTCAGCCCGAATCCCTTGCAGGCCGGGTAAACTATTATTTTACCAGATATCTGCCTTTTTTCAACTGCCCGAATTCCATCACCTGCACCGTCCAGTCCGCAGACGGCAGCGACCGAGACATCCGTGTCCAGCCGGCCGGATTCGACTTTGGCTAAGACACGTTTCATATCCTCGAGAACAGAGCCGCTCGTTCCAATAAAATACAATCGCTTTTCGATGCAGGTGTCTAGGTCGATTGTCGCGGTAACTTCCGCAGGGATTCCCGCGAATATGTTTATGATTCCTCTATTCTCGGCGGCCTTGACCGAGGCGGACACAAGTTCAGGTATCGGCGCCATCACTACGGTGTAGTCGAAGGATTCTCCAATTTTCTGACTTTTGGAATTGTAAGGCTTATACCGAACGTCGTTCTTCTTAGCCAATGGCTCAGCCACTTTAGATAGCGTGGCCAGTCTGTCCTCATCTATGTCCCCGGCAAAAATACTGATACCCTCAACACCCTGACAGATATTTCGTATCACATGCATCGTTCCCATAGGCCCGCCAGCACCGACAACATTAATCTTGTCGCCGGCCCGGACTTCACCTGTCTCGGGGATATGTTTGATAGACTCAGCCGGGTCCGTCCCCGTCGTGCCGACTATGCGAATACCGCCATAGTGGACCCTCCCCACCATAGTGACAACATCCCTGCCGAATTTACCCCCGCAAAGAACAATATTGAGAAGACCCTGCGGAGCAACTTTTCCAAACAGAACCTCGACCGTACTTGCCTCAGACCCGAAATAGATTACATCGTCATAGCCGGCGTCGGCAATCTCCGATATATCCTCCGTCTTGGTTATCGTAATATCCAGTCCTGACGGTACCGCAAACTTTGATAACCACGTTATTTGTCCCGGCCGGCCGTAGCGATTAAACAATTTACCAAAAACATCTTCTGCAACATCAGTATCCACAACAACCAGCATCCGACCATCCCGTTTCAGTCTTCGCCTTTCCCTGGTGGCATAGGCATCTTCCACACAGGCCCACGGCTCTACTAAAGCTGCCGCCGACGCCGAAAGCCCTTCCGAAACCGGTATTAACATCGAATCTCCTTCCGGCGATGTAATGACCCTTTCATCCATCAGGACAAACTCTTGAAGGCCCCCTTCGAAGTTATACCCGAAAGAGCCATTAGAGCCGGCGGTGGGCAGCCAGCGGTAATCGGTTTCAACAAGGTATCGCTGACCGACCTTAAAACTTTCCACACCCACGCCAACCGCCGCGATTCTCACCACCGCTTCATGACCGGGTACCGTGGGCATACCTCCGGGTGCATAGCTTGGAATCTCTTTGAGTATTTCCGAATCTATTCCCGAGATTATTTCGGTTTTGCGGGCATGGGATGAAAATTGCTTCAATAGCTTAAGGTCTGAAAAGCACAGACCAACCGCCTCAACCCTGCACAGAATCTGATGCTGGCCGGGCCGGAAAACCTCCTTGGATTTATTCAAGACCAGCTCGTCCGCACCAACCAGTTGCACGGCGTGTTGCGTCTTTGGCAAATTTGCCGTATTTTGTGCTTTCATAATCAATTGCCGATCTTTTCTAATATCTGCTGGATAGTTGCATCTTCACTCAATTCACCGAGGATACCTTCATTCTCGACCTCAAGCGAACGCCCGAGTCTCTCAAAGAATTCGTTTTTCTCTGCGGTACTGCCAAAATTATTCTCTGCCCATTCGCTCGTATATCCCAACCCGCCCGCTTGTTGCAAAACCGAATGAGCATAAACGATATAGGCCCCTTTTAAAAACACTCCCGACACCGGCGAAAGCTCCTGCGAGTCAAAATCATCAACAAATTTCTGTCCGGGACTGTTCATTTCCGTCCCAACCACCACGGGCAGACCCAGCTCCTCTGCCAACTCTACCACCTGATAAAGATTCTCCAGCTTTTGGTCTTTGACACCCGGCGTGTAATCGCGGTCGGGTATGAAGTTGATGGCCGTAGTGCCGGCGCTCATGGCCACTTCCACAAGCTCTTCGAGGGCCTGCTCGCCCTCACTTAGCCCGTTCAGCCATGTCATAGTTGGGATACCCCCGGCCGCAAGCACAAACCGATTAAAATCAGCCATAAGCGGAAATGAACCCTTGTCCGGTACCACATAGCCCGGACCGCCGCGCTTCATGGTCTTCGCTCGAATCATATTAAGCAAATCTATACCCTCGGCTCCCTCCACCGATTCAGCTTCGCAGCCCAGCTTTTCAACCCAGAATTTGCTCAAAGCACCGTCGTCCTTAAAAACCTCTTTGGCTTTGCGGGCATACGCAAGACAAACATGCCGCTCGGTAGCGTTGCCCGACGGCGTCAGCACAAGCACATCACGCTCATAGTCCAGCTCAACGGGCTGAAGGTACTCATTTACACGTCCCATCAGCTCACGGTTTCTTTCCTGTGCGGTTTTACGAAGATTCAGCAGAAATTGCCTCGGTTCACCTTCCAGCTTGGCTTTTGGGAATCCCACTCCCATATGGTATGAGTTCCCTGGTTCTCCAGGCGAGTTAATGACCCTCGTGGAAAATTCCGGCACGAATACTCGCGTCTCCAGCCCCGCACAGGCCTTCAGATTAAGCCTTCGACCCGCCCCAAGAAATTCCTCCAATGCGTCCAGTACATCGAAATCCACCACCTCCGCAACAGCTAAGCCCCTCTTGCGGGCCAGCCACGCAAACTTGCTCGGCGAATAGCCGTAACTGTTATATGAGCAAAAAGTATGACAGTGCAGGTTAACAGCCGTTCCAGCCTCAGGTAAAGTTATCTCACCCGCCTCAACCTTTTCAAGCAACGCACTTAATGCCTGCTCTCTCTCGACAGCATCGAAACTATCCAGTTTTCGTTCAAGTTCTTCGACCAATGTAATTCTCATTAGGTTAGAAGATTTTCTTCGCTAAGAATGTAGTCAGCGGCTCTTGATTTTCTCGTAGTGTCCGTCCCAGAGTTTACTGTCCCGCGGCTGATACTCTTTCAGTTCAAATGAGTTGCGGACAACCTCTCTCAGTTCTCCCAGCGATTTAATTTGCCCTGCCGCTTTGGCCTGCATCAGGATATTCCCAGTGGCCGTCGCCTCTATGGGCCCGGCGATAACTTTCTTTCCGATGGCGTTCGCCGCAAATTGACAAAGCAGCTCATTTCGTATCCCGCCTCCAACAATATGCAGTATCTCTATCGCCTCTCCCGTAATATCTTCAATGGCCTCGGCCACAGACCGATACTTAACGGCAAGACTTTCCAATATTACCCGTATCATCTGCCCCTTATCATCAATTATCTTCTGGCCAGTCTCAGCAATAAAGTTATTCACCCTCGCAGGCATATCACCGGGCGAAAGAAATCCGATGTAATCAGGGTCAATATAACCGGCAAAAGCCTCGGCTTCCTCTGCCATATCCGATAAGTCGGCATAAGACAAATCGGCCCCATCACGGTTCCATTGTCTCCTGCATTCCTGAACGAGCCAAAGCCCCGTTATGTTCTTTAAAAATCGGATAGTGTTTTCGATACCGCCCTCATTTGTAAATGAATACTTAAGACTCTTGTCGTTGATAATCGCTTCTGGAGTCTCAACTCCCATCAGACTCCACGTCCCGCTCGAAAGATACGCCCACTGCTCCGACTGTGCCGGCACCGCCGCAACCGCGTCTGCCGTATCGTGAGAACCAACTGTTATGATGTTGATTGGTTCGCATTCAAACTCCTTACATAATTCGGCCTTTAATTTACCCACAATAGTCCCCGGCTGGACAACCTCGGGCATAATCTCTATTGGCAAACCGAGCTTCTCAAAAATCCCTTTTGACCATTGGCCGGTCCGCATATCCATAAGCTGGGATGTGCTCGCAAGACTATATTCAGCGTAAGCTCTCCCGCACAAATAGTACGAAACCAAATCCGCCATAAAGATTAGCTTCTTGGCCCTGCCGAGTACCTCGGGCCTTGTCAGACGCATCGAGAGCAGCTGATAAGCCGTGTTGATTTGCATAAACTGTACGCCGCTGTTTTCATAGATATCGCGTTTAGCCATCAATTCAAATGCCTTCTCCAGCATCCCATCCGTCCGAGTGTCGCGGTAATGATATGGATTCTCCACCAATCGCCCATCCTCTCCGAGAAGTCCGTAATCAACGCCCCAGCTGTCAACCCCTATGCCTGAAACTTCACCATCACCTTGTTTAATCGCTTCGGCAATACCGCTTTTTACTTCCGAGAAGAGCTTGTCAAAATCCCATCTCAGGCTGGCTCCTTCTTCTATAGGCCCATTGGAAAAACGATAAACTTCTTCCAAACCGACCTTCTTACCCCCGACAGTCCCTGACATTACTCTGCCGCTCTCTGCCCCGAGGTCAACCGCGATATATCGTTTTTCCTGCTCCATCTCGGATTACTTCATTTGACGGGCTTGCTCTTCATACTCACATCACGGTCTCGGTGGCTTGTGCAGGCTGACATCGAACGCATCTTCCCACGCCTCTTTTAGGACCTCCGATACCGTTGGATGCGGGAAGCTGACCTCTGCGGGTCTTTCCCGGCTCCCTATCAGGGCTCTCGCCCCGGCAACAAGCTCCGTCACCGCCGCACCGACCATCGTAACGCCCATTATCTTCTCGCTCGCCTTCTCCCGCACGACCCTTATCTCGCCGACCGTCTCATTATGCCCGACACTCCTGCCGTTCGCCTTGAAAAACGCCCTCCCCACCGTCACATCTAATCCTTCTTCTCTGCAGACACCTTCACACTTACCGACCGATGCGACTTCCGGAAACGTGTAGACCGCCCGTGGAATCAAAGAATAATCGCCCATCTTCGCGTCACCCCCCGTCGCGTTTTCCGCCGCCACCTCCGCCTCGGCAAACGCCCCGTGGGCCAGATACGTCGTCCCCACCGCGTCACCAATCGCGTATACGCCGCCCACATTGGTTTCCATCTTCTCATTGACCACGATTGCCGGACCATTCATCTCTAATCCCAACGCCTCGATAGTCTCCTCATCGCAAACGGCCTTGCGCCCGACCGAGACCAGCACCTTTTCCGCCTCTATTGTCTCGCCCCCTTCAAGAGCCACCCTTACCGACCCGTTGGTTTTGTCGGCTGCAGCAACTTTCTGATTAATCATCGCTTCGATGCCGAGTTTCTTGAATTCGCGCTCTATCAGCCGGCCGACCCACTCATCCTCCATCGGGATTAATCGCGAAAGTGCTTCTACGATGGTTACCTTCGTCCCCACGGCCGCATAGACACACGCTAATTCACAGCCGATTATTCCACCGCCGATGATTATCAGCGACTTGGGTATCTCCTGTAGTTCGAGGGCCTCCTTACTGCTGATAATGGTTTCCCTGTCAAACGCTGCCGTCGCAAGTTCAATCGGCTCCGAACCCGTTGCGAGGATTATATTCTCCGCCCCTATCTCCACCGGTGCCGTGTCCGTTTCAATCTTGACCTGCTTTGGTGCGGTTACGATGGCCCGGCCGGGCATTATCTTTACCCCATTGCTTTCCACTAACCCCGTCAGGCCCTTACGAAAGCCGCCTGTGATGGCCTCCTTCCTCCCTTGCATCTTCGGCCAGTTCGCAGTCGCTGAACCAATCTCCACCCCCATCATCGCCGCCCGTTTCGCCAAAAGCAGCGTATGAGCCGACGCAAGCAGTGCCTTTGACGGAATACACCCCCGATTCAGGCACGTCCCGCCGAAAACCCCTTTTTCAACCACCGCCACTGACGCCCCTCTCTGTGCACATCTAATCGCCGCGGCATAGCCCCCCGGCCCGCTGCCAATAACCACAACATCATAACTCGCTGCCATTGCCATACTCCAAAGCTCATCTTCTCTTCGGGACGAAAACCCGCATTATACTAGGAAAAAACACAAAATCAAACCTGCTTTTCTTAGAGAAACTGGTAACCAGCAATAGTTGATATTGACTAATGTGCGAAGATTAATATGAAAAAGCAGCGAAGTTGCGATCCTTAGTGGTGTTGCTAAGCGGCGTAAATGGCCTGGACGGAGAGAAACTCGAGTTCAACCAGATCATCTATATGGCATCCGCTCATTGGGACCCACGGTCAATTATAAACTGAATAACGCTGTTTTTTCCGCTTTCATAGATTAAGTTTTGACTGCTCTGGCCTTATAAGGCTGGGCGAAACTGCCGCAAAATCACATCGCAACGATGTAGCAGTGAGAGCGGGAGCGAGGTAAGGAATTGATTCATAAGAGGTTACGATATTGGGCGATACAGGACTTGAACCTGTGACCTCCTGCGTGTAAAGCAGGCGCTCTAGCCAACTGAGCTAATCGCCCTGTGAGTAAAAAATACAGTTTTTTGGTGGTTGGGTCAATGATTTTGGTGATTTATATTAGTTTGTTAGGTATTATGTTTTGTCTGTTGGGAAGTTGTTTTTGCTTTAAGGTGTTGTTATGAGAGTACTTGAGGCGATTTTGAAGCGGTATTCGTGTAGGGCGTATGCGGACCGGGCGGTGGAGGCCGAGAAGCTGGCGCAAGTATTTGAGGCGGCGAGACTTGCGCCGTCGGCGAAGAATCTGCAGGACTGGCGGTTTGTGGCGGTGACGGATAATGAGAAGCGGAGCAGGTTGGCGGCGGTGACGAATCGGCCGGAAGTCTTTGCAAAAACGGGACTTATGATAGTGGCTTGCAGCAACAGTGACTACGTAATGACGTGCGGACAAGCGGTTGGGCCGATTGATGTTGCGATTGCGTTGGAACATATCTCCTTGCAAGCAACGGAGTTAGGATTGGGGACGTGCTGGCTTGGGTCGTTTGATGCGGAGAAGGTGAGAGAGATATTGGGGATACCGCAAGGTGTTGCTATAATTGAACTTATGGCGCTTGGTTATCCGGAGGGGGAAGGTGGACGGCGGACGGGCCGGGAGCCGATAGAGAAAATAGTATGTTACGATGAGTGGAAGTTTTGAGTGGGCCGTAAGTTGTTATATTGCAATGATTTAGGGGACGTAGTGTAACGGGAGCACACCGCGGTCGCATCGCGGAAATGAGGGTTCGATTCCCTTCGTCTCCAATTCAATTCGTATCTCGTATCTGCGAGCTCGTATCTCGTTAGTTGATAAGGGGTTAGGGGGAGTTTCGTGGTTCGTGAGCTGTGATTCGTGGTTCGATGGTTGAGGGCAGGGCACCTTTGATTTTGGGCGAAAAATGGGGGTTGGGGGTGTTGGAAAGTGTTTCAAAGTGTGAAAAGTTAATAGAAACTTAAGAAAAAGGGGTGAAATTGCGCTGGAATAAGTATTTGAAAGTGTTTCAAAGTGTGAAAATTTACAACAAAAAAAGGAGTAAGGAGTAAGAAGTAAGGAGTAAGGAGGGGTCTGGATCCGGGGCCCGGGGTGAGCCGCAAGCGGGATTTCAAATCACAAATCTCAGATTTCAGATTGAGGGAGTTGTCCTTCGACGGTTCGACCGCAGGCAAGCGGGTGGGCGCGGGCAAGATTGGTTTCGTTTTGGCCGGGTCTGCCGGGCTGTCATTTTCGTAATTCTTTGTTAAAGCCGAGCTTATGTTCATTTTTGCCTTTCGAAAATTGGTTTTGTTTGACATTTTTTTGTCATGCTTGCCGCGGCGTAGGCCTGGCGAAGTCAGGGCGAGGCGGGGTTGTTGTGATTGGCGCCGGAGGTGTCCTGATTTAATCCGTAAATACCCCGATTTTCCTCGAAAATCCCCCGATTTCCCCCGTTTTTCCCCGAAATCCCCCCGATTTTCCCCGAGAGGACCTTCGTTTATGCGGGCTACCGCCTCAAAAAAGCGGTTTGCGATGGCTAAGACCTGCCGGCAGGCTTTTCGCGCGGATTTAACGGATGGGA
>Ga0114922_10005578_pt1 | contig 11596 bp, 10 predicted proteins | sample AartaG_FD_100975 | JGI IMG/M metagenome (GOLD analysis project Ga0114922, IMG submission 100975) | Deep subsurface microbial communities from Aarhus Bay to uncover new lineages of life (NeLLi) - Aarhus_00045 metaG | ecosystem: Environmental > Aquatic > Marine > Oceanic > Sediment | place...
CTCGTGAAGATGGACTTCTGGAAATCCTGGAATGGCCGGCACCACCTCGTATCGCGCAGGGTGCTACCACCGGAGTTCTTGTGGATGACTATGACTTCGAGAATCCATTACCACCTCACGTGGTTAACTGCCCGACTCCGATTACACTGGACAGGGTGATCCACGATGCGCGTAATGCTGGAAGAACCGATTTTGGTTTTCCATCAAGAGCGGGCTTTACTGATCATCAGGACTAGGCAGTAAAGCAACTGGTGGCTCTACAGTTTCTTAAGAGCCGCCAGAGTTAGTAAAAAGATCCGCGGTGGGCAATCAATGCTCACCGCGGATTTTCTAACTTTATCGATATAAGTATTTAGTGGTGTTTATGATGTACAAGACGTATTCCTGGGTGGCGACCATCGCTTTGTTTATTCTTGGTGGTATGCCTGTTTTAAGTAACGCTTCACCCTGGGGAGCCAACTATTTTCCCAACGTCATCTTAACGACGCATGAAGGAAAAGAAGTACGTTTCTTCGATGATGTAATCAAAGATAAGGTCGTTGCGATCAATTTCATTTACACGCATTGCCCGGATACCTGTCCACTGGAGACAGCACAGTTAGTGCGTGTACAAAACATTATGGGTGATCGAATGGGTAAAGACGTGTTCTTTTACTCTATATCGATAGACCCCGAAAGAGACACGCCAGAAGTGCTCAGAGAATACAGAGAAAGGTTTGGTGCTGAATGGACTTTTCTCACCGGTAACAAAGAAGACATCATCCAGCTTCGACAAAAATTGGGCTTATATATCCCGGAAATTCAGGATGGATCAAACAATCATAATGTGAACATGATTATCGGCAACCAGAAAACGGGCCGATGGATGAAACGTTCACCCTTTGAAAATACGCATTTGCTGGCTGACCAGATTGGTAACTGGTTGACGGGCTGGAAGAAGAAGCAGGTGCGCACGGCCGACTATGAGAATGCGCCCGAGTTGCGCCAGATCCCACGCGGCGAACAGATATTCCGCACACGCTGCGCCACTTGTCACACTGTTACAGGTAAAGAGCTGGCGGGTGCGTTAGGCCCGGACTTGCTGGGTGTGTCTCAGCGACGTGAAAAACGCTGGCTCTATGATTGGTTGAAGGCGCCAGATCGAATGATAAACAAGAAAGATCCTATCGCCATGGAGATGTATGAGCGCTACAACAAGCTGGCAATGCCGAACATGCGTCTGAATAAAGAAGAGGCGGACGTTTTGCTTGCGTACATCGATGATGAAACGCAAAGGATAACGGGTGTGCCCGCACAGGCAGATGAAAAACCGGTTAAAGCAGCTTTTACAGTGCGTTCTACAGAGCCAGATGGTGATGTGGTGGCGATCATGAACTCCTGGGTTCGTGAGGCGCATGAGAAGGCTACAGTGAATGCTGGTTACATGACCCTGGTGAATGCCGGTGATGAAGAAGTAACATTGCTCAAGGTTGAGAGTGATGCTTACGACAAAATCGAAGTGCATGAAATGGTCACGGTCGATGGTATGATGGAAATGCGCGAGGTCAAGGATCTGAGTATTCCAGGCAACGGCCTGATCAGATTCGAGCCGGGTGGTAAGCATTTAATGCTGATGGGGCCAAAAGAGCATTTAACGACTGGTCAAAAAGTGGATATGACCCTGGTATTCAAGTCAGGCAAAATACAAACCGTATCCATTCAAGTGGCAGCAAAATAAAAACGCCGTCAGTGCGAGTTATGTCGGGCTGCGCTACGTTCTGACAAGTCACAGCTCGTAAGGATGTGTGCGAGTTGGAATTATTTATAGTAACAAGTTGTATAGAAGGTAATAAAAGTGAAGTTTAAACAAGTATCATTTTCTATTTTCACTTTAGTAACACTCTTTACGTATGGCGTGCTAGCCAGCGCTCATGCGCAAGAAAAGCCAGAAGTGGTTTTTGAAACCAGCAAGGGTTCGTTTACGCTGGAGCTTTATCCGGATAAGGCTCCAAATACTGTTGCTAACTTCCTCAAGTACGTTGACGAGGGTTTTTATGATGGCACGATTTTTCATCGTGTAATAAAAGAGTTTGTTGTGCAGGGCGGTGGTTTTGAGTCAGGTCTGAAACCTAAGGAAACGCGCGAGTCGATAAAAAGCGAATCGTCTAATCGTCTCAAGAATTTGAGAGGTACGATTGCCATGGCACGAAGAAATCATCCAGACACTGCTAATTCCCAGTTTTATATTAATTTAAGTCATAATTCTGATCTGGATTATAAAAACAAATACATGCCCGGTTACACAGTGTTTGGCAAAATCAGCAAGGACATGGATGTGGTTGACAAGATATCAGCAGTGGAGACTACGAAGGTAGATAGAAGAGGTGATGTGCCTGTCGAAGATGTTAAGTTGATATCCGCCAAAAGTGTTGCTGGCAAAACTGTTGCTAAAAAAGATAAGAAAAAAACAAAATCCGAGCCAGTATCGTTTGTCGAAGGCGAACACTACGTCGTGCTGGATAGACCTGTTCCAACACGCGACAGCAGCAAGGTCGAAGTTGTTGAGATGTTTTCTTACGGCTGCCCCCATTGCTATGAATTTGAGACGCCGATAAAGGCGTGGAGTAAACAGCAGTCCGGTGACGTCGACTTCCGGGTATTTCCGGCAGTCTGGAATAAGTCGATGGAATTGTATGCGGGAGCATTTTATGCCGCCCGCGAATTGAAGATCACGGATAAAATACACCAACCACTGTTTACCGCGATCGTTATTGAGCAAAAAAGCATCCGCAATGAAAGCGATTTAGCCGAATTCTTTGCGAAACATGGTGTTGATAAAAAGGACTTTACCGAGGCCTTTAATTCGACTGCTGTAATAACCAGGGTCAAGCACGCTGAAGAGCGCGTACGCCTGTATAAGCCTGTCGGTGTGCCGGAGATCGTGGTCAACGGTAAATATCGAATTGACCGCATGCGGGCGGGTGGGTTGACAGAGATGTTGACGGTGGCGGAATTCCTGATTAATAAGGAGCGCGCCGGGTTGAAACAATAACCCTGTGGTATTTCAGGCTTCACCGGCGCCAAGGCGCCCGGCCTGTTCGGTAATTCTGATTCCGGCCTTTCCTTTCGTGAAAACAGGAACGTACCGCGCAATATATCGCTGAAATTCACCCATAGTGAGGTCCTGCATTAAGCTGCAGGAGTGCCGTCCCCCGGCGCGAATCGCGGCCAGGGGGCCGCTCCTACAGAAAGATTATTGCAATGATTGGGTGTACACTCACGGCGTTCATGCTCCACGAGCATGGTATATTTTCCGTATGCTGTATTCCTTCGCTGATCTCCGCGCCGCGTTTAGCTCCGATCTCTTGAATGAGGCCGGACGTTTGCTGGATAGCGGTGAGTCCATGTCCCCGGACGTAAGCCGCAATGGCGAGGTCATCACCTCACTTGTCAATCGTTCGGGAAAGCGCGCCTACCGTGTCTACGTTCGGGTCGAAGATCCTGCTGACGGGGCAGTGGTCATTCGCAGTGAATGCAGTTGTTCCCGGCGCGGCAATTGCGAGCATGCGGCCGCCGTGCTGTTGCGGGCGTTGGGAAATGAGCAGGGGTTGACGGGCGATGTGCTGGCTCGATCGCTGCCTGACACTGCTCTGGTCGCGGAAGATGTTTACCCCGCCAATGTTCACCAGCGCCTGCTGTATCTGTTGTTTCCCGATCCGGGAAAAGGTTGCGGAATCACGGTGGAGACAGCCAGCGCGCAGTTGCTGAAATCCGGTGGATTCGGCAGCTTAAGAGCATATCAACCGGGTTGGTCGGCGCGGGGTATGCCGCCGCGTTTTCTGCTTCGCATCGACCGCGAGTTGCTGGCCGAATTGGGTGCTTTAGCAGCCGATTCGATAACGGACATGCGTCGTCTGCGCGGGTCCGCTGGTGAGCAATTACTCACCCGCATGCTGGAGACCGGGCGCTGTTTGTTGGCTGATACTGAGTCCGTGCTGTGTCGAGGCCCGGACCGCCTGTGTACCCTGGATTGGGGTATCGATGAAACGGGCGATCAATATCCTGAATTTCGGGCTGAACCTGCAGCGCCCTTTGTGTTTCTGCTTGGGTCGCCCTGGTATATCGACCCCGCCTCCGGGGAGTGCGGCAAACTGGAAACGGAACTGCCGGGCACGCTGCTCGATGAGTTGTTTCAACAGATCCGAATCGCACCGGGTGACGGGGATCAATTCCATGCGGCACTGGCAAAGCGCTATCCGGATGTGGATTTTCCGCCGTTACGTGAGATCGAGGTCGAAGAATGTCTACCGGTGCAGCCGGTTCCCTGTTTGCTATTCTGCTCGCCGGCTAGCGAAGATTCATGGATCGAGGATGTGGAGACGGATCTGATCCGCTTGAGTTTTGACTATGCAGGCGTGCGCCTCGCTGCTCAGCAGCCATCTCAGGTGCTGGTTGGCGACCGGGTGTTGAAAATTCAGCGTGATGCGGATTTCGAGGAACAGTGTGCCAATCAACTCATGGATGCCGGGCTGGAATGGAATGGCTTTTGGGACGATGAGGACAGCAGCGACAGTTTCGTTGTTGATGGCGATGCCGAGGCCTGGTTCGACTTTCAGGTCGATACCTTGCCCGTTTTGCGCGAGCAGGGGTGGCGTATCGAGTTCGACAACAGTTTTCACTACCGCCTGGCCGAACTGGAACAGTGGTATGGCGAGATCAAGGCCGAGGATGGGGAGGCGTGGTTCCACACCAGTCTGGGCGTGCAGGTAGCGGGTGAGCGTATTAACCTGCTGCCAGCGCTGGTGGCGTTGTTACAGCAGTTCCCGGAGGTATTCCGCCAGGACCGGTTGCGGAAACTGGACCCGCAACAGCAGCTGATTGTGCCGTTGGAAGACGGAAGGATGCTGCCGGTGCCGGTGAGTCGTGTCCGCAACATTCTGGATACCCTGTTCGAACTCTACCAGGAGGATATACTCGATGAACGTGGTCGGATCCGCCTCAGCCGTATTCAGCTTGCCCGGCTGGCCGAGCTGGATGAAGGGGGCACCTCAACACAGATGCACTGGACAGGGGCCAGGGATCAGCGTGCGCTGGCCGAGCGGCTGCGAGGTATGGAGGGTATCCCGGAGGTGGCCCCACCCGAGGATCTGAATGCCCGGCTGCGGGGCTATCAGCGACAGGGTCTGGCCTGGCTGCAGTTTCTGCGCGAACACGGGCTGGCCGGTGTGCTGGCCGATGACATGGGTTTGGGCAAAACGGTACAGACCCTGGCGCATCTGTTGCTGGAGAAGGCCCATGGGCGCATGGACCGACCGAGCCTGGTGGTGGCCCCGACCAGCCTGATGGTCAACTGGCGCCGAGAGGCAGCCCGCTTTGCCCCGGGGCTGCGGGTGTTGACCCTGCACGGCCCACAACGCCGGCAGTACTTCGATGTTATTGCGGACTATGATCTGGTCCTTACCACTTATCCCCTATTGACGCGTGATCAGGAAGCGCTGCTGCAACACACCTATTACCTTCTGATTCTCGATGAGGCGCAGGTCATCAAGAACCCCAAGACCCGCGCCAGCCGCCTGGTGCGGCAATTGGACGCACGATATCGCCTTTGCCTGACCGGGACACCCATGGAAAACCACCTCGGGGAATTGTGGTCATTGTTCGACTTCCTGTTGCCTGGTTTATTGGGTGATGCCAAACAGTTCCGGCGTGTGTTGCAGAATCCCATCGAGAAACAGGGCGATGAAGATGCGTCCCGGCGGCTTGCGCGGCGGCTACGGCCATTCATGCTGAGACGCACCAAGCAGGAGGTCGTCGGTGAGCTGCCGCCCAAGACCGAGATTGTTCACGGCGTCGAGTTGGAGGGTGCGCAGCGTGACCTGTACGAGAGTATCCGGCTCGCCATGCATGAACGGGTACGCCGGGCGGTGGCGGACCAGGGGCTGGGGCGCAGCCATATCGTCGTTCTCGATGCCTTGTTGAAGCTGCGTCAGGTCTGTTGCGACCCGCGGCTGCTCAAATTAGAGAGCGCGGGCAGGGTCAAACGTTCAGCGAAGCTGGAGATGTTAATGGAGTTGCTGCCGGAGATGATCGAGGAGGGTCGGCGTGTGCTGTTGTTTTCACAATTTACCGGTATGCTGAAACTGATCGAGAATGCTGTGCGCGAAGCAGGTGTCGATTATGTCAAACTTACCGGTCGCACCCGGGACCGTGCTACCCCGGTCGAGCGGTTCCAGGGCGGTGAAGCACCGCTGTTTCTGATCAGCCTCAAGGCCGGTGGAGTGGGTCTCAATCTCACCGCAGCAGACACCGTCATCCACTATGATCCCTGGTGGAATCCGGCGGTTGAACGTCAGGCGACGGACCGCGCCCATCGCATTGGCCAGAACAATCCGGTATTTGTTTACAAACTGATCACTATGGGTACGGTCGAGGAAAAGATACAAGCCATGCAGGCGCGTAAACAGGCGCTCGCCGACAGCCTGTTCGATCGAAGTGGAGGGATGCAGGCAAGCTGGACGGATGCCGATCTGGATCTGTTGTTCGAGCCGCTGGCATGAATCAGGCAGACAAGGAGACCCGCGAGGCCGTAGACCGGCTGCTTTTTGAACAGGGCGTCTACACCCCGCTGGAACTCCTGCTGGCCGAAGGCAGGTTGTTGTACGCTGATTACGAGACCTGGCGGAGCGGGCAGTGCGAGTATCTTGAGGACCTCCTGTTCGGCGATCGTGAGCAAAGTTTCGATCTTATGAAGCGGGCGGAGGCCTATGCCGGGTCTCTGGGTCTTGCGGCAGAGACCCAGCGCTATGTCAGTTGGGGGGTACAGCCCGGACATAGTCTGCGTTTCAGTTCGGCTAGTGCGCCGGACAGGTGTTTTCACACCGGCTATCGCAAAGGCGATGACACGCCGCAACTGGATCTGCTGATGGATACCGCAAGCGTGACCCTGGCCAATGGCATCATTCGGGCACTGGTCCAGCGGGATGAGGTGGAAGCCAGGCGATTGCTTGATCGTCTATTCGAGATTGACCCCGGTCATCGTCAGCTGGGCGGGCTGGAGCGCCTGGTGGCGGCCAGCCCGGAGTCCCCCGTCGAAGACGCCGGTCGTGAGCTGCTGCTACGTCTGCAACGGGAGTTGTGCCCCCTGGCAGAGGAGATACTGGGCCCTGAGGCCCGCCACTTTCTGGCGCCGCAGTGGCGGCGCCTGGCGCGAGCGCTGCTTCATGTTGGCTTTGATCCGGACCATCCGGAGCTTCACAGCAGTTACCCGTTGCTCCGGGCGGAGGACTGGCGGCAGGTAAAGGCGAGCGTCGAAGCGGAGTCCAACTGGCAAGAGCAACCCGTACTGTTGCGTCGTCATGCCCGCGCCTGTGGGCGCTTGCACCTGGATTCGGAAGCACTTTCAGGTTGGTTCCGTCTGTGCTGGCACTTTCCGGATCAGGCGGCTTTTATCGGTAGTGAGGCCGAGCCGGACTGGCGGCGCCACTGGCAGTGTTTTCTCGATCTGGATTCGGAATTACCCAACCGCGATTTTCCCGCCTGGGCCCTCATTGATCAGCCTGGCTTAGCCAGGTGGCTGGCGACCGAGCGATGCTTCGATGACTTGGACGTGCCGGAAGACTACCGGGCAACCGCCGAGCTGGTACAGCTAAAACCTTCTTCGCTTGTCGATTCAGGTTTGTTGGACAAACGGAAGTTGCTCCAGGCGTGCAATCCTGAACTCTTTGCCTGCTATCTCCGGGATTTTATGTCCAATACGGGCGGTTGATTTATCACTCGCGGAAAATCAGTCAATAGGCGCGATATCTGTTACGCTGTAAATGCCCAATAGTCGGGTCTGGATATTGTTTCATGGAGGAAACAATGCGTACTTTTATCTGTCTCGCAGTAACCGCCGTTTTTCTTGTCGTGCCTTTTTCAGCTTCCCGAGCGCGTTCCGATGTGTATCGCTGTGTACTGGATGGCGGACACGTCAGTTATCAGCAGATTCCCTGCAGCAATGAAAGCAAACCGATGGAGCTCAAAGACCGGCGAAGCGGCTGGTCTGCCTTGCGCCCGGGTGAACAGGATTTGTTGAACAGTTACCGAAGCAAAGATGCGGCGGGTCGTCGCAAACCCTCAGGCCGATCGAAAAAACCGGTCACAGCGACCAGGGACTGCTGGAACAAGCGCAAACAGCTGGAAGCGGTCCGCTCAAAACTAAATCACGGCTACAAACTGAAGGAAGGCGAAGAGCTGCACCGTAAACGCGATAACTACGAGGATTATTTGCGGCAATTTTGCGCTTGAGCAGGCCGTAAGTATTGAGGAAATGACTCGCTCAACTACTACCTTGTGGCCTTGGATGCCAACCGCCGTGTCGCGGCGGCAGGCGTCAAGGTACAGGGTCTACGTGGATCAGTATCGGGTTTCAGTACAGTTTCTCTGCTGAGCACTATGTCTGTCGCATTGCCTCCCCGGGCTCCCAGGCCCGTGGCTGAAACATTTCGTCCAGTGGTGTTTGGGCGACGTGGTTGTAGTAATTACTCAGGGTCTTCTGGGCCAGCAGGGTAAGCACTTCCAGCAGATGGCGCTGGTCGTAACCGGCGGCCTGGAAGTCGGCAATGTCCTGTTCGGACACCCAGCCGCGATGCGCCATGACCGACAGGGTAAAGCGCCGTAAGGTATCGAGTTTGGGATCGGACAGGGGACGTTGCTCACGCAGTTCGGCGAGCGTCTGTTCCGGCATCTTGACCATATCCGCGAGCACGGAATGGGCGCCTACGCAGTAAGTGCACTCATTCTCGGCACTGACGGTGAGGTAGACTACCTGCTGCTCGACGGGCGAGAGATTGCCGTGCTCCTTTAGTAACTCATTGAAGGCCAAGTAGACTTTCAGGGTCGCCGGTGCGGTGGCAAAGCCGCGATACAGGTTGGGTATGTTGCCGTAGGCCTTTTCGGCGGTTTCCAGTTCAGCTTTGACTGCCTCTGGAGCGGATTCAATAGTGTGCAATTCGAACTTCATAGTGTTGGCTCCGGTTGGGTCGAACTTATTCGTTTTGGGCGGCCATCTTGCGCAGGTCATCATCGCTTACCGGTTGACCACCGATGCCCCAGGCACCGGGCTCGACATCCTCTATGGTTACCCATGTGACAGGCCGCAGGCCTTCACCCTCCACTGAAACCACCGCATCAGTGACCTTGCGAATTATCTCTTTTTTCTGTTCCAGGCTGAGGTAACCCCCAATCCCTTTGATTTGTACTAATGGCATTGTCTTTCTCCTGGTGTCGTTCTCATCAAACATATTTCCAATTTGAAGCGGTATATACAGACCGGTTGGTATAGCTTCTGGTCGAAAAAATCACGTCTCTTCAGGTACACGGATGGATTTCACCGCAGGGCCAAGCCGGCGAATCAGTTCGGGATCATTACGTGCCTTGGCCAGCAGTTGTATGCCCTCCAGATAACCCAGCATGGCCTCGGCTGTTGCTTCCTCGTCGATGGCTGCCAGCTCCCCGCCTTGCACCGCATCAGCGATCGCAACGCGGAAGTGGTTGGCAAGCGAGCGCAATATGCCATCCGCTTTCTGACGCAGCATCTCGTCCTGAGTCGCCTGTTCCATAACCAGATTGCCGAAGGGGCATCCTGGCAGGTGGCCAAACTCTTCGTATTGTGCTTTCTGGAAGACATAAAGCCCTTCCACGAACTTATCGATGCGTTGCAGGGGCGGCAGTGACGGGGCAAAGGCCTGGGCGATCAATGTCCCGGCGATGTGCTCACGGAAATGGTCCATAACAGCAAGTATCAAATCCCTTTTGCTCGGGAAGAAGTGAAAAAAACTCCCCTTGGAAACTCCTGCTTGATTGCAAACCGTAGCTACCCCGATTTCGGCATAGCTATGGGTATGGAACAGTACTGACGCAGTATCCACGATGTGTTGGCGGGTGTTTATCCGGCTCATGGCAGCAACAATAGTGGACCGGTCGGTATATGTCAACCCCATGATGGCTATGATGTGAGGGCAGGAGAACAGGAGGAAACGGCTAACAGGCGGCGCCAGCCCGAGTGGTCAGGGGCCGGTCGCTGGGGGGCGGGCGGGAACCCAACGGGGCGACATGTGGAGAGCTGTGGTTTGCCGCTGGATTATTGGAAAACAAGTGGGTTATGCTCATTTTCAGTCCTGGAAAACGAGTGGGGTATCCATGTTGGCAATAACCCAGGCCCGGCGGTGACATCCAGCTCGAGTATTGGCGGCTTAAGTACTGATCGGATCCCCGCCAGATAAATCCGCCTGCGCTTCAACTGAATATGGTCGAATACAAAATCTTCCCGATCGAGCGCCTGGCGGAATTCAGCGCGCGGGTTTTCCGGCATTTTGATGTTCCAAAGGACCAGGCAGAGCTGGCCGCGGAAGTTTTAGCGGCCGCAGATTTGCGCGGCATTGATTCGCACGGTGTAGGTCGACTGCATACTTATTTTGACATGCTCAGCCTTGGCCGCATAAACCCCAAGCCACAGATCCGCATCGTACGCCAAAGCCTTTCAACGGCGACCGTTGATGGTGACAACGGGCTGGGTCTGGTTGTAGGCCCGCAATCCAATCGTATAGCGATGGACAAGGCTGAAGAATGTGGATCAGGCTGGGTCTCGGTGCGCAACACCAACCATTACGGTATCGCCGGTTACTACGTACTCGAAGCGCTGGAGCGCGACCTGATCGGTTGGTCGATGACCAACAGCACCAAGCTTGTACAGCCGCTTTGGGGGGGCGAACGCATGTTGGGCACCAACCCGATTTCGATTGCGTTCCCCGGCAATGAAGAGCCACCTGTGATCATTGATATGGCAACCAGCGCGGTCGCCTATGGCAAAGTGGAAATTGCCAGACGCAAGCAGGAGGACATCCCGCCAGGTTGGGCGGTTGATTCGGAGGGCCGCTACACAACTTCTCCCGAAGGCATGATAGAGGGTGGTGCTTTATCGCCTTTGGGAAGCTGCCGGGAAATGGGCGGGCATAAGGGCTATTGCCTTGCTTCGATGGTCGATATTTTGTGCTGTGTACTCAGCGGCGCGAATTGGGGACCCTTTGCACCGCCATTTGCCTTGCGCCAGCAGATGCCTGAGCGCAGCGTCGGCAAGGGAATCGGCCACTTTTTTGGCGCTTTGCAGATCGAGGCCTTCATCGATGTTGATGAATTCAAACGCCAGATTGACGACTGGGTACGGACCATGCGAGCAACTAAACCGCAACCCGGCTGCCCTGGTGTATTGATCCCCGGTGATCCCGAGCGGGAATCTGAAGCACAGCGCCGCAGCAAGGGCATTCCCCTGGTCATGCCACTGGTGGAAGAATTGCGCGATATTTCCAGGCAAACCGGAATCCCGTTCGATTGAATTTCGCTTTATCAAACCAATACTGGATCCCGGTTTTGACCGCTACCGGTTGAGCTGGGCGGATGGTGGGTGTGATTCAGCATCGGCGCTGCCGACAGGTCTCACCTGACAAGCTGAGAGCTATTCACCGGGGTCGATCGGTTCGAGCGCCGCCTCTTCGGTGAGGGCGAACAGCAGGCCTTTCTCGACCCAGATCCTGACTGTAAATCCCTTGACGTTAACCTCAACGGGAACATCGCCGTTTTC
>Ga0114922_10005579_pt1 | contig 11595 bp, 9 predicted proteins | sample AartaG_FD_100975 | JGI IMG/M metagenome (GOLD analysis project Ga0114922, IMG submission 100975) | Deep subsurface microbial communities from Aarhus Bay to uncover new lineages of life (NeLLi) - Aarhus_00045 metaG | ecosystem: Environmental > Aquatic > Marine > Oceanic > Sediment | place: Aarhus...
AAAGAATGAATCTTAATATGTTTCATGATTTTGCCACTACCCTCAAACAACTTCTTTTCTTCTTTGGTCAGTCCGTTAATCGAAAATCCAAGATTGGTGGAGTTTTTAAATGCACCAATGTAAAACTTGCCTTCATCGAATACTGGAACACCCCATTTCATCTCTTCTTTTACACCAGGAAGTGTTTCCAAAATAATCCTTCGTAATTCCTGACAAATTTCTTTTTGTGGTGATTTCTGTTTCTTGATATAATCATCAGTCTCTTTATTCATGTTTCGATTTTATCAAAATAAGGGGCATAAAACAAATTGTGTCAAACAAAGAACCGTCCCCTGTTTTAATTCCCCTGTTCCTTTATTCGGTATTTTTATAATTATCTTTAGGTTCGAATCCTACTCGGCTCCCCGAGAAGGTCAATAGGCAGAACTTTTCGCATTGTCTTTAAATTTCAAACATATTTCTTAGTTTAATAATGACCAACAATGCATATCCTCTCTATATTCTCAAAAATATCAAATTTCCCAGCTATATTTTTTATATCATTAATTAAACGGGTCTCTTGTACGTGCAATAACTATTTCTCTAAACATTTGATCATCACCATCTTGCCATTTACCAGACCATGAAATAACAAAGAATTCTTTTTGATAACCTGCGTTTTCAGAATATAAACCAACTTGCAAAATATATCTTCCTGGTACTAAGCAGTTTGGCTGAGAGTAGAAAATCTGACGAAGATCTAACACAAAACGCAAGTCGTTTCCTATATATCCAGATAAATCGATAAATCTGTTTTGTTCTACTTTTCTCTGATAATTTGCTGATGAAATATGACCTATGTTACAAAAAACTCGCCGGTTAGGATTTATGTTAATAAATTCATTTGATGTCCCAACCCAAACCATATTTACTGGAGAAAAGTTTGAATATGGTTGTGGATTATTAGCAGAATCTTTAATCCATATATTTTCTAAAACTACTTCACATAACCTTGCTTGTGTTTTGCCCTCATTTGCTACTTGAAAACGGAAATAATAAACTGGCTCATCAATTTGAGTTGGAGAACGCAAGCTAGTTTGATGACAAAATGGTGGAGCAAGTTCAAACAATATTTTAAGGTTTGGTGCAAATGCCTTTCGTTTTACTACCTCTGCAAGATAGGGAACGAAAAGAGCACATGCTCCAAGAAATAATGCAGTGAATATTAAAATCCAATCTTTAATTTCCATAATTTATCACCTATTTTTTCTGAACTTATAATCTGCACTACTGATGTCACCTAACGTTTTGGTGTATCTGAGGTCGCCAAAGGCAATTTGGGTAAAGGCTAAAAGCCCGAAACAGAACACACTGTTAGCTAAAGTGCAATTCATCTCCATAGGTCCTTGGCCAATTAGGATCTAATCCTAGTAATTCATTACCATATTTTCCTTTACGTTTCACCAGTTGATTATTCTCACTTAGAAATAATTGAGGTAGTAGCCAAGTATCTGAATTCAGTGGACGGTTTGTCCATGGATTGTGCCAGAGAATAGGAGTTACTTTAGCAATACTCCATGGAGATAAATTATCAGCAATAAGGGCTGCACTAACCCTTTGATTCTGTGGACCACATGGACCATACCAAGCACCATTTGGCTTTCGATTAGGTTTCTGATTAATTATACTATTTCCATAAAGAATGAAAGTTTCCTGTTCTTCCCCAAATAATGCATTGATAATATCAGTTTCATCTATTCCAGACTCATCTGTAACATTTATGGCAATTATATATGGTAAATCAAGTTCACCATATTTGGAAGCTTTATCTCGAATCGAATCCTTAATTCCAATGTGAGAGGTATACCAACCTGCATCCTTTATTTGGAGCCCAATGGGACGTACACCAGGTTTTCCTCGATTTTCTTGTTTCTTAGGTATAGGGAAAAAAGTAATTTGCCAACTGTTATGCTTCCAATTCCACTGAGGTAATGTTTCCAAGTCACCTTGCTTCCATTGTTTAGTTACCATATTTAGATCAAGATTAGATAGTTTATCTTCGAGGAAACTACGCATTTTTGCACCTGGAGGATTAGTTGTTGGTGCTCCATGAACTTTAACTCCAATAAAGAAATTTGGTGACTTCATTCTATTTATGGCATCGTAAACTTGTTTCTCTCTGGCTTTCGCTGATGTATCCTTATCAGACAAAGCAACCAAAGTAGCCTCTAAATAAAATAACGACTTACCATCCTTTAAAACTCTGAAATCTGGGTGTGCTTTCTTATTATTTACTTCAGGGTGAATCTCAGCACTGAATCCCGATTTAGAGAGCAATTCATGAAGGTAGAGTTCGAAAAATGCACCAAGATGCTGTCGATCATCTCTAGATTGAATGCGTGCTCGTAATTCATCTTGAACTTCAGAAGAAAGTCCATTAATCCATTGCTCTAATATGTTGCGGATTCTTTTACTTTCTAATCGAGCAGAACGGTTCAAATAATCAAATATAGACTCGGAGTAAAGTTTAGGGCCAGTAAAATCACGATTCATTTTATTAAAGAGCTTCTTCGCCCCAATCATTTATTATCACCCCTAAAAGCATTTTAACTAACTTAAATTTAACTGAACTACAGTATTTATACACAACTTAACAAAAAAAGGAATACATCATATTATTTCTATGGTTTAGCTTTCCATTTTATGAGGTCTTCCTTTGGGAAGCCCATCTATAATAATAACTTAAAACCTCGCAAATATCGCTTATTATATAAATTTGTTATTTATCCCAAATATAAATACATTTAGAAGTACTATCAATTATATAATCTCTGGATTTAAAAAAGTCTACTCCAAGCAAATCTGAGTCATCTTCCAGATTAACAGCAACCGCTTGTTTTTTATAAATATCACCCACGATAATTTCTCTTTGTACAATAGGACAACTTATTAAACCCTTAGCGGTTGAAAATGTTCTTCGTGATATCTCATTTAAATCCTCATGACCAGTTTTTTGAGCTAACTCCGAAGATATAACAGTCATAGAGGCACCTGTATCTAACATCATACTAGTTTCTTCATAACTCCCATATTCTCCAGCAACTATTACTGGGATAAAAATATGCCCATTTATTTCTTGAAAATCAATTTTTATCGCATTGTATCGTAAAAATCCCTCACCTTTTCTCTTTGCTTCATTAATAGCATTTGTACCCATATTTTTATTCTTTATTAATCCGTTTAAAGCATTTTCATCAAAAAATAAATAACATTGATGTTTTTCATTGTAAATTGCTACATTTTTCAAATATCCATCACTATTATTTAATACAGGGACTAAATTCTTAATTATGTCTGTAACCGCTGGTTCATTACTTTTTACATCAACCTGGACCAGTAAAATAAAATTCGTAAACTCTTCAACCTTAACATCCATTTTCCAATTGTTTGGAAAGGCTTCTAAAGCGAGTTTTTGAATAAGATCTACTATATCGCTTTGTTTATTGTTATAAATCCTTTCGTAGGCGTCCTTACCACTAGCCAAATATTTATTTTTATCAAACTCGTCCAAAAGCTTCTTCTTTTCCTTTTCTTGATTTAATCTTTCCATCTCGCTCTTTAGAGTAAATTGATCTCTTAATTGGTTCGTTTGGTAATTTGGTAGTACAAAAAAAACGATTACCTCTGCTAGTAAAATGACCGATAAAATAATGAGTATTTTTAAAAATTTATTTTTCATAATTTACTCCGATGGTTTAATTGGTTCAAGTGGCTTAATTTTAATTGGTTCAGGTGATTTAGGTGGTTTAATTGGTTCATATGTATCTGGTTCAATATTTCCTAGAGATAGATTAGGGAAATCATCGATCTCAACTATAAAATATTTTGTTGTTAAATAAATTTCAAGAAAAGGATTGTCCTTCAGTTCTCCTAACTCCTTTTTATTTAAAGAAATTTTATATAGGATATCATTTATGTCCCCTATATAATTTTTTCTATCGTCGTATTGGCGTACATAATGACGACAGCCTATAGAAATAGATTTCAACCCCATATTCTGACAAAATTCAAAGACATCATTTGTAACTTTCGAAACTAACCTAATGACTTCTTTTTTTAAAGAATCTATAGAATCATGTTTTGTTGTTACTCCTTCCTCGCCAGAACTTAATTCCGACATATCAAAATCAATATCTAAGCTAAAACCAGAAGTTGAAGAAATAACATTTACTGTTGAATTATCCGGAGCAGCTTTAATTGCTATTCCTCTAATGATATCTTCTATGCTTTTAGTCTTATCTTTAGATAATGCGAGCATTTCTAACTGTGCTTTTTCCCTTGGAGTAACGGCATATTTACTATTGTAACTTTTCCGATCTTCCCAAATTTTTTCATAATGTTCTGTTGCCTGGGTTTTTAATGCAACCATATCGATTTTCTTAATCTCGCTATCATAATTCTCCTTAAGACTTATCTTCTCTTTAGTAAACTCATCTTGTATCTTCTCAAACTGTGATTCATACTCATTCTGAACTTTAGTTATAAAAACACTCCCCCTATCAAGTAAAAATACCGGAGCAATAATAACAGCTGCGAGAATTATAAGACATACTATTATCGTAAACAATAAGGTGAATTTCTTTCTTGCACAATATTTTTTATAGTCGAATAAAAATTCTTTCTTGCAATCAGGATTAGGGCAAGTCACATGTAGTTTTTTACCCTCATAAATTGGCAACCTTAATTTTTGTTTACATCTTGGGCAAGTTAGTATCACCTTATGGAGCTCAGCATTGTTTAATGGTTCTCCCTTATCTTGATAAGGCATAAATTTTCTCCTAATAATTGTCAACGGTTTATTTCTCAACATCTAATATATTGTATTTTTTAAATATAATGAAAATTCAATAATATCACGTTAAATGGATTCCCACTGTTATTTTTACGAAATTCAAACTTTTTCTGTATACTGCCTTGATAGATGTTCCATCTTTTATAAATGAAGCGAAGTAGCTCTGCAGTAAACACTATTGAACGTGACAGGTGACGGTTCTTTGTCACGCTTCAATCCTTCCTGACTTAATCTACTCTTTTATTATCTCTCTTCTCTTTTCTTCCAGGACACCCTCAAGTAATTTTGAAGTTGTTCCTTTCGTTTTTCCTTATCAAAAATAAACGAGGGCTGTCGGCTCCTGTCATTCTCCTATATGGAGCATAGAGTGGTAGCAGTCAGGTATAGTTACTTATTAGATACTTACTTATACTGCTCTTGAATAATAAAACTATTCGCGATCATTTTAAAAAGTGGTTCAAAGCGATTGAAACGCTCCTGTAGTTCGCCCTCTTCTCCTGGTAGCGTAGAAATAAAACAATTGATCCATATCATTTTTCTTTCGTATATAGTCATGAACTGGAGGCATCTTGTCGTTAGAGCCATATCCAATCTCTGCAAGGTATAGTCAAAAATTATCATAGCTCCCTTATGATTATCCAACACAATTGGTTTTGAAGAAACATATCTTGCACCCTCCGGAACCATCTTCTTTAATTCACTTTCAACGAAGAAGTCATCTAAATCTTGCTTAGTAATTGTGTAGCCAAGTGGAAGTGGAATATCTTTTACCATGAGAAGAAACATTTCTAAACCACGCCCATTCTCGCTTGAAAATTTTTGGATGATGTTTGGTCTTTCGCCTTCTTCTGGACGCCAACTGATAGGATAGCGAACCTGAAAATCAACGTCCTTGGCCTTTGGATGATTTTTTGTACGGAATACCCGGTTATATCCAAGCGTGAACTCTTCCATTGGCCAATCCATAAATTGATAAGTTAGTAATGTTTCAAGAATTGGAGATGGTATCTCTCCTCTTGCCCTTAACACAACTTCGGCTATAAATCTAACTGCATCTTCTTGATTTAACTGTAGAGAAGAAACAAGATCTTTTCCTTGCTTCTCTAGTGTTTCCAAGAATTCTGGATATTCCTCTTTCAATATTTCTTGAAGTGCATAATTTATATTCTTCTCGGCATTACCAAATGTAGTTTCAAATTCAGTCTCTACTACCAGGACTTGTAGTGTTAAATTAGGATGTTCTTTCTTAATCCAATTCAAGGTGACGCGTTGCCCCATTATAAATCCTAGCGTTTTACTTAAATCGATATGAAGTGGGGCTTCAAAGGTTTGTGCTAATACTGTTTGGGTATGTGCAGCAGTTAACACTAAGAGTGCGAATGCAATGAATAGATACACGAGTTTCATATAAATACTTCTTCCTGTATATAATGTAGATTTATCTGTACTAACAAAATTACAATTACAGCTATTTCTAAACATATACCCCTCCACTCTAACTTGTGATTTTATTTAATCATTATTATAATATTAATCAACAGGTTCTGTTCTCGACTTTTGACATATCTAATTCTAAATATTGAATCCTTCTTTTTTGAATCCTTCCAAAATGTTTTTATAATTACAAAACAATTCTTTTATATTAGTACTTCTATATGTTTACTTCAGAAAACAGATAAATATAAATATTACACTAAAAATCTTACCAGATTAACATGTTTTTTCACCCTAACCCTCTTTATCTGTAATTAAACCCAACCAAGATTACCGATTATAACCCATTGTTTGACCAATTATAATCGAAGCAACTATAAATAAAACAACTTCCAGAACAACTTTAAGGACCATTACCATTTTGCTTCTCCATAGTTTCTGAGCTGCTGTTATGAATAGTAAGAATATCGCTATTGATGGCAACATTTTCTCAAGCTCTCCTTATTTCCTTATTGTTTCATCTTTTCACTTGTTCATTTTCTTTTAGTTATAGGTCATAAGTAATTTTTTTAATTTTTCCCGATATTCAAATGGATATAGTATAAATCAATGGGATCTGATTTCAACATTTGACATACTGTAATTTCTTAAAATATGATAAAAGTACGATGAAAACCTGGACTTATCAGACTCCTTATGAAAAATTAGAAAAAGTTACCGAATTATTGAACTAATGCACCTGGCCCTATTTATTCTAATGTTTTTATAATGTAGCAATACCCGGTCCTCTATATAATTATTCATTGATATTAAAATCTGCAATTATAGGCAGGTGATCACTTAGTTTATTCCCATAAATTAAGCTTTCATCTCCAACGTGGCAGTTATTAATTTTTGCATATAGCTTGGTTGTTACAAAAAGATGGTCAATTTGATGTTGTATTCTATTATTGCTGGTATTCTTGAATGTTGGAGTCAATTGTCCCTTAAATTCTTTTAAACATTCAATTAATTCAATATTTCTCATTCTGTCTAAATATTCTTGATTCCCTCGTGGATTCTTTCCCCAACTATCAAATGTTGTAGATAGATTAAAATCTCCTCCGATAATATAATACTCAGTAGAATTAATATTACATTTCAATGCATACCATAATAAATCAGCAAGCCATAACTCACTATTTTGCGTCAGTTTAACTGAACTAATCTGTTCTTGTTTTAGCAAATTTCTGTTTAGGGGCCATGCAGGACTATAGACAGAAATCAAGTTTAGGGTATTACTATTCAATTTTATGTTATACGAAAGTAAATTTCCTTTAAATTTTTTTATCTCTTTGTTTACCCATGCTAATTCTGTTGATAATTCAATTTCTTGTATCTTTTCCCCGTTATGTGCCAATAGGTTTCCGAATCTTTGCTTAGTATTATTCTCCGTACTCGACTTTTCATATTTATAAATATAATTATTTTCAATCCATTTGGGGAATGAAGAGACTTCCTGTAACAACATGATATCAGGTGATAACTCTTGTAAGTGTTTCCAAATGTCTTTCTCTTTTGTCGATCTTCTACAATTCCATGTGACAACTCTCATGATTTTTCCTTTTTGGAGAATAGGAACACATCCTATTTTTTCTATGACTTAACTTTCCATTTTACAAGGTCTTCCTTTAGGATATCCATATATAATAATACCTAGAACCTCAACCATCCAGATAAGAACCCCTCAAATCCTATAGATTTTTCGCAAAAAGTTATCAAATTATTGACTTGGAACACCTTTTCTATTTGTTTTATTTAAACTTAAATAATAATTATCTAATAAAATAAGGATGTGTCTATTTACCAATAATTCAAATAAGTATTAGAGTTAAGAGATTACTATTAAGAAATCAATTTAAAAAGCATAAGAATCTTTCAATTCACCTAGAAGAAAAATAACTCTTAAGTCTTTATTCTTCGTCTTTTCCATTTATAATATTACTAACCTCTTCTTTATTCTCTAGATACCACTTTCTTGGGATGCCAGTTTCAAATTGAAAAACATCACGTGCTATAAATTCAGTAACACTTTCAAAAGATTTAAGGGCTTCCTTTCGAACCCAAAGATTGGGATCATTCTCCATAGAATCTAACAATGCTTCGGGTACTCCAACTTCTTTATGACTTTTTAATAATTCTGCTGCCCTTGTTCTTACTCTCCAATCTTTATTTTGAATTAAATCATCTATTAACCAAGAAGTTTCAAAATTTTCTCCTTTGACTTGATTTCCTTCCTCATCTTTTCTAAATAATTCGACACCCCTAATTTTTGTTATTCCAATGTAAAACCGTTTTATTGATAATATTGCTGACTTCGCCCTTTCATTTAAATCCAAATCTTCAGAGTTGTATTCTTTTAATAATTCATAAGAACTAAAATCACCTTCCAAAGCTTTATCTTGGAGACTCTGTATCTCAAATATTTTGTTTTCCTTGCTAATCAGGGTATCGAGTTTTAAAAATGTTGCAGAAGATTCCTTTTGTATTATTTTTAGGTCATCAATGGTGCTTTGGGCAGTTTTCTCTACATCTTCTAATCTTTTTATAATCTTCTCAGCTTTTTCAATACGCATATCTATTTCGATACCTAAAAAGACTAATCGCGTTGCGCCCTCTATATCGGCAAGCCATAATACGCCAAGTGCAATAAGCACTAAGACGGCAGCATTAACCCTTACTGTTGTAAATTTCTGACGTAAAAGTATTATGAAAAGCCACATCGCTATTACAGTAACAATCAATCTAACTAGAATGCCAAACCAAGTGATTTCCCAATTCAATATATAAACTCCAATCGAAAAACTTTAAAATTAGCCCCAGAAAATGATAAACGACCGGGCTCAACATTTGACATAAATGTTTCTCAAAATTAAACTTTTCTTTAATACATAATTTAAAAATGATTTATAAAAATAAAAAAGACAGAGTGAAAAAATAATGTAATTACTTTCTTGCTCTGTCCTTCTACCTGAAAGATTCTTCCTAAAGCATTAGGAAATAATTCTTTTTAGCAAACTCTGTAAGGGTTTTCCCAAAGATTAGGAATTGCCCCGTCGGTGCTTTTTTATATAAAGCTCTCCAGAGTTCTGTCCGGTAACAGTCCTTTTGCCTGAAAGTTTGGATACATTTAGTATCTTGCCTCTTCGGCTTCTTTTCTCTTTTTTTGAAAAGAAAAGGTCTCTCCTGTTACCTTCATACAGGTTATGATATTTAGTTTATATATTAAATATACTACACTGATTCTAAAAATCCTTCTTTTTGAGGAAAGTTTTACTATATAGGTAAAAGGGAGACACGCTTTACTTTTATAAAGCATTAAATTCGGGAGTATAAAAGAAGAATATCCCCCTTTTGCCTAAGTTTTAAAAGTCCTGCTTTTTTGGCAGAAAAGTTTTTCGGTTATTGGTTAAGGAAATGGAGATTGCGGCGTCGTAATGAATCAGGGTTCACGATGACAGAACGGGACGGATGAATTTGACCATTACTTTTCAAATATTCTTTCTCAATTATTTTGATTGATCAAATTTACAATGACTTTAACTATAGTATCTTTTTCTTCTGCTCTGCTTTCAGCAATCAATAAGGTCAAAGCTACCAGGGCATTGTCAGCAAGACGCTTACTGCCATCCTCTTTATATAGAACATCATTTTCATTTAAAAACCAGAGAAATAAAGATGCAGCAATTCGCTTATTTCCATCTATAAAAGAATGATTCTTAACCACAAAATATAAGAGATGGGCAGCTTTTTCTTCAATGCTGGGGTAGAGATCTTTTTTATCGAAAGTCTGATATATTGCTCCGATGGAGCCGGAGAAAGATTGGTCTTTTTCCAAACCAAATAATCCGGAAGGGTAATGGCTTTTCAGGCGTTCTAATTCATAGCGGGCTTTTTGGTAGCTAATCCTAAATCTCTCCTGAGTAGTAACTTTTTTTATCTCTAATTTTTGTAAATCATATTCATCGAGTAAATGCAGGGCTTTTTGGTAATCAAGAATCACTTTCAACAATCCAGTAGCTTCGGTTGAATCTAAGGATTTATTCTGCAGGAGTCTTTCCATGATTCTTGAGGTTTTTTGGAATTCTGTTAACTTCGCCCGGTCTTCGCGCATTCTTTTTTCATTTATGGTATAACCTTTTATCAAGTATTCTTTTAAGATATGGGTAGCCCAGATGCGGAATTGGGTGCCACGTTTAGAATTTACCCGGTAACCGACAGAGATAATCATATCCAGATTATAAAATTTTATTTTACGGTTAACTTTCCTATTCCCTTCCATTTGAACTACCGAGTAATCCTCGGTAGTTGATTTTTTATCTAATTCTTTAGTAGAAAAAATATTCTTTATATGTAATCCAATAGTATCAGTGTTTTTTTCAAATAATTCTGCCATCTGCTTTTGAGAAAGCCAGACGGTGTCTTTTTTTAAATTGACTTCAAATGTTTCTTTTCCATCCGGAGTGGTGTAAATTATTATTTCATTTTTTCCCAGCATTAGTGTTTCCTTTCTTTGAACTCTTCTATACCAAGAGTGTCTAAAAAAGCATTAATTCTTTCATAGACATCTCTTTTAACTCTTTCTTTTTCTTCCTCATCATCGATATCCTCAAAATTTATTACCCAAACAGGTCCAGGAGCATCTATATTTTTAAATTTCGCTTTAATTTTACCAAGCCCTTCACGTACAAGTTTATTGTATTTAAAAGATTGGAATGTTTTAACTAATTCGTTAATGCCACCCGGATAATGTAAAATTGTAAAGTAAATGTCATAAGCATCTTTTTCCTTATATCGGTCCCATATACACATTCCCTTCATTACTAAAAAAGGTATAATGGTAGCAATTTTAACAGTTACCTCGTTTAGCGCACCATCTGGCATATTTGCAGAAATTTTTAGAGAACGATTTGTTTAAAAACTAAATCGCAACCTCTTGCTTTCCTTGCCCTGATATCTTGAATTGACTGAGTACGATGAGACTTGCCAGTTCCACCATATTCATCGGTAAGTAAATCTACCTCCACGGTTATATTTCCGCCATTTTCGGTTGAAATTGTTCGATAAAAAATAAAAGGTTGTTTTCCCTCTTCGTAACCTCTGCTTTTTAATATTTGCAAAATTGTTGTATATGTATCTCCGGATATTTTTTGAAAATCTAATGCAATATCAATATCAAGACTACCTACATGTTCATGTTGGTCTTTTTCCATGAGAAAGTATGGGATCCAACCGCCTACCAATACTATGTTATCCCGAAACTCTCCTAAAATAGTCATAAGTTCTACAAG
>Ga0114922_10005580_pt1 | contig 11593 bp, 12 predicted proteins | sample AartaG_FD_100975 | JGI IMG/M metagenome (GOLD analysis project Ga0114922, IMG submission 100975) | Deep subsurface microbial communities from Aarhus Bay to uncover new lineages of life (NeLLi) - Aarhus_00045 metaG | ecosystem: Environmental > Aquatic > Marine > Oceanic > Sediment | place...
AAATTTTGTAACTTCTTTTTTTGAGTGAGAAGTAAATCCATAGGATTGAATTCTAATACATTCCTAATTCCTACATAGGACGTAGTTAATCTTGGATTAATTTCGATAAAAGAGAGAGAATTGTCAACTTTCTTCACAAAATCTATTCCAAAATAACCTTTGAATGCTGATAAATCTACACCCTTTAATATATTTTCTATCTGAGCCTTTAACTGTTCAAACTGATCCACGGGAGTAAATCCCCCAAGGTACGCAGAATCCATAGTAGGGTCCGTTATTTGTAAATTCTGAGCGTTGATGCTTAATATTTTAGGACCATTTTCGACCAGTTTTCCAAGAGGTTGATCATTGATGATTGAAACACTCATAGGATCGCCTTCAATATATTCTTGAAGGATATATTTTCTATTTGTATTTGTTATTTTGTTAGAACTTTCAAAAAAATGCAATATCTCGTCTTTTTTCTCGAAATAAAAAATTAATTCTGATCCTACTCCATCATCAGGTTTGATGACGATTGAACTATTTATTTGATCAAATTTTTGAAGGATAAAATCTAAATCCAAAATATTTCCATTAAAGGGGATACTATATGATTTTGGAGTATTTATTTCATTCTCAATAAAGAACCTATAAGTTTCTAGCTTAGACGCTCCGAGCTTTATACCGTTTAAATCTATACTTAATAATTTCTTATTATTCTTTTTTACAATTTTTGTAAGATTATAGAGAACATTTGAAAATTCGGGTGCAATTACAAAACAATAATCAGAATTCCTTACGCAGGTGGTATATTTTTGCAAATAATCTTCTTCCAACTCAACAGATTTTATTATGTCTGCTTTCATATAAAGGGATAAAAATTTAATCCTAGAATCCAATAGAGTAGTAATATGAAAACCTAAATTCTTAAAATCTTCTATAATTGTCCGCAACATGGCATACCCTTCACAGAATAAAGACGAAGGGATTTCAACTTGATTAAAGCCTCCTCCTGAGACGAATTCAAAGATAAAGATTTTTTGACTGAACATTTTTAATATGAAGTACTAATTTTCATAATTTTAAAATGGTTTTAAAATAAGAATAAATTATTACTCTTAACTGAATTTAAATAAAAAACTGTGAATTATGGCTTTTTTTACAGAAGAAGTAATGCAAAGAATCCGATATCTGCATTATAAAATTAAAAAAATTGAAGAAGCGTTAGATAAAGAGGAAGAAAGTTTTTCTTTAGACGACCTAAATCTTGTCTTAGAATATACTAAAATTTTAAACATTAACTATCAGAATGAAGATCAAATTAAACTCTTAAAAGCTTTAGACATTACTCCAATTTTCTTAGAACCACAAGAGAACAATAGAGAAATCCATATTAACGACTTAATGTTTGAGTGTGCGCGAACTTTATGGGTTATGGCACGAGCTTATTCTCATCTCTCAGAAAAGTTTGAAAGCAATGAAGAATGGGAAGATGCTATAATAGCTATGGTTGAAAGTAGTAAAATATTTAAAACAGGTGCGTATTTTAGTGCAGCATCTATTAAACAACATGATTTAGGGGTAACTCTTTCATCTGAGAACCTAGAATTAAATTCTGAAGAAGCGAGAATACTTGCGCAGGGTGTGGCGGCTTTGAAGGAAGAAAATTCTAATAACACATACTTTGCCTCTAAACTCTACTCGGGGTTAAGTTCACTGTCAAAAAGATTATTCTATTTAAAGAAACATGAGGAGAAAAAAAAACAACAATTAAGAGCTCAATTTCATTTCGATATGGGTAAAGCATGTCAATTAAAAGCTCAAGCTTCGTTAGAATCTTCTATTACTAATATCAATACAGATAAAGTTACGAAACTCCAACAGAAGGCAAATTTTTACTTTTTAAAATCGGAAGAAATATGGAGTGAGATGATCAGTAGTCTGTCTGAATTATCTAGCGAGGAAAAAAGTAGTATTGAGCAAAACATATCCATCGTTAAAGATGTGTTAAAAGAAAAGAACTTAGATCTATTGGATTACGAAGAGATCAAAAGAATTCAAGACCCGGAGCCAATTATTATTATTCCAGAAAATTTAGCCCCATTTGTTCCAAAAAGCACGATATACTTAACTAAGTTCGTGCCAAAGGATTTGAATATTAAGAGATTTAAATCGTTCCAAAAGAAAAAATTGGAACAAAAAATCCCATATAGCAAACGAGAAAGACTAATGGATAAGAAAGCTGGAATCGTGAGAACTATTAATGAATTGAAATTACTAAAAGAGAATAAAGAAATTGATATTGATAAATTCGCTGAACTACTAGAGAAATATGCCGTAAAATTGAATATGATAGATACTGCTATAGAAAAATTAGCTCATGCAACCAAGTAATAATTAAAACTTTCAAAAATGCTTTATTTTAATTTACTTCTTTTCAAAATATAATTTTCTATTTTGTTCCAATTCAAATTTTCTTTCAGCCTCCTCTTTAAAGAGAATATCGTAAATTTCTTTAAAAACAATTCCGAGTAAAAGTGTTTCTATAATTAGGTTTAACGTTACCATCATCAGTTGAAGATCATGCAAATCAATAAACAATAACGATATAAAAACAAATAGATGAGGCGTATATATTAACGATACCACTCCAATTCTCTTTCCAAATTTGGAAATATGCTCTTCTTCTAGGCAAAATACACGGTCCAACTTTAGAGCTTCTATTAAATAGTAAAAGCTAAAAACAAGATTTACTAAGGCTAAGATAATTATAAAATCTCTTTCGTCTGGCTCCAAGGCAATATAAGGCTTTAAAATTATAGATCCAAGTAATAAAGTTGATGAGAAGACAAATTGAACAACTGATAATGATAGCAAACCATCATGAAAGTATTTATAATCCATTTTTCGTCTAATTCTTTTTTTCTGTAAATAGGATTCTGGTCTAATTTTAAAATTGAACTTTTATTAAAGATAAAAACAAAAATGTATTATTAATTAATAAAAATTGCGTGCTTTCAATGACATATTTAACCGACGAAGAAATAGAGAGTTTAAAATTAATACATCCCAAAAAACGATATCTGCGTTATTTTTTTCTAGCAATTGGTATACTAATTATTTTTTTAGGGTGTCTGTTTACATTTATAGGTTTTGATTATGGAATAACTCTTAACGGATTTAATCTCTCTCTCATCGTAAGTATCTTAATTATTATATTTGGTGGTATTATTACTTCAAAATATTATATAACGCCCTACTACATACGGGAAAATTCTCTAACCTTTAAAAAAATGCGAGATTTAAGAGAACCGGTTGAAGATTATGTGAAATTTAATTCGTTTGCTCTTACAAGACTCATAGCCTCTATTCTCTTAATAATTAATGGGCTTATTTCGTATACTATATTTGGAGGTGATGTTGGTCACGAGGTAGAATTTGGGAGTGCGATAGTTCTTGGGGGACCCTCTTGGTTTTATGTTACTGGTTTTCCAATGTTAATGACAGGTCTTGGTTTATTAATTTATTTTATTCTGAGTCCTTTTCGAGGTATATTTTCCAAATCGAAGAACTTTCTTTTCTTTTCCGAAATTAGACCTGGGTTTGCATGGTTAACCGAAATTCCGAAAAAAGATATCGAATTTGTACGATTCCAAAATAATCACACCGGACCCAAATTGGCTTGGATTATTCTAATGATCCCTTTCATCGTCTTACAACTCATGACGGCTATCCCCTTACTTGCGGTCGAAAATGCAGGGCCAGACTTCGTATTGTCATGGACATTTATCATATTATCTTTTATTGACATCGTAGTTTTAGTTGTTTTGGTGATATTTCAACAAAAATATTTCGAAATTGCTACACAAGAAAAATTATATGAAATGTGGTTTTCACCGATAAAATTGAAGAACCAATCACATTTTAAAGAAAAATTTGCCAATTTTTTAGAGTGTAATCCAAATCTACGAGATGCTGAAACAAACAGCGATGATAAAGTATTCTCAAGTGTTAACTCGACTAATTTTCAATTATTTAAGCTCATCTTTGGATTATTTTTAATAACAATTGCTCTTATAATGCTCACGCAAATGGTATTATTTGGTCCTCAAGTATGGTGGTTCGCTTTAATGTATGGTTTAATGTTGTTGGTAAAAGCTGTTTTTTACGATTTCAGTAAAAAGAATGGAGATTCATTTAAATTTAACGAAGAATCAAGAGAATTTAGGTTCAAGCGAGAATTCCTACATAAGTTCCACTATATTGGCGCTAATAAGGTAGAATCAATAAGCGTAAAAAAATGGTACAGAAAAATAGATTTTTTTGATGTTTTTGGAATATGTGGACTTTTAGTATTTCTCACTCTTCAACAATTGGAAGGATGGATAGTAGCGGATACTTTAACGCTAAGAATAGATAATTTAATTAGTACCTTGCTATGGATATTGATAATCGCATTTATTACGTTTTATTTATGCTTTCCGATAGATTTCATTGAAGTTAAATCGCCATCTATAACTTATAGAGTTCAAATCACTTTAAAATTAAAAGAAACTAACAGTATTAAGCAATGCATAAAAAATTTGAAAAATTTTCCGAAGGAAATTATGCAACCTGAAATGAAAAAGACTTTTCTAATAAGAATGGTGATAATTTTTGCTCTTATTTTCGGGAGCTTATTCTATATGATGTTTTATTTTTTAATGTTATTTTAAATATTCGCCTTTGACTCTTAAATAATAATGAATTAATTTCTAGAAATCTTTTATTGCATATGTCAGCTGACCAAACAAAATTAGTATTATACATGAAAAATATGTTTTCTGATCTGATTTATATAAATAGCGTAATTGCAACTGAATTAGTTAAAATTACGGAAAATTTAACCGCTTTAAGGCACGGAGAAGATTTTTTAAAGAAGAGCGGTTGCCTACAAGAACATAACAATTTGAATAAAGATATAATTGATATTTTAAATAAATACGGCAAGCTTAATGACGAAATTGACAGAAAAATTCGATTAGAAAAACATGTGCTCAGTCATCTAGAGGATTCTAAATAAGATGTCTCAAAATAAGGAAAATTTTGACAGATTTGTTGACAAACTTCAAAAGGAAATCATTGATAAAGAAATACACGATTTTAACGAACATATTGTGAAGTTGTTTCACAACCCTAAAAATTGGGGAAAACCGGCTAATTTCACAATTTCTCATTCATGCAAAGGAGAAAAAAAAGATACGATGGAATTTTATTTAACGATTCAGGACAATGTGATTAAAAATGCTAATTTCTTCACTGATGGATGTGGAGCAACTGTCGCAACTGGAAGTCAAACAACTATATTAATTGAAGGGAAATCTTTAGAGTATGCTGAAAGCCTAAAAACCGAAGATATAGACCTTGCGTTAAATGAATTACCAGACGATCATAAGCATAGTTTAGAACTGGCAGTAAATACTTTAAGGAATCTTATTGCGAAATATAGAAGCAAAATAAATTAATTCGTTGTAAAATGAATAGCGTAGAATTTGAAAATATAGATATTCCAATCAAGGGTGAAGATTTATTTCTAAAGGGAACTATTTATTATAGCACTAACACACCCAATAAAGCTCCTTTTGTAATTAATCTAGCAGGATTATTGGATTATCGCGAGAGTTATTTTGTTAAGTATTTTACAGAAAAATTCGTTGACGCTGGATTTTACGTGTTGTCTTACGATTACCGTGCGCATGGAGAAACCAAAAAACAAACGGGATCTAGGTGGGATAGAATGGTTGTTCAAATATTTTCCGACATCCAAATTGTAATTGATTGGGTGCAAACCCATCAGTCTTACAGACTCTTGGAAGAAAAAATAATTCTATTTGGAAGGAGTATGGGAGGTGCAATTATATTAACACAAGGTTTCCTTAATAAAAAAGTAAAGGCTTTAATTGCTCTATGTGCAAGATATGATTACCATACGACTACTATAAAATTTCAAGAGGAAATTATTCAAAAAATTAGCCCTAAATATTTTCTAAAAAACGACCCATCAAACAATAAAAGAATTCTGATAGCCCATTGTAAAGATGACAATAGAATCCCATTCTCTAATCTCTCACAGATAAAAAAACAACTCGGTTTAAATGCGGAGAATGTGATTCAATTTGAAGGTGGATCTCATTCTTTTAAAAATCATAGAGAGGAAATTTTTGATATTACTCTTAAATTTTTAAAAAAAATATAAGAAATGGAATCATATGTTAAAATGTAAAAAGTTAATATAAAAAAGTGAAACCGTATGAAAAAGATATTAATTGTGGGCCCAGCAAGTCAAATACTTGGGATAAGAATTGCTAAGGGTTTAGACATTAATTACTATAACACCGAAACAAAAACCTTTCCTGACGGAGAAAACTACCTTAGAATAAACGTAGATAATGATTCTTTAATAGATGGAACTGAAGTTATAATTGTTCAATCAACAGGGCCGAGTTCAAGCGAAAACCAAAATGGAAGGTTAATCGAGCTTTTAATGATGATCGAAGCTGTTAAAAGAATGGGCGCCGCTAAAATTGTTGTTGTTGTTCCATATTTAGCTTATGCTCGACAAGATAGTGTTTTTAGACCAGGAGAATGTAAATTTGCTCAATTAGTTCTAAGACTTATAGATTCGATGAGAATTGACGAGCTCTATGTTGTTGATATTCACTCCCAAAAAACTTTAGAAGAAATCCAATGTAAGTGTGTGAATATAGATTCGATGAAACTTTTGGCGGATTATATTAAATCGTTAAAGATTAACAACATTGTAGTGGTCGCTCCTGATAAAGGTGCTGTAGAAAGATCTAGAGCCTTTGCAAAACATTTCGGAGATAACGTACCAGTGGATTATTTTGAAAAAGTACGAGATGTTAAATCGGGAGAGATAACAATGTCAGGAAAACTAAGCTTAAAAAATAGAGATGTCATCATTTCAGACGATATCATTGCCACGGGCGGAACGATGGCTAAAGCCATAAAAATTTTAAAGGGGGAAGGGGCTAATAGAGTATTTGCTGTAGCAACCCACGCTCTTTTATTACAAAATGCAAGATATAGGATATTTAATGCAGGAGCAGATGATATAATCGGCACTGATTCTATTGATAATGAAGTAAGTAAAGTTTCATTGTCAAAAGCTATTGTAGATTATTTGAGATGAATTTTTAATAATTTTCTATAATTTTAAAAATCAAAGAGCGCGTTTCTTGCTGAACATCTACTTCTGATAAATTATTATTTATTTTATAGTTCGCGTTTTCTAAAACTTCGTTTAAGCCGAATCTAATTTCTCGTTCATCTCTATCTCGTATTTCGCTTAAAGAATTTGGATCATCAGGTCTTTTTCTGTTAGAAAGTCTTTCATACCTAATTTTTTCATCTACAACAGTGGCAATTAATGGAAATTTCCAGTATTTTCTAAAAACCGCAACTTCGGCCATAGATCTCAACCCATCTATGAAACACACTTCACATTCTAACTTTTTAATTAAATTTACGCATTTCTCAGCAATTATCTCTGGTCCGTAATTTTTTCGTAATTCTAGGGCTATATTCCCCAAATTCTCATCACTTGGGGCAATGTTTCTATGGTTCGCTTCGTTTCTTATAACATCTCCCATCGTAATAATAAGCCCTAAATCCTCTATAGCTTTCAAGACTGTTGATTTACCAGAACCGGGTAATCCACAAAATCCTATAACTTTCATGAAGGTTTCTTAATCGATCTAATTAATTAAACATGTGAACGTTCTAATTTGTTAAAAAGATTGATAAATTTAAAAGTTTTAAATTTATCCAATAATAGTTAAAACTATTAAGAGATTAGAAAATTATACGGATTTATTACAAGCTCACTAAGCAGAGTTAGTCGATTTAAAACTATAAATTAGGTTTAAAGCAGTGAAACTTCAAAAAGAGAAGGAAGATAATTTATTATCCGATACTAATGAAATGATCGAGATATCAAAAAGAGAGTCTTACATTCAGGAGTACGGGATTGATCCGACATTTACGCCCGTATACATGTCATACAATGCTTATAAGCGCATTGTTGGTTATGCCATGAGATACGGAAGTAACGATCTTCCTCAAAAAGCTTGGCGTGAAGTTTATGGTATACTAATTGGGTCGATTAAGGAAAATAAAGAAGTAATCGTTAAGGATGCAATCCCCGTTATGGTAGGCGATAGAGCATATGTTGAATATAAGAGCAAGCATTATGTCGATACAGCTCAGTTTAATACGGCGATATATGAAAGAGCAATTCAAGACAATAAAGAAGATTTCTTTGTAGGCTGGTGGCACACTCATCCTGGAATTGGGTTTATTTTTTCACCAAGAGATATTGAAACGCAACTCTTTTACCAAGGTGTTAACCCATTTGCTATTGCTCTTGTTTTTGATCATTGCCAAAAAGAATCTAAATCATATTATTTAGGGGTAGCTGGAATAAGGTTGAAAAATCCTGATCGTGGTATGTTCGCTACGTATTCAAACTCAATAGAATTAAAGTTTGAACATACTAAGGAGAAAATGGTTAAAAATGTTGATAAAGTAGTAAAAGAAATCAATAAAAATATGAAGGATGTTCTGAGTGAAATTAAATACATAGACGATATTTTGCGAAAAAGATATCTTGCTCAACTTCAAAGGAATTTTGGTCTTATTATGGTTTTAAAAAAAGACATTAAAATCACTGACGACGAAATAGAAGCTGAAAGTGAGGATTCCTTTTTATATGAATGGGATCCTGATATCGACAAAAAAATCTACAGAATCCCGAAGTTTAGAGATAAAATTGAAAAAGAATTAAAAAAATATGAAGCAAATCTTTCTGAGCTCAACGGTGAGAAGAATGACCATGAGTTTAAGAAAAAGAAGGAGAAATATAAAAAAAAGCTAAACGAAATGCTGGCTAAGCCGAACGAGTGGTATACAAAAATTATGAATGATTTTACAAAAAGGATCGAAAAAATTTCACCATTTTTTGATTATCTGGATACAGATGAACGAAAGATGATTGAGCATTTCGAGGAAAGAATTTCTGAATATAGTAAAGTATTAGATGATTTAAGGAGTCGTTCTGAGTTCAATTTATAAATATCACACTTATTTAATCATAATATGACCTTATTTTTACAACAAAGTGCAAGGTAAATTTATTGTTTTATTTACGAGGTTATTCACATAATTGCTTTTTAAGTGTTGTTTTCAGTAAACATTTTGAATAACTTTTATATTACGTGATGTATAACTAATATATAGACTGCTTTTAAATCAAACTTAACAAATAGTTGGTAATGAGGTTTTTTCATGCCTAATGGTACAACCCTTATAATAAGAAATCGAACAGATCGGGAGAAAACTATAAAGGACGCAATTTTTGCATTTTCAGGTGGAACAAAATCGCTACTAATAAAAGGAGAAGGAGAAGAAATTTCAACTGTGGTTGAAGTTGCTGAAATTTTAAAAAAGCGCATGTATCCCGGTGTGGAAATAGCCAATATCTCGTTAGGAAGCCGTCCCTTCTTTGAAAATAGGCAAAGGAATAACTATCGAAAAAACAACAGAAACAATTATAATAACAAAAATAAAAAGGATTTAATTTCTAAAATCGAAATAACCCTTTCAAAATCACTCTATTAGAATCGATTTATGACTTTTGAAAACTTAGGGCCCTTATTAGAAGAGGCTCGAACAACCGTAACATGTAATATTTGTTCAAATTACATATATAAAAGAGTTTACTACGACGAGAACTCGAAAAACAAGCAAAAGGTCGTGTTTGTTTGTAAAAATTGCCTAAAGAATAATGAAAAGTAACAATTAGATTGGTTTCTTTATTTCGAGTTGGTTAATCTTTTTTCGCTTCTTTTTGTTAAGTATTTCTCCCAATTAAATGACAGTATAAATTGCATTATCGCAAGCGTGGTTAGTAACATAATAGATTCTGTTATGACACTTGAAATATCACTTACTTCTATTCCTGTTGCCGTAAAACCTAGTAAAATCAAAATTGGAAATGTGACGTAAAAAATCGTAGTTACATTTTTACCTGCCCAAGCCCATAATATGCAGCGTGGGAAATTTATTTTCTTTCCAGACATTCCTAAAGCTATCCAAAGTGGATCGTCAGGAATAGGAAGAGCTGCTGCAATAAATATATATAAATGCATAGACTTTGGATGATCTAGCACCAATTTACCAAATCCTTGTACGTTTTCAAGAGTCTTAGAGTGGGTTCGTTTAACAACTTTCTTTGCACCAATCCCAATCAAGAATCCAACAAGTTCACCAATTGCACTCCCAATGCCTCCTATTACTGCAATTATAAGTATTTCTAACCAAAAAGGTCCGTTCAAAAGAATTTCACCTAGCGCTAATCCAAGATTTGAATATTTGATGTAAATTGAATTAGAAAGCGAAAATAATATAAACGGGTAAGGTATTGGAAATCCAATGCTCGCATTTCCTATAAGACAGATGAAAAATGAGATAAGAAGCGCTAATAAATAATTAGATCCCTCTGTAAGTCCTGTTATCTCATTTCGGGATTTTATTATGGCGTTTTGAATATCTGGAACTGTTAGAAATAAGATTAAATATAATAAAACTCCTAGGTAAAAAAAAGTAAATACTACAATTAATTTGTTAGAAATTGCCATCCTATACTCCTGAAATGTCTGATCTTACGATTTCATTTTAGATATTTTGGTATTCAAACCATTATTCGCTTGCAGAAATAATTCGAGATTTTCAGTAACCTTTCCGATTTTATTTACTTTAGACTGTAATTCAGTACTTTCTAAAATAAATATTAATTCATCAGATTTAGGGTTATAAATAATATCTCCTTTCTCTACATTTTTCTTAGATTTTGGATTAGGTCCCTTATAAATTTCAAGCCCTGGAAGAATCCAATAGAGTTTTGATCCAAAACTAAACCTTCCTCTTAGTACTATTGGTAACTTATTAATTATTGCATCAGCTGATAAGGGTGCGTTATATCTTATCATTTCACCAGTGATTGTGCCTATTCCAAAAAGATCTACTTTTATTTTCATAGACATTTTCATATAGAACTTTTTTGTCTGTATCTTATTTCTGAGAGATAATATTGGATTAAATTAATATTTCTGGATCGCAATATTTAAATATTCTTTTTCCCATCTTACTATTTGGACAATAGTTTAAATCATTGGTTTTTGAAACGTAAGTGCAATTAAACAACGGAGTAGTTGTTGCCTTATTTTCTGGAATTTTTTTCACCCAGAGTTAATGTTAATACGTTGATTTCCAATCGGATTTATTTATTAATTTTTACATGTTGCTTAATAATCATTTGTTATTGATTTTGGACGCTTTCAATTATTCTCACGCTGGAGCAATTATTTAGTAGAGAAAAGCAATTAAGTTGTAGTTAATATTTACCTATGGTAATTTGAAGCTGTTTTGCCTGATCTCTTGTAGAACGAATAAAATTTCTATCTGCTACACGTGACATTAAAACATGAAGGCCCTTGTTTAAAAATAGATTTATTGTCAATAGGGCTTTGATCCCAGATGCGATTCATTGGAA
>Ga0114922_10005581_pt1 | contig 11592 bp, 9 predicted proteins | sample AartaG_FD_100975 | JGI IMG/M metagenome (GOLD analysis project Ga0114922, IMG submission 100975) | Deep subsurface microbial communities from Aarhus Bay to uncover new lineages of life (NeLLi) - Aarhus_00045 metaG | ecosystem: Environmental > Aquatic > Marine > Oceanic > Sediment | place: Aarhus...
AGAAGTTAAAAGGTGAAAGAGAGAATCTTAAGGATAAGACTCGTGATAATGTTTTGTTTCTGTCCGTAGGTGCTATATGGAATAATAAACAATTAACTACTGTTTACGAATGGTTTTCGGAAAAATTGCGAATTATTCTACCTTCGGAGCAAACACCAATAACAACAATTGATATGTTGAAAAGTACAGAAGAAGAAAAGAAATGGAAAAAGTTCTCTCATGCTTACATAAATAATATGATGCAACGTGCTGATTTCGGAATACATGGGATAAATATTAGAGAAGAAGAGATTGACCTTAAAGAATTCGAATTTCCAAAAGAATTCGAATTCCCACCAGATACGCCGGAAGAAATTCGCAATAAGATTTTGAAAAATTTAGCAACTAGAGTAGAATTTATTCATCGAGCCGAACCAACCGGTAAAGATATACATTTTTCACCTCTCGAAGAATCAGACGGAACAAGACGCTTTTTTGAACTTGCAGGTCCCTGGTTATTAGCTATTCTTGAGGGAATGACATTATTAGTTGATGAAATTGAAGCAAGTTTACATCCACATCTCGTTCAACAATTAATCAAATTTATTCAGAATACGGAGATTAGCGAAAGTGGAGCACAGTTAGTTTTCGCCACGCATGATACGACATTACTCGATCCTGAATTATTCAGACGAGATCAGATATGGTTTACCGAGAAGAATGAGCATAGCAGTACCCGTTTATCTCCGTTGTCAGATTACAAACCGAGGAAAGGTGAAGCAATACAAAAGGGTTATTTAGCCGGTAGGTACGGAGCCATCCCAATCATAAAGGCATTTGAACTGAATGGTTAGTAAAAAACAAAGAAAGATAGACGGCTACAAGCGTCGAGAGGCATTCAAGGAACCACGAAAAAGCATCCTTATCGTTTGTGAAGGTGAAAAAACAGAGCCAATCTATTTCAATGCATTAAAAGAAACATTGCGGCTGATAATGGTGGACGTTGAAATTGTTGGGGAAGGCGGTGCTCCTATTACTGTTGTGAATCGTGCAATTGCGAGGAGAGAAGATAGAAAAATCATTGCAAAGAAGAGCCTGACAAAAACCGAATATGAAGTGATATATTGTGTGGTTGATGTTGATACGCATGAGACACTTGACCAGGCAATTGATAAAGCAAGAGGCAATAAAATAGAAGTTATTTTGAGCAATCCATGTTTTGAGTATTGGTATATATTGCACTTTAGGAAAACAGGTGCTCCTTTTAATAGCAGCCAAGATGCTAAATCTGCATTAAGGCGAAAACACCCTGCTTATAATGAGAGCGATACTACAATCTTTGATGTTGTTTATCCAAAAACAAGCGATGCAATCAAGCATTCCAAAGAGGTATTGAGAGAGCAACATAATGATGCTGAAAATCTAAGGGACTGTAATCCATCAACGCACGTACATAAGATAGTCGAATATTTTCAGAATATGGCTCAACAGTAGAAAGCATACTTAGCTCATATATCACTCAGGAAAATTAGTGCTGCTTAGCACTTTGAACTGATTGTGATAAAAGCAAGTGAGCTAACATTCCCCTGCTGCGAGTCAAGGGGGGGGGCTCTCGGGGATAAACTCTGGGTAAACTAAGAAAGCAAGGGGGCTAACAGGTATTGCGATTGCTTCGGTGCCTTATAGCGACACCCCTCTACTCTACTGCTCCCAATCCCCCTTAACACCTGCATATCGCAGTCTCTGGCGTGCGGCAGGATAGGGAGTGACGATCTCCTCCTCCAGATTGCTCAGCAAGGCTGGGTGTATCGCCGAAAGCCGTTCAAACAGACCCTTCCGCTCCTTTTCTGTCATAAACCGTGGATCGGCGCTCATAGCCGCAACATGACAACTCGCCCCGGCACTCAGCAGATTCTTAATACCCTGGAAAGGTAATTCAAAAAACTCAGGCTTTGCCCCCGTCTTTCTCGTAAAGGCCTCGGGCGTTCCAGCTTTGAGAGCAACACGGGTGTGGACTTTCTTGAAACCAGCAATTTGACGCGCATAGTCCTGATCCGCGCCGAGCAGGATGCCGTTGGTTTCGAGGATGAAGAGCCGGAACGGTGACTTTTCCACAAGCTCCAGTAAGTTAAGAAGATGTGACTTGCCCAGGGTAGGCTCTGCTCCAGAGATGCGGAGCTGTTTTACCCTCTTGTTGCGTGCCATCCGGCTAAGCTCATAAAACGCCTCCTCCGGAGACTTGAACGTACCGTGCTTTTCAGGGAAGTCTCTGCTCCAATGGACCCAGCAGAAGATGCAGCGCAGGCAACAGCCGCAAGCATATCCTGTCGCGATGCCGCCGTACATACGCGGACAGGAGAACTTTGTGTACTTGCGGCTCTCGCCATCGCAGACAATCTCTTCAGTTTGTTTTGCTAATTCAAGCGGATCGAAAGGCGTAAATCCAGGCTCCAGGTATCGCGGGTAGCCCTCAAGAGATTTGTTCGCGCTATCGGCCATGTAAATGCACCCACAATATGTATCAACCAAAGTCAGTCTATCACAACAACGTCCCCATCGTCAACCAAACACCGCTGCAAATTCCTATTCAGCCAAAACCTTCCCGTATCTATCAAATCGTAACGCTTGAAAAACTCAAAACAATGCCTCTCACCTTCAAGGCTTTCTGGTGCCTAAGGACTTGTAAATAAATTATCTTCCGTTTTTGCATAGTTCCGAAGAGCACTTAAATTTTTTTGAAATTTTTCATTTTTTTTAGACGATGCTTGACAAAGGGGAAATTTGTGTTATATTTGTAATAGTTGAAATAGTACAAATACTGAGGTTAATTTATGCAGTTTCGTATAGACAATGCATCGGGCAGGCCGGTTTACCAGCAGATAATGGACCAGATCAAGCGTGACATTGCCATGGGCAGGCTCATCAAGAATGAAAAGCTGCCCACCGTAAGGCAATTAGCCGGACAGATTGCCATAAACCCCAACACAATAGCAAAGGCCTATCGACAACTGGAACAGCAGGGCATTATTGTTACCAAGGCCGGTGCCGGCGCTTTTGTCGCGAATCTTGACAGTACTTTGAGCAGGTCGGTCAGGAAAAAACTCATTTCCGAGGAACTTGAGCGAATCGTAGTTGATGCTTTTCACATGCAGATTGACAGGCAAACGCTGTTGGAGTGGTTTGATAACGCAGTTGTCAAATTCAATTTGCCTTCCAAGAAAGGGTAGCCGGATGGACCAGAATGTTATCAAAGTGGAAAATCTTGTCAAATATTTTGACGGCCGGTGCGTTTTGGATGGCATCAATCTAAATGTCCCGCGAGGCTGTATCTACGGCCTATTAGGGCGAAACGGCTCCGGCAAAACAACGATTATTCGGATTCTCTTAGGCCTTGAGCCGCCAACTCGCGGACAGACTTTCCTGTTGGATGCCGAATCAAGCGAGCTTTCCGCAAAACTCCACAGCCGAATCGGTTACGTAGCTGAAGGCCACAACCTTATTCAGAACTACAGGGTTGGACGACTTATAAGGCTCTGCAAAGACCTTTCTTTGCAGTGGAACGATGAGTTTTTTAACCATCTGATAGAAACATTCCGCTTACCGGCCGACCGCAAGGTAAAAGAGCTTTCAATCGGTATGCGTGCACAATTGAACCTTGCTTTAGCTATGGCGATAGACCCTGAGCTGCTTATCTTCGACGACCCTACTCTGGGACTTGATACGGTCGCCCGCCGGCAGTTCCTCGAGCTTGCCATCGAGCTCATCCAGCAGCAGGGCCGAACCATTTTATTCTGCTCCCATATCCTCAGCGACGTGGAGCGAATCGCCGATAAGATAGGAATACTCGCCGCCGGCAAGCTCGTTGTGGATTGTCCGCTTGAAGAGCTTAAAGAGCGGGTGAAAAAATTGCGCGTAATCTTCCCCAAATCCGCACCGACAAACCTCCATCTGACGGAGATTATAAATCAACAAATACAGGGCCGTGAGATGGTAATAACCGTTGCCAACTGGAATAAGCAGAAACAGACCGTTCTGGAAACTTTCAAGCCCTCAAGCTGCACCGAAATCCCGATGAGCCTTGAGGACATATTCATAGAATGTACAAACCCTAATCCGGTGTCGATTACCGGCTGATAACAGGAGATTAGGAAATGTTTACACTTATAAAAAGAGAAATTCAGGACAACGTCGCATATTTCATTGGAGCAGTTATTCTCTCAGCAATCCTTATAGCGCTGTTGATTCCAGCGATGTATGAGACCATAGACTTTGAGATTGTATTCATTGGGCTTTCGCTGCCGGTGGTAGTCTTCATTATCATTGGATGCGCCGGGATGGGGGTAACTCAGATGTATGTAGATAGAACCAGAAGAATATCCGCCTTTGTATCGACGCTGCCGGTAACGCGGGGCCAGATATTGCTGGCCAGGATTATCGCGGGAATCCTGGCCATTCTAATGGTGCTCTTGCCTCTGACCGTTACCGCCGTGGTTTTTCGTCGGCTTTTTCTACCGCCGATACCAATCTACCCCGGTCTGATCTTCGACATTTCTGTAGTGGCATTTCTAAGCGGCTTTGCCTGCTATTGCCTTGGGTTACAGACCGGCTGGACATCAAGCAAGATTACTCCTACATTGGGCGCTTTGTTATTAACCTGTGTCCTGGTTTCGCTTATTCTGGTCAAAGGTTTCGGCCTGCATATAAAAGCGATTCTCGTTCTGTTTATTGTTGCGTCTTTAATACGTACCTGGCGGAAGTTTATGTCAACAGCTCTTTAGGAATGTAGTTATGAAATCTCCAATAAACCATCTTGTCAAAGTCTTGACTACCGGCTTTGTTGTGCTCGTTTTGCTGTCATTGCCGCTGTTCTGGGCGCGTTATGCGTGCGAGATAACTCTTGAGGAGATGATGCTCCGCGACTTCAGAGAAGTCACTTTCGAGCCTTCGGGATTGGTTCCGCCCGAGATCGAAAACGATCCTAATGTGGTTCGTCACTCCCAGGTGAACGCAGGTATGCGCACCGAAGCCCCTCTATCCCTTGGGATTGTCGACTATTTTATAGCGAGGTCCCCGGGCGGACGTTGGTCAAACGTTTACAGGTATGATAGAGATGACCAAGACTGGATGTATTTTGACGAAGAGACAGGCCAAATTGTTTTCCTCGAGACTCACAAAGTAAAAATGCCCGATAAGACCGTATCGGTAAGAAAAACGCAGCGCTACGCCGGTCCGGAAGGAATCTCAGAGATTGCCGACAAGACTCTCGGGCGCTTCATTGATCCAATCATTAGCCGCTGGCCAAGCCGAGCGCTAATACTATATGACAAGAAGCTGCGCTGCTTTTTCAGAATTGAGGAAAAAACAGTAGTCAAAGGCCCTCAACTTGGCGATGACGACCCCCACAAGCCCGTCCAGATCGGAATGTTAAGAAAGAATTTCCCTTTCTTGCGCTTGGACTGGGAACCACCCATGAGAAACGCCACTCCCGAAGAACGTGAGGGAAGGGGCTTTCGCCCCAGAGCGGGCTTTCCCTACAACATATCAATCGTACATCGTTATCACCCTTATCGAGCAGATCATCCTCTGCTTGTTCTCGATGAAAGTGGACGAATCGATTTGCTCGACAAGCAAACCCTTAGCTTTACCGGGATTGCAGGCAGGCTGCCTGCTCCGGAGTCTGTCTTTCCATCAACGAAATCAGTAACACCAAAAGACTTATTGGCCTACGAGGTTTTGTCGCTGGCTTTCAACACAGATCGTAAGTACAGAGGAATGTTCGCAGCCGGTGTCGGCCGCGAGGGGATTGCTATGGCTCTGGCCGTCTTCAATGAACGAGGAGAACTTATTAAGACTGGCCACACCGAGTCCACAGACCGCAGAGGGCGTCGCAACATACCTTCGAGCAAAGCGGTCTTCTGGGAAGTCCCCGGGGCGCCTGCGACGACGGTAGCCAAGTATCTGCTGGAAAATCTGCACCCGCCGATTCTGTCTGTTGTCTCTTACCTCACTGCGGATAGCTTTGAAGCTGCTTCCGGCCACAGGGCGCTGTTTTTCCTGCCCAATTCATTCATAGCAATGAAGGGCAGAGATTATCGTGGTAATTTTGCAGAAAGGTTCATATCCGGCCTGTGGTTGATATCACCTTCGATAATATTGGCAATATTGCTTGCCTGCCGGGTCGGCAAAAATGCTACTGCTGTTGGATTTTCGGAGAATGCAAGACATTACTGGATAATTGGAACACTTGCCTTTGGCTTAGCCGCCTATATTACATACAGACTTACCCGGCCGAAGATAACTTTAGTAACCTGTCAGAATTGCGGCAAAATGAGAAGGCCGGATATGACTAAGTGCCATCGCTGCGGAAGCAAATGGCACGTCCCGGAACTTACACCGCCAGCCTGGCGGGTCCTCGACGGGGGGGAATGACAGATTGCTTTTTCATTTTTTCTTCTTGTTGGCCAGCCAATCCTGGAGGTTTTTGGCTAAAACCTGCACATCTTTCTTTTCCATAATATGGTCGATGATTGCCGGCGGGACTTTGAGCTTTACCATTGCCTTTTTGGCCCTTTGCCAGAGCCGATTTTGCCTGGCCTTAGTATCGGCTAAGTACAGTTCGGTTACCAGCTCGCCCAGTTTTTGGAGCATTATCGTGTCGAGGTTGTTGTAATAGCCTGATATAACGGCCTTTTGGTATTGCGAATAGTCATTCCTGGGCATATTAGCCTTTCTGTGGGTTCGGATTATTTCCGAAGGCCTTTTTTACAAGAAAGTTTCAGATAAATCAAGTTATCGGTATTATTAAGAGCGATTTTTGCTGGCTTTGTCAGGATAACCGGCTATAATCTGCGAAAAGTTTCAGTGGTGAGCTGAATGCGAGGCGAAGTTGGTGTGCCTGTAGAAAGAACATCTCGTGAAGTTTGAAGCGGGATATGAAAGTTGGTATGCGAAATAGAACGCTGTTTATTTTAGTTTTGCTGTCGGGGCCGGCTTGGCCAGCTATAGACAATGGGGGCGGGCCGGTTCCAAAGGCCAGCGCTTTTGTCGGTCAGGATTTGCACATGGCGGGGCGAGCGGTTATAAGCCATCAGTTGAGCACGGGAGAACATATTCTGGTTTTCCGTGATGGATTTTCGATGTCGATAGGGGCCAATCAGTTTTCCAGCGATAATGCCGTGGTATGGCTGATACCCCGCTCTGCGGTGGCCGTGGAAAGCGCGGTCCGCCCTAAGTGGAAAGTCGATGACAGGTCTCGTATTGGTTATAAGGCAATGGTATATCTGCAGGTTAGTGTATCGGCCGAGAAAGCCAAAGGCGCCAGGATGACCAGCCTGACGGGGACGGTGATTGAGCAGGGCCGGGTGATGGTGGTTCGGTTCGGCGTCAGCGGGGAGGTTTTTGTAACGGCGGACAAGAGAAAGATAGCCGACCCGCGTGGATTAGCGCTTTACGCAGAGGCCTTTGCAGGGCTGCGGACGGTTGGGATTAGGCCGACGAGTGTTGAGGCCGAGCCGCGAGAGGTTGAGCTGCCGGCAGAGAAGGCAAGGACGGAAGAACCGGCTAAAGTTGGCGCTGAGCCGGAAGAGAAAGAGCCGCAATTTAGATATCCGATTCACCTATCAGGTGTGAATGAGGCTGCTCCGAAGGTCGAGTGGGACGACAAGGCAAAAATTGGGACGATAACAGACCGGTTCTATCTGTGGCAAAAACAGGATGAAAAAGGCGGTCTGCTGGAATTGCAGGCTGACAACGCGGTTGTATTTGGTTCCGTGCAGGAGCCCGGCAGCGGTGAGAAGCGAACAGGTGATGAAGGTATTTTTGGCGGCGGGGCTATAGAGGCAGTTTATTTGTCCGGCGATGTTTTGATGACTGAAGGGCTGCGAACAATTCGGGCTGATGAGATATATTATAACTTCGAGGCAAAAAAGGCGCTTGCGGTAAAAGCGGTGATGAGGAGTTTCGATGTGTCCGAAGGGATTCCGATTTATATCAGAGCAACGAAGTTAAGACAGTTGGCGGAAAATAAGTTTGCGGCTGAAAATATTACCCTGACAACCAGTGAATTTTACCTGCCTCAGATTTCACTTAACGCTTCGAGTGTGCTTATCACCGATACGACGAGTCTTGACGAACAGCAGGGCAGGGTTTCCAAGGGCAGTTACGATGCCCAGATGCGCGATGTGCGTCTGAAGATGTACGATAAAACGATTTTCTATTGGCCTTTGATGCGTAGTAATCTGCAAAGGCCTGATATTCCGCTCAAAAGTGTGCACGTCGGGCATGACAGTACGTGGGGGACGCTGGTTGAGACGCGATGGTACCTGTCCCGGCTGTTAGGGCTGGAAGAGCCGGAGGGGACCGAAAGCACTCTTGCGCTGGATTATTACGGCAAACGCGGTTTTGGCAGCGGGATAGAGGTTGATTATGCAAAAGAGGACTATTTCGGCAGGATTATAGGCTATATAATTGACGACAGGGGCGAGGACCGGCTTGGCAGGCACAGCACTCGGAAACATCTTGAGCCGGAAAGAGAGCTTCGCGGACGATTCGGCTGGCGGCACAGGCAGTTTCTGCCCTACAACTGGCAGCTTAGTACCGAGCTTAGTTATATATCTGACGAGCATTTTCTTGAGGGTTTTTATCGCAGCGAGTTTTATGTCGGCAAGCAGCAGGAGACGCTCGTTCACATGAAGCGGATTGAGGATAACTGGGGCCTTTCCTTTTTGAGCAAGGTGCGAATCAACGATTTTGTCGATGAGCTTGAAGAATTGCCGAGCGCCGAGTTTCACTGGACCGGCCAGTCGCTTTTCGGTGATAAGCTGACATTCTACAGTGACAGCCAGGTCAGTCGATTTCGTGAGCGTTACGCTTCGCAGAGTACACCGGCGGGTCCGCAGAAGTTTTTTTCTTTTATGTCAACGAGAAACGAGCTTGATATGCCGATGACGTTTGGCAAGGCCAACGTTGTACCTTTTGTGGCCGGGACAGTGGCGTATGAAGACGGGCTGGGTTTTTATAGAGAGCTTGACGGGGGAACGGCGGTAAGGGAAGATGATGTTTGGTTTGGTGAAGCCGGCGTTCGTGTATCGTCGCAACCATACTGGAAGGTTTTTCCTGGTGTCAAATCGCAACTCTGGGACTTGAACCAACTTCGGCATTTGATAAGGCCGTATTTAACGGCTGTATCTTACACCCAGAGCGACTCGGTCATCGAACAACGGGATACATTGAGCGTAGGTATATCACAACGGCTGCAAACCAAGAGGGGCATTGGTGATAAGCAGCGAACTGTTGACTGGATGCGGCTGGATATGGACGTTACGTGGGTGAATGATTCTGATGACGCATCGGCAGGGGCGGACCGGTTCATCTGGAACAAGCCGTTTATTCCGCTGGTAAACAGGTTCAACACGGTGCTGAATCCTCAAGATAGATATGACAGACGCAGCAACAACATATTTGGGCCGAGGCGCAATTATTTCGGCGCCGACTATATGTGGCGGCTGAGCGATACGACTGCGGTGTTGTCTGATATGAATTTTGATATGCAAAGCGGAGTGGTGCAGCAATTAAATGTTGGTTTTTCGCGCCTTTGCTGGCCTGATTTGAGTTATTATATAGGCAGCAGATATTTGAGACGGATTGATAACGGCTTTGGTGAAAAAGGCTCGAATGCGTTTACTTTTGCGGCCACGTACGTGCTTGACCCGCGATATACTCTCATTTATTCCGGGCAGCTCGATTTTGACTACGGTAAGACGATACGAAGTGATATAACGCTTCTAAGGAGGTATCACAGGATATATTGTGGTTTTACATTCAGTGCGGATGCATCGTTAAACAGACAGGCAATATTATTTAGTATATGGCCTCAGGGAGTGCCGGGTTTGGCGATTGGGCCGAGAAGATATATGGGATTGACCGGTTCGACAGGGTACTAATTATTGATTCGGCCGGTGTTAATTTCCGATATTGTTTATTGGTGATTGTATAAAGCGGAACAAAAGGCAAAATTGAGTTTAGGCAGAAAACTTAGAAAATAGTAGATTGATAAAGGAGAAAGTTATGGCGTTGGTTAATACCAAAAAGATGTTCGAGATGGCTTATAAGAATGGCTATGCAGTAGGTGCGTTCAATGTAAATAATATGGAAATCACGCAGGGTATTATTAGCGCCGTGGCAGAAGAAAAGGCCCCGCTTATCCTGCAGGTTTCCAGAGGTGCGCGCAAATACGCAAAGATAAGCTATCTAAAGGCGATTATAAATGTGGTAGTCGAGGAAAATCCGGACATTCCTATTGCGATAAACCTGGACCACGGAGATAATTTTGAGACCTGCAAGCAATTTGTCGATGATGGTTTTACTTCAGTGATGATAGATGCTTCGAAACAGCCGTTTGAAGAGAACATTGCGGTTACCAGGAAGGTAGTTGAATATGCACACGCCAGAGATGTAGTGGTCGAAGCCGAATTGGGTCAGTTGGGCGGTATCGAGGAAGACGTTGTTGGTGTGGACGACGATGACATAAGTAAACACCTGGCCGACCCGAATCAGGTTGAGGAATTTGTCGAGAAAACAGGTGTTGATTCCTTAGCAGCGGCTATAGGTACGAGCCACGGTGCCTACAAGTTTAAGAAGGAGCCAAAGCTGGCTTTCGACGTAATACAAGAGATATCGAACAGGCTGCCTGGATTTCCTTTGGTTATGCACGGTTCGAGTAGTGTGCTCAAGGAGTTCGTTGACCTTATCAACAAATACGGCGGCAATATGCCCAATGCGATGGGTGTGCCTGAAGAAGCTGTGAGCAAGGCAGCAAAGATGGCAATCTGCAAGGTCAATATCGATACGGATTTGCGATTGGCACTGACCGCTAAGATCAGGCAGGTTTATGCAGAACAGCCGGGTGAATTTGACCCGCGTAAGTACCTCGGGCCGGGTCGAGAAGCTATTAAAAAGATGGTCAAACATAAGCTGCACGTTTTGGGCTGCGCCGGAAAAGCGGCGGAGTGTGTATGAATAATAGCATAAGTTTGTAGGATGGGCTTTAGCCCACCAATAGATTCTGCGTGTCAGAGGAATGGTGGGGCAAGCCCCACCCTACTATTCTTATACATTTTGTTAAGGAGAAGTGCTTTGTTGTCAAGAAATTCAAGAAATCGAGGTTGTGTGATGAAAAGAACATGTTCAATTGGTTTAAGCTGCTTTGCAGCGTTTTTGTTGTTTGCCTGTTATGGCTTTACTGCCCAATCTAACAGTTCGGCGGCGTCAGAGTCGGCGCCGGTAACAGTTGGGGGCGAGTCCGCCGTACTGATTGAACAGATTTGTTCAAAGATTACCGAAGGTGATTTTGCCGGTGCGCGAGAGTTCCTTGAGCGAAGCGATAAATCTAAAAGTACGGCTATTACCCGGCTGGTAGATGTCATTTCCGAGTATGAAGCGACAGAGGAGAAACGCCGTGCAGCGCGAAAGGCTGCTTACAAAGAACAGTTGGCTGAGCTGGAGAAGTTTCAGGCTGAAACAGATATCGATGACGTAAACGATGTAAATGATATTGTCGATGCGCTTTCAGTTATTAACAAGGCGTGCGAGTTTGCAGACGAGGCACAGAAAGAG
>Ga0114922_10005582_pt1 | contig 11590 bp, 5 predicted proteins | sample AartaG_FD_100975 | JGI IMG/M metagenome (GOLD analysis project Ga0114922, IMG submission 100975) | Deep subsurface microbial communities from Aarhus Bay to uncover new lineages of life (NeLLi) - Aarhus_00045 metaG | ecosystem: Environmental > Aquatic > Marine > Oceanic > Sediment | place: Aarhus...
CCCGTTGTATCAACAGCCTTCTCTATCCACGAATACTTGAAGAATTGCGCGCTGTAGCTGCCGGTGTACGGGTCCTTGTTTGAAGCGTCCACGTTACCCTGTGACGTCCACCCCCCTGTTACCTGGTCGCCGCTTTCGAAGCCATCGCTGAATAGACTATCCGCCGGGCCTTCCGGTGTCGTTACCGATTCCGTCGAGGACCAGCCCGTCTCGTTCTGGTTGCTGCTCTTGTCTCTGTACTTGATTCTGTACGTGTAAGTGTAGCCGCCGCTAAGACCCGTATCTTCATAAGTTGAGCCGTTCTGCCAGCCGCTGTCCGAACCGCCGGGATTGCCCGATGTCTCCTCGAAGTAGTATTGAACACTGGTGTAGTCCATCGCCCTTGTTGCCTTCATTATAACCGTGGTGTCGCTCGTCGCGTACGGAACATTCTCGAATGTCGGCGGGTCGGGGGTCGGGGCATCCGTGTCCGGCGGCCCGAAGGCGTACTCGTGCACACCAACGTCGTAGTTGCTGTCAACCGGAATAGTTGCGCCGTAGTAGTCCTCCGTCCCCGGGTCAATCCCGAACAGCGAATTAACGTCCAAGCCCTCGTTGATAAGCGGCGAATTGCTACCCAGCTTGTAAGCGCTGACCGTATAAAGAAGGCAGGGGTCGCCTACCGTCTCGCCGTAACCCGGACTCAGCAGGCAGGGGTCGCACTCGAACCCTACAGGCTGACCGCTAAGCATCTCCTGACCCGTCGCACTCCGCCAGGCGGCAAGGCTCGTGTACGTGTCGTTACCCCATACAATCTCAAGAGGGTCGCCACCTGACCAGTAGCAGTTACCCTTAAAGTAGTAGCTGCCAGTATTGCTCATACTAATAACGCGTTTGCCGGGGTCGGTCAGAAAGATATTGTTGTAAACTTCCGTGTTGTTAATACCGCCGCTCGTAACCCTGAATGCCCCACCTCGCGTTGCGGACGTGGCATAAAACGTGTTATTATATATCTTCGTGCCTTCTATCGTCTTTCCGGCCCAGAAATGAATCGACCCCATCGCACCTCTCGATGCTATTCCATCATTCTCGCTGATGCAGTACCGAACCGTGTTGTTGAAGAAGTTTGGCACTGAACCCGTGAATGTGCATATCAGGTACCCCGTTCCGTGGTTGTCATGTGAGTAGCAGTACTGCATCACGCAGTCCTGGGAGGCGCCATCCCAGTCAAAGCCGCCGCCGTCTCCCCCGGCCGTCTTGTTGTGATGAGACTCGCAGAACTGTATCAGAATATTCTTCGCGTCCCACGCCCAGATGCCGAACGGACCTCCACCCGGGGCATCACACAGCTCGCCGTTGTTCCACGCCTCACAGAACTCAACTGTTGCCCCACTGACGTTACACAGTTCAAGGCCGTTGCCGGAGTGCGGCTCCACACCGGGTACACCGCGGTTGTTATAGAACTTGCAGTCACCGAAATACCAGTCCTGAATCGCGTAGCCGGACGGTGGCCACTGGCCCCAGCTTGTCGCTCCATAGACATCGTTATCATGAAAATCTGAGTTAGTAACCTGGATGTCTCTGTATATGCCGCCTTCAGCCGCAGATATATTGAGTCCTCGGTCATATTTACTCACATCAACATTGTCGATGCAAATGTACTCTAATGTGCCGCTGGATTGGGTGTTCATAAAGCGAATACCCATTGCGGAGCCCGACCCAACAAAGACCAAATCCACTATAATGAAGCCGGCACAGTCAACTGCGTAAATCCCGTAGTCGGTGCCCGAGCTGATTGTCGCCCTCCCCGTCCCGTATGAACCAACCGTTACGGGGTTGGCGGACGTGCCGCCGTCGGATGAATCAAAAGACATCGAGCCGCTGAACGTCTCGCCGCCTTCAAACAAGATGCTGTCGCCGGCAGAAAACGTCACCGTGTTAACCTTATCAATTGTCTGCCATGCATCCGATGGGCTCGTCCCCGAGTTGTTGTCATTGCCCGTAGGGCTGACATAGTAATCGGTCCCTTGTGCTGCGCCAATTAAACTGAGCAGCAAAACAAAACTCACCAAACAAATTATTCTCCTGAACATAATTTACCTCCTTAAAAATTCTTAATAAAAACCTCTGTTACTCCTCCCGCCTCTTAATCTTTCTTCACCTCCTTTCCAAGGCGGGGCCCTGAATTTACCCAATATCCATAATTCTCCATTACCTTCTGTCTCTACCACACGCCGGACGCCCAAATTCTACACCCGTGTGCCCCCGGCGTTTTTGCAGGAAAGCCGGTTACGCAACTACACCCTTGTTTATCAGAGGAAAGCCCCGTACGAAAAGTTGCCTTCATATCCCTGCTGCTGCAAATAAATTACCTGCCACCCCACACCCCCGTCAACAAAATTTTTGTTTTTTTCCACCCCGCCTCTCCCCGCGCAGGACGCTGGACGAGCGACGCAGGACAAACGCTGCCTCAACGGGCACGCAGTGCTTACTGGATTTTGCCCGAGTATCCCCCATATCGCATTCGTTGAGCGGTTATAATTTCTTCTGAAAAAGGCAAAAAAGTGTTGCTTTTGGCCGCTATTTATGGTAGTATCACTCTGACATTATTAGAAAAACGCCCAAAAACGAAGGAGCGGAGACATGAAATATCTCATTCTGGCCCTAAGTTGCCTCCTGTTGGCTGTTCCCTGTTCTGCGGAAATTATCATCGTCGATGACGATTGGCCTTATGATTTCAATAATATCCAGGCCGCCATCGACTATTCCATCAATGGCGATACCATTTACGTCTTCCCCGGCATATACTCCGGCCCCGGCAACTGGGACATCGATTTCAACAGCAGGGCCGTTACCGTACAGAGCGTCGACCCACTCAACCCCTACATCGTCGCCGCAACTGTTATCGATTGCAACGACGTCAACTATCACGCCGGCTTCGACTTCCTCAGCGGAGAGGATGCCAATTCCGTACTTGCCGGTTTCACCATCACAAACGCCCGCGGCGCAATCCGTTGCTATAACAGCAGACCAACTATCGCTGATTGCATATTCACCAAAAGTACCCTGACAGCAGTCTTCTGTCTAAACAGCAGCCCATCCATTATCAACTGCACTATCACAAATAACGGCGGCTCTCCGAGCGGTGGAATCTCCTGCACCAACAGCAGTCCAACCATTACCAACTGCGATATTACCCAAAACATCGGCTCATCCGGCGGCGGAATCCATTGCTATAATCACAGTCACCCAGTCATTACAGGTTGCATAATTACCGCCAATACCTCAATCCACAACGGGGGCGGAATACACTGCGACAATGAAAGCAGCCCTATAATCTCCGACTCCGATATAAGCCACAATACAAGCATCCGTGAAGGCGGTGGTATCTACTGCAGGGGCGACGCCAGTATAACTATCAACAACTGCACAATCATCGGAAACTCTACAAACTCGGCCGTAGAACCTGGCGGCGGTATCTACTGCAATTCAGGTGACCTCACAATCCATAACTCTGTTATAACAGCTAATACCGCAGAATTTGGCGGCGGAATCTACCACATCGGCGGCGGCAACGTAACCATTACCGGCTCCACCATCGCCGCCAACGCAGCCACGGTTGACACCGGCGGAATATACTCCCAATCCGCCATCGTATCCTTGACTAACTCCATCCTCTGGGCCAATACCGACTCCGGCCCCACGGACCTCTCCGCTCAAATAGACACGGACGACCCGCCGCAAGTACTCTACAGTTGTATCCAGGACGGCAATCCCAGTGACGGATATGTCCCCTTCGGTGCCGGCGAACCCAACTACAATATCGACGACGACCCCTGCTTCGTAGGCTATCCCAACGACTTCAGCGACCTGCACCTCCAGTTCAACTCACCATGCATCGAAGCAGGCCTGCCAAACTATATCGTCGGCCCGAATGTCCTTGACATCGACGGCCAGCCGCGCATCATAGGCCGCCAAATTGACATCGGCGCCGACGAATATGGGAAAATCATAATTGTCACAAAACCCGCTGGCGGCGAAGTCTGGACCACGGGCAGCTCCCATCAAATCAACTGGGAAAGTTACGGCGTCACAGGAAATGTCAGCATCTTAGGCTTGGACAACAGCGTCCCCACATTCTTGCCTGTCGCAGAGAACATCCCTGATACCGGCGCCTACACTTGGAACCTGCCTGGCTCCATCGACTCGAACCAGCTTCAGGTTCATGTTTTCCCTCACGACATCGACATCACCGTCACTAATGTTCATAGTGGCCTCTTCACAATCAAGCCATATTCTCCCGGCCCGCCAATCACCGCTAAGTGGAAATCACTCGGCGGCGACTTCGACCGCTCCGGCCTAAGCGATAACTTCGGCCCCGAAATAGGATGCATCAAATGGCAATTCCAGACCTCCGGCTCCGTCTCGGCATCCGTCACCGTCGCCGACAGCAACACCGTCCACATCGCCTGCGAAGACGGTAACCTCTACACCCTCGACGCCAACGACGGCTCCCTCTTATGGACCTGCGATATAAATTCGCCCCTTCTTAGCTCACCCACGATAGGCCATGACGGAACCGTCTACGTCGGCGCCCAGAATGGAACACTCTACGCCATCGATGTCAACGGTGACCTCCGATGGACACACACCACCGCCGGCTTCATCTATTCCTCACCCGCCGTATCACCCGATGGCAATAATATATACGTCTGTTCACAGGATGGCTCCCTCTACGCCTTGGCCCGTGACGGCAGCGAACTATGGAACTTCCAGACCGCCGGTCCCGGCATCGCCACCGGAGCAATCTTCGCCTCCCCCGCTATAGCTCCAGATGGGACCGTATACATAGCCGGTGTCTACGACCCCAATCTCTACGCCCTCGACCCGGACACAGGCAGCGTAATCTGGGACTGCAACTTCCTCGACCCCTGCGACCCCAACACCGAAAAGCCCTGGCCATTCGCCTCACCCGTCGTCGCTCCCGATGGTACGATTTACCAGGCCCTCCTGTATAATCCAAAACGCGAAATTGTGTTGCCAGCCGACTATGGATTTTGGTATGATTCCAAACTCTACGCTATCAACCCGAACGACGGAAGAATAATATGGGCAACAAATATGTCACAAACCGCAACATTTGTGGAATTGCTGGACCCCGATCCCCCGGAACCGAATTATTGGTTTGAGCAGTATTACGTCAACACAAGAGAAGAGCCCATTCCACCCTATCCCCACACGACCACCCTGCCAGGCGGCAAAGATTTTGTACGCTATTATCGTGTCAGTAATTCAAGCTACTCCGAGCCCGCCCTCGGCCCCGACGGAACAATCTACGTAAGCCTTGACGACCAGTACGTCCGCACCGTTGACCCCAACGGTACTATCAAGGACGTAACTTCGCTCGGCTGGCTTGGCGGATTCAGTCTAACCGTAGCCTCCGACGGCCTAATCTACGCCGCTGGCGGCGATGGCTACCTCTACGTCCTCGACCCCGACGACACAGAAATCGCCCGATACCAAACTGATAGTCGCCTCAGCTTCCCCGTAATAACAGCCGATGGTACAATCATAGTCAACGACGCAAATAATATCGTAACCGCGATTATAGACGATGATTGCCCCGGCCAGCCACCCGCCCTGCACAGACCCGAAGACCTCAACGCCGACTGGCAGATGAACTTCATCGACTTCGGCATCCTCGCCGCCGATTGGCTCGACTGCTCAGACATGAGCTTCGAACCCCATCATAGTTGGACAATCTGCGATTACGATGGAAACGATATCTTCCTTACAGGTGACATAAACCGGGACCTGTATGTTAACCTCCTCGACCTCGCACAACTCGCAATGCGCTGGCTGGCACAGGAATAAAGAGATTATGAAACAAAAAACAGCCTTTACAAAAAAAGACATCATCGCCACCCTCGCCTGTGCAGTCTTTCTCCTTGCCAATCTCGCCGCAATCGGCTCAAGAGGCCGACGACACGCAAAAGATATGCTCTGCCTTTCAAACCTGCACAAATGGGGCACGGTCTGCCTCGCCTTCGCCGCCGAGAACGACGGATACTTCATGAGAGGCTGGTTTGATGGTACAGGCCTGACTAACCAGGATTTTTGGATGGAAGCCCTCAGGCCTTATTATGGAAACAACCACAAGCTGCGATGCTGCCCAGAAGCTACAATACCCAGTTCGCAGGTCCAGAATGGGTCCTACGCTGGCGGACTCGGGACCTTTGTTGCTTGGGGGGCATTCCCCGGTGAATGTGGCCAACCCTCGAGTTGGTGGTCACCCGCAACCGCCTGCGACTACGGCAGCTATGGTTTCAACGGCTTCCTTCATAATCCTCCGCCCGAAGTCCACGCAGTCTTCGGCCGCCCAACTACATGGTCTTGGAGGACCCCAAATGTGACCGGCGCCGCTGAAATCCCCTTGCTTTCAGGCAGCCAGTGGATTGACCAGTGGCCGACCGCCTCCGACCAGGTGCCGGAATACGATGGCGAGCCCTGGGGGCCGTATTCCAGTTACAGCAGTATGGTGCGTGTCTGCATCAACCGCCACCGAGGTTCTATAAACTCTACTTTCCTCGACGCCTCCGCCAGAAAAGTCCCCCTCAAATGCCTCTGGAAGCTTAAATGGCACCGGGCCTTCAACCCCGACCTTGGACCCACAGAGGAAGAGTTCAATTCCGCCGGCAGCGGCTGGATGGCAGAATTTCCCCCCTGCGAATAAGAGGATACGCTAAAAGAGATGAAAACAACTTTCACCAAAAAGGACCTCGTTGTCACCCTCGCCTGCCTCGCATTTCTATTGCTTACCGCCGCCGCCGTAGGCCCACGTGGCCGCAGGCACACAAAGCAAATCCTCTGCCTTTCAAACCTCCAAAAATTGGGCACCTGTTTCCAAACCTTCCTCAAAGACAACAACGGCTATTTCCAGGAAGGCTACTGGGGTCTGCCGGACTGTGTATCGACTAACTGGTGGTTCCACGCACTCAATCCGTATTACCAAAACCAGAACTTATGCCTCTGTCCAATGGCTGCAATATTGGGCAACGATGTCGGCAAGGGTGAGATTGGCATGACCTTTTTTGCATGGTCTGCACAGGGCTGGCTCGGCCCGCCCGGCTCCGTTTACGGCAGCTACGGCTTAAACGGCTGGGTGGAAAACAATCAATGCCCCACCGAAAGTGAATACACCGGACGCAGATGGAGAACACCAAATGTCGCCGGCGCTGCTGATATACCTCTGCTTTTGGATGCAGCGTGGATTGATGGCTGGCCGTCGCACACTGATGACCCCCCGCAATACGATGACCAGGACTTCCGAATGACCAGTCAAATGGGTCGTTTCTGCATCAACCGACACGAAGGTTTCATAAACAGCCTTTTCCTTGATTTCTCCGCAAGGAAAGTCGGCCTAAAAGAGCTCTGGACCCTGAAATGGCACAGACGCTACGACACTTGCGGCCCATACACTCAATGCGGCGGCATCACTCCACAGGACTGGCCCGACTGGATGCAAAACTTCCCCGATTACTAAAAATCCCCCCCTTGCCTTGCCTCAGCCTGCTTGCACTGAGTTTCGCCGAAGTCTCTAAGGGCCTGCCCCTGCGAATGCACCTGCTCAAGCCGCCTTCTCCCTTTTCTTATTTTTATTGACATTACTGGGTTAGGTTAATACTATTTCTGTGCTGGCCCTCTCGAAAACAAGCGACAGGAGTTGAGAAAATGCAGAGCGTCATCCAGGTAACCTGCTACCGCGGCGGAAGCCTCCGTGAAGCCCTCGCTAACGACAGGCGTCTGGAAAAGTATAATCTCGCCGTATCCCGCCAGAAGACCCCCGGCCGAAGCCCCGGATGGGCAAAGCTTCACAGCACCGACCCAGACATCCCCGGAGCTATCAACCTTGAATGGGACCCCGCCACTAAGACCCTCATGGCAAGAATCGTCACAAAAGGTAAGTGCACTCCAGACCGCATCACAGGCGACTTCATCGCCTACCTCATACGCCGCCACCGAAAGAGAATCCGCTCTATCCTCATCCTGCCCACCTGAACCAGCTCCGACCTCGCTAATCTGGCCCCCCACGGGCCGTCCCAAGAACAAACACCGCCCCCGGAGATATACCTGTTCCGATAAGTTTTATATGAATGGTTTCTATGCAATTAAGCAAACGGGTTCTCCACGCTGTAAAGCGTGTTTTTTGGCAAATACCTGTCCATTTGGGGGAAGAATCCCCAAAGTTGCCTCTGGGGCTTAAAGTGCTTCTTTCATTATGACGAAAAACCTCATGCCGGGCCCGTTGAATGGCAATGGGGGCATATTATCAATCGGGATGAAGGAGATAGGAAATGATTAACATGAAAAAAAGGCGGATTGCTCAGGTTGTGCTAAGCATATATCTGATTCTCATGTTGCTCGTATCAGGATGTGCTGACAGGTATGGTCGCGTCCTGAAGCCGAGAAATGAGCACGCCGAAATTTCGAAAACTCATTCGGAGTTTTCCACACTGGCTAACAGGTCAGACCTGCCGGTCATGTATGTAAGTGAAGGTAAAATTGGCGTTTCCAAAGTCGAAGCCGTCCTGGAAACAGCCGATGCTGTTGATTTGCAGGCTCGGGCGCAATTGAATAAACAGTTGGCTGATTTCAGCGCCCGCCGTATGGAAATGGAAGCGCAAGTCAACATAGACCTCTCTGAAGCCGATGCTCTTCGTAAAAGGTACAACAAAGAATTCAGTAAGGCTATGGCACAAATCACAGCAAGAGAAGCAGAGCTTGATGCGCTCATCGAACGCAAAGACACAATCGTAGAGTCATTGATCCAGGAAGGCGACAGCAAGCGTAACGATATTATCGCCGACGGACGTGAAAAGTTAGAGAGCGAAACCGCTCGTATTGAACAACTCAAAGAGATTCACGACGCGATTCAAGTCGAAAGCAACGCTAAAATTCTTGAAATGACAGGAGCCTCGAAAGCGACCCGCGAACGGGCCGCTGCCACCGTATTGCAACTCGAGGCCCAGGCTCGTGCCGTTAAACAGGAAACGCAGGCTCGCGTAGATGAACTTGATGAGCAAATCAAATCTGCTGCTATTCAGACAAAGTCCGAAGCCGACAGACTCAACGTCTCCCGCGAAGCAATCCTTAAGGATGCGGCGGCTCACGTAAAAGAGCTTCGTACCAAAGCCGCTACCATTCAGGCGAATCTTGCGGACCACGAGTATCAGTTAAAACTGACTGAAGCCGCGTCCGTCAAGGCCCAGGCCCAGGCGGAAACACAGGAAAAATCGGCCAATGCGCCTACCCGATTTGAAAAGGCAATGGCTGAAATCGACCGTCTGAGGGCCGAGATTCGCCATCATCGGGACAGCTCAGTAGCCAACTACGAATCGCAGATTGCCGAAATTCAGGCCAGACTCGACGATGAGCTCAACGAAATCAAGAAACTGCGAATTAGTTCGGACAGGGCCGAACAGGTCGCTCGTGCCGAATTTGTCAAGGCGGAGGCCGCCGCGCGTGCCGAGGCCGTACGTCAAACAGCCGTCCATGCCGAAGCCGTAGCCGAAGCACAAAAAGTTCAGATTATCGCCGAAGCCGAAGCCGAAGCCGCAAGAATCAAACAGCAGGTCCTGGATGAAATCGCGTCTAAAAAAGCCGCCAATAAAGTCGAAATCGACAACAACACCACTGTCGTATCACAGCAGAGCGAACAACTGCACGAGGTGCCGGATGTGCCCCAGGTACAACCCGTCGCGGCCAGGATAGAACCGAATCACATCGCAGCATTTCGCACAAGCTTTGCCGAGGTTATGAGAACAAGGGCGCAGGCTGACGCGCACGAATTGGTCGCGGAAGCCACATTCGTAGAAGCCGAAACAAATCTCCTGGCCGTAAAAACACAGCAAGATGCCATCGCATCCGAAAAGTTTGCCATCGCAGATGCCCTTGAAGCCCAGGCTCGTACACGGTTCAGCGAAATCGAAACCAAGACCGAAAAAGAGATGGATGTCACAGAATCAAAATACCGCCAGCACCTCGTGCAGGCCGAATCCTTCCGTAAGGAAAAAGAAGCCGAGGCCCTGGATTATCAGAGTCAGGCGAACGCTCTCGAGCAGATTGCAAACGCTCGCGCTGAACAGCTTGTTGCAGAGGCACAAGCCGTTACTAAGTGTGGCCAAAATGATATCGAAGAATTAAAGGTTGCACTTTGGGCCGTAAAACAGCGAGGCAACGCCCAGTATTCAAAACTTATGACTGAAGCCCAAAGTGTCTCTGATTCCCAGGAAGCTCTCGCACTGCAGATTGATGCGCAGATTGATTCTGCACGCAGATATCTTGACGCTGAACTGGCCACAATTCAAAATTCAATCCAATCGGCCCAAAGAATCGCCCAGGCCGATTATCGGCAGGCAGTGACACAGGCCACCGTTCTGCGGCAAAAAATAGATGCCGAAATCAGTCGCACTAACGCACAATTTACAATGGAGCACGCGGTATCGAAGGCACAGATAGAGCGGGATAGAAAACTGGCATTAAGCCAGATTCTCCGCAGCGAAGCCGCCTGTGACCGTGTGATAGCAGAGGCAAATACAACCAAAACGTGCGAAAATGCCAACATTGATGCCCAACGTGCGACCGTGCGAGCCGATATGGACATTGTTCTGGCTGCCAACAGTGCAAAACGTCAGGCCGCACAGGCCTATCTTGACGCTGTAAAGGCCAGGTTCAACGCACGAATACAGCAGGTCAACGCCGAGCGCACAATCGACAGGGCCGGCCAGCAAAATCAGATGGCTATAAAAAGAACCGATTTAGCCAGTGCACTCGCTCAGGCCACGGCCGCACGCGAAGATTCTAATCGAAAACTCGCTGCTCTCCAGAAAAGACAGGCCGAGCTTCAGACTGCTTCTCTGGTAAACTGGTCTGACAAACTTGCCATGGTTAAAAATGCCACGCCAGAGTTCGAATGGCTTGAAATGGACCTTCCTTCCAGACCGCTCGTCGAAATGCCTGTACCTGAAACCACCTCTGTGACCTACACAGTAACTAATTGGAACTCTGACGACGCTGAATAATTTCACAAACAATCACAACAACAAGGCAGGATGGACCAACCGGGTCCATCCTGCTTTTTTTACTCCTTCCCCCCTTGTCATTCCCGCGACAGCGCTGAATCCAGCGCACCCACCAACGCCGCCCCGGCTGCCTTAGCTCCCTGCCTGCACTTCGTAGCGCCGCAAGGCGCGAAGTAGGGTCCTCCCTGCCAAACGCTCTACGCTAAACGTCCCCTTTTCCTTCCTCTCCCTTCTCCCTTATGTCTTTTCTTAATGACTTGTAAGACATGACCACATTCTACCCCATATCCTTCAAGCCTGCCTCAAAAGCTGTGAACGGTTACGCTAAAGGAAAAAGGAGCTGATCTCACAGACCTGAATATCTAACTAAAATAGACAAATCCTGATCACGTACTTGCTATTCGCTGGTATCGAGGATCGTCATAAATGCTTCCTGCGGTATCTGAACGTTGCCAACGCTTTTCATACGCTTTTTACCTTCTTTTTGTTTCTTAAGCAGCTTCATCTTACGTGTTACATCTCCTCCATAC
>Ga0114922_10005583_pt1 | contig 11589 bp, 8 predicted proteins | sample AartaG_FD_100975 | JGI IMG/M metagenome (GOLD analysis project Ga0114922, IMG submission 100975) | Deep subsurface microbial communities from Aarhus Bay to uncover new lineages of life (NeLLi) - Aarhus_00045 metaG | ecosystem: Environmental > Aquatic > Marine > Oceanic > Sediment | place: Aarhus...
CAGTTCGCCGGCGAATTGAGCGTCAGGCTCATTGAGGAGGCTAACCTGGACCTCAAGGCGTACGAGTGGGGCTTCAGTATGGAGTGGACCCATATACCTGAGCGCCTGATGGCCGGACGTGACAAGGCGGGTTATTATTTTATGATTAAGGATGGCGAGGTCAGTGGTGGCGCGTCTTTGCCGGAAGAATGTCTGGCTCTACCCGGCTTTCACGTTTCTGTCGAGTGGGCACTGATAGCACATGCCTCGTCCTTCCTCTACGGCCGGGAGGGCCAACAAAAGCGTTCGGCTGACGAGGCAGTACTGAATGCGGACTTGCAGGCGGCAGGTTACAGCTTTAAGAAGAGCCCTATGCTGGGCCCGCCCATATGGCCACCCGGTATCGGGCAGGCACTCTCAGTGGACGCTGAAAAAGGGGGCGGGCTCCACAACCTCACCGCCAAACGACTCCAGCCCTCACCCGAACTAGAGGGTCTACCGAAGACGGCGTGGGGTGTGCCTAGTTTCTCGAAGATGACGGACGAGCAAAAAGAACGATTCATCAAACTACTGGGCAGGTAGAGAAAACCGTCGTATGACAAACACCCTGAGGCTAGACCGCGGTGTCAGCAGATTGAAAAACAATCTTTACAAAAGGAGCCCGTAATGCGTCTACAACAACGTCACCAAATTGACTAACATACTGCTCGAGCCCAGCGATAAGGGTTTTCACGCTCCTGAACGTTCCGCGACGAATAGCCGTTTGGATAATAATGTTAACCTAAAATTACACCTGATTGAGCTGATTACTTATTCAAGGAATATATAAGGCAGGACACCAGGTGTAAGGCAGGAATTATTAATGAACGTTGTCTGGATAACAGCAGATACCTTTCGCAGAGACCACGTTGGTTGCTACGGCAACCAGACAATTCACACGCCATCACTGGATGCCCTTGCTGATAAGTCAGTGCGCTTTGCTCGACACTACGCAGCAAACTTCCCAACGATGCCGGCTCGTGCCGACTTTTATACCGGCCGATGGACAGCTTGCTTCATGGGGTGGGAACCAATGCCCAGAGGTCAGGTGACCCTTCCCCAGATTCTAATGGCAGATTTTCACACTGCGGCCGTTGTTGACACACCATTCTTTGTGCGCCACAACATGAACTACGACCTCGGCTTCCGTAGTTTTACTGAAGTGCCAGGTCAACTCGGGTTCATGGGTTATGGACGGGACACGCGTCGGTCCTGGCGCTTTGAGCCTGACCGTTTTGCCCCTCGGACGTTTACCAGGGCAATGGAATGGCTTGAACAGCACCATAAAGAAGACTTTTTCCTGTACATAGATACCTGGGACCCGCACGAACCCTGGGATGCCCCCAGCTACTACACGGAGCTTTACTGGCCGGGCTATGATGGTGAGATAATAGACCCACCCTACACCCACTGGCAGGACGTGCCCGGCTTCACTGAAGAAACGGTAAGAAAGGCGCACGCCAGCTATTGTGGTGAAATCACCATGGTTGACACCTGGGTCGGCTACTTCCTGAGACATGCGGAGAACATGGGCCTTATGGATAAGACCGCCATCATATTTACCACCGACCATGGCTTTTACTTTGGGGAGCATGGTGGCCTCTTTGGAAAGGCTTTCACCGGTCCAAAAACTACTACCGCTGTGCCTCGGTTCCTCGATGCAGAAGAAAACTGGGTTTGGGGACGCTCCCCACTATTCGAGGAAACGGTAGCCTGCCCTCTCCTAATTTACGCGCCGGGTGTTAAGCCGGGTGTGTACAAAGGATTAACCTCAGCCGTTGACTTGATGCCGACGGTCCTTGATATCCTGGGTCAGGAGATTCCTGATGTAGTGGAAGGACAATCGCTACTGCCCATGATGAAAGATACTAACCTGAAAGGCCGCGAGTTCGTGATAAGCACTCAGCCGTTCTCAAAGCCGGGTCAAATCACGCGCCAGGTGGATGGTCGAGAGCGGAAGATGATGGTAGGCTCCAGTACCACAATCACCACAGACGAATGGTCTCTGCTTTACAGCACTGAACCCGGGGAGTCCTGGCTCTACCACCTGCCCTCTGACCCAAAACAGGAGAAGAACGTAGCCAACCAGCACCCTGAGGTCGCCAGGGAGCTCCACCAGCTACTGGTCAAGTTCATGCATGACTACAATCTGCCATCGGAACTACGTGACCCGCGTTTGGAATTGAGACTGTAGAAGACCGTTGCCCGTGCCGAAGGCTACCTCAACTTCCTCCCCCAGAGCGAGAACTGCCTGGTATCGAACGTATGGACGCGACATGGATCAGGGCAATCGCCCTGGAAGACCCGGACCACAGGTAGAGATGAGTGGCCCGAATTCCGCGAGTACATGCACCGTAAGTATCCCGCAGTCGACGAGGACCTGGTGTCAGTGTTTTAAGACTACATAGAGCATCCACACAGGCCAATACCATCTGTCCAGTGTCTCTCCCACACTCATAAAACCCCCTGGAAATTTATTGACAAGCTGGAAAACGCAGAGTAATATATACATCGCAGATAATATTAGTACTTCCACAACTGAGTAGTTATCGATATCTCAGGGTTCTCGGTCTGTGCGCATGTCCAGTGGAAGGGACACGGGACAATGAGATTCTTTCGACAAGGAGGTGCACGGTGTGAAATTTTGTCAATCCAGTCCATTTGAGGCTGGTAGCTATATCAATATCAGGGAATGGAGAGGATAACAATTATGAAGAATAAGAGAATCGTGTGGTTGATGCTCAGCTGTCTAATGGCAGTAGCGCTGGTGCTAGCCTCTTGCGGTCCTGCGGCTGTTGAAGAAGAAGAAGAGGGAAAGACAGTTATAGGGGAAGTGACGGAAAAAGAGGGCGCAGCAGTAGAAGAAGAAGAGGAAGAGGAGGAAGTGGTGGAGGCAGGGCGGGAGATGGTGACAGACCCCAGCACCGGTAAGCTGGTAACGGTGCCGGAGTACGGCGGGAAAATAACTATAGCCGACTTTCAGGACCGGGGAGAAGGTGCAGACGCCTGTTATGATATCAATTCTTCGGCGGTCCTCAACGGTGGTGTTCTGGAGAAACTGGCCATCTTTGACTGGGCAATAGATAGGGGAAAACATAACTTCCAAGCATCGGAAAATAAGGACGTGTCGATCAGGAAAGGTGCCCTGGCTGAAAGCTGGGAAACACCCGACGCCACAACGATAATCGTCCACATCCGCCAGGGTGTTTACTGGCACAATAAGCCACCGATGAACGGTCGGGAGTTAACTGCTTATGACATAGAATATAACTATCACCGCTATTTGGGCATGGGCCAGTTCAGTGAATACGAACCCTGCCAGTCGGTTTTTCGTTTGGGGGACATACCATGGGAATCGATAGAGGCCACCGACAAATGGACGGTTGTCTTTAAGATAACGGAGCCACACATATGGGCGCTGGTGGAGGTCCTCAGTGCCGAGGGTGCTAGCTTCATATATCCCCCCGAGGTCATCGACTTATACGGCGATGCAAGGGACTGGAGGAACCAGGTCGGGACCGGACCCTTTATGTTGATTGACTTCGTCGAGGGCAGCTCTTCAACCTTTACAAAGAATCCCAACTACTGGGGCTACGACGAAAAGTATCCGCAGAACCGCCTGCCCTATGTTGACGAGTTAAGGGTCCTGGTTTTGCCAGACGAATCAACACGTATATCGGCACTACGCTCGGGTAAGATTGATTGGGCAACTTCCGCTATATCCAATGTCGACATCGCAGACAGCCTCAAGCAGAGGAACCCCGAAATAATGCTGTACTCGTTCCGCGCTGGTGGGTCACGCAATAGTTTTTTCATTAACACGGACATTCCAGCCCTTAGCGACGTCAATGTGCGCACAGCAATGCAGATGGCAATACCCCTTGAGACAATTAACGATTTATACTATAGGGGTACAGGATTCTGGAAACCGGCAGGGCCGGTTGGTACCCCGGGGTGGTGCACCCCATTTGACGAGTGGCCCGAAGGGGTTAAGCAAGGATATACCTATGACCCGGCAGGGGCGGAAGCGTTGCTCGATGCAGCCGGATATACGCGCGGCTCGGACGGCTACAGATTCAAGACCGAGATAAACAACCCCGATTATGCTGATCAAAGCTATTCAGAATTGGTCATTTCATACTGGCGCGAGGTTGGCATCGATGCAGTACTTGAGATAATACCTGGCGCTGAGTGGTTCATGGGTACTGTGGTGGAGAAGGACTTTCATCATATTCTCTGGGAGGCGGGCAACCTGGCGTTTGAGGACCAACTGCTGACCCGCTCTTACAGCGGCCACAGCATGTGGTGGGCCACGTCCTTTATTAAAAATGACCCGGTTTATGACGCCATCATAGAAGCCATGCTAGCTGCCACCAGCCTTGACGAGTACAAGAGACACGCTCGGGAGGCAGATTGGTACGCGATAGAGAATCACTGGCAAATATGGGGTGTCGGGTCACCCTATATTCAGGCGGCCAACCCGTGGCTCAAAGGTTGGAACGGTGAAAGGGTCATGGGCCCTTGGCAAACCAATGAAGTAGCTGCCCGCCTCTGGATTGACCATGAGATGAAGAAAGCAATGGGGCATTAGGAGGGTGGCTGACCTCAGGGGAAAAGGGAGATGGGGAGACTGAAGTTTCCCCAGCTCCCTTATCATGAACACGTCTCCATCACAGAAAGAGATATAGACTCGACTGGATGTGCCAATTCACGTACAAGAAGAAGGAGAAGATGAATAGGGCCTATGAACCGACCTGGGAGTCGCTTAGGACTCATACCACGCCAAAGTGGTTCCAGGATGCCAAATTCGGGATATACACTCACTGGGGAGTTTATTCGGTCCCTGCGTGCGGCCCGAACGGGTCATGGTACCCCTACAACATGTATCGAGAGGGATCAGAACAGCATAAATACCACGTCAAGACCTACGGGCCGCCCTCGGAGTTTGGCTACAAAGACTTCATCCCCATGTTCACCGGAGAAAAGTTCCATGCCGAGGAATGGGCGGACCTGTTCAAAAAGGCCGGTGCTCAGTTTGCCGGCCCTGTAGGGGAACACCACGACGGTTTCTCTATGTGGGACAGCCAGCTTACCGACTGGAATGCCACGCGGATGGGGCCTGGCAGGGACGTTGTTGGTGAACTGGAGAGCGCCATCCGGGCGCAGGGCATGAGGTTCCTGGTTGCCCTGCACCATGCCGAAAACTGGTGGTTCTATCCTCACTGGAGAAAGGAATTCGACACGTCGGACCCGCAATATGTCGGCCTGTACGGTCCCCAGCACAATCTGGACTGGGAAGATGGGTGCGTACGAAGTAAGGAAAGGCTTTTGAGTCCCGGGTCTTCCTGGAATAATCTTCCGTGGTGGCAACAGGACAATCCAAGCAAGGAGTACCTCGAGAAATGGCTGGCGAAGACCTGCGAGGTAATTGATAAGTACCAGCCCGACATGCTGTGGTTCGACTTCGGGATACGCGGACTCCCCGAGAAGTACAGGAGAGACTTCCTTGCCTATTACTACAACAAGCAGCGGGAATGGAGCAGGGAAGTTGCCGTAACCTACAAGTCCCATGACCTTGTCCCTGGGACCGCTATCGTAGACCTGGAGTTGGGACGCATGGGGGAGCTGACCTACCAGGACTGGATTACTGACACCTCGGTGGACGACGAGGGGGCCTGGTCCTACGTGCGAGGCGCCGGCTTCAAGACCGCGAGAACGCTGGTACACAACCTGATAGACAACGTGAGCAAGAACGGCCACCTGCTGCTTAACGTTGGACCCATGCCGAATGGCGAGATTCCTGACGAAGCAAAACGCTGTTTGCTGGGAATCGGCAAATGGCTTGACATGAACGGAGAGGCCATCTATGGGACGATTCCCTGGATCCAGTATGGGGAAGGTCCGACGCAGATGAAGACGACCGGCAGCTTCAGTGAGCAGAATGAAGTGGAGTACACGGCGCAGGATATCCGGTTCACCGCCAAGGATGATGTGCTGTACGCGACGTTCCTGGGTTGGCCTGAAGAGAAGGTGACTATCGGAGCCTTGAAACGGCTGTATCAGGCTGAGATTAGGTCCGTAACGATGCTTGGCGTTGACCGGGAGCTCAAATGGTCAATGACTGAAGATGGCCTGGTGGTTGAAAGGCCTGAAGCAAAGCCCTGCGAGCATGCCTTCGTGTTCAGGATTAAGAGGCAAGACCCCTTCTAGTCTGCTTCCTGGGCTATCTCTGTAGTATATGGAATAAGTAACAGTGGTGGCTCCCGACTACAATAGACAGGTGCGATTAACTTATCAAATAAAAAACCTAAGGAGGAGAACGAACACGGGTATATGGAATGAAGTATCCATGGAAATATCCAAGGGATATGAATATTATGAATTTGGTTATGAATTTCCCGCAAAAGAATTCCTCAATGTTATCCGCCGGGAGGTTGTGCAACGGCGTGAAGAAGGGTGCGATGTAGAAGCGATGGGAGAGCGTGTTTTGCATGCTCTAAGAAGGAGCGACGGATTACAAGCGGTAGAACTGCACACTATCCTGTGCGATCTCGAAAGCCTGCAACCCGCCGAGTCATTTCCTTATGTAGAACCATCTACGTTGGATGAGATTCGTGCCGAACGTCCCGACGGGCCGCGCCGCATGGAATTGAATCTCACGGATGCCCAGATGCTTGACCGCATCTACGGGGCATGGTTAGGACGAGCTGCCGGCTGCGTCCTGGGAAAGCCTATGGAGAGGGGCTGGAATAAGGGTCAAATTGATAGCTATCTTCAATTTGCAAAGGCACTGCCGCTGAATGATTACGTCCCTCTGGTGGATGGGCATCCTGAGGGACTGAAACTGCGTGATCCTGATTGCACTCGCGGTAGAATTCATTACGCAGCAATCGACGATGACCAGGATTACACGGTTCTAGGGTTGCACGTTCTGGAGAGCTACGGGCTGGACTTTACCTCACGTAATGTAGCCGAGGCCTTGCTTGACCGATTACCGGACTTAGATCTCTATATAGGATTGAAGTTTGTGGCATACCGCTATCTGATGAACAATCCCCATCCCTGGCAGCACCGTAAGAATGAGGAGATTAGCGGCCAGATTCGCGCTGATGCCTGGGGCTATGCGACTCCCGGCTGGCCGGAGAAAGCCGCGGAGTTTGCCTTCAGGGATGCGGTGCTTTCTAATGTTAAGAATGGCATCTACGGTGAAATGTTTGTTGCCGCAATGCTGGCAGCCGCGTTTGTGACCAGTGATGTGGAAGAGGTTATCAGGATTGGCCTCTCCGAGATTCCCCGGAACTGTCGCCTTGCTGAAGCGGTCCGAGACGTAGTTAAATGGAGCAAGGAACTGAGCGACTGGGAAGAGGTCTGGGCAAAAATCAATGAAAAGTATGGGCACTATCACATGGTTCATAGCATCAACAATGCTGCGTTGGTAGTGATGGGACTGATGGCCGGTCAGGGTAATTACGAGACCAGTATTGTCGTTGCTGTGCGTGGTGGATGGGATACTGACTGCAACGGCGCCACGGCCGGTTCAGTTTGTGGGATGATGCTTGGTGCTGACGCGCTTCCCGAAAAATGGGTGGGAGTATTGAACGACCGGCTCATCAGTGTTGTGCGCGGCTACAATGAGTGCAAGATTTCGGAGCTGGCAAAGCGCAGTTATGAAATTGCCAGGAAGGTTATGAGACAAAGGAATATCAATGAATGAGATTGCTTTGCCCTTGGCTCAGAATGACTAAGGGGGAACGAGATTGCCACACCCTTCAGTAGAAGGGCTCGCAATGACGGGGGGAATCGCAATGGCAGGCATTAGATAGTATAGCCGTGATGATTGATTGTAAGAAATTGCCGGGAAGAGATTCAGTTCTAATCCGAAAATGACGAGGTGTACCACATGAGAGCCTATCTCATCAGAAGGTTATTGCTCATAATTCCCACCCTGTTTATGTTGAGCCTGCTGGTCTTTTTCAGCCTTCGCTTCATGCCGGGCGATGTAATAGACGTAATGATGGTGGAAGCTATAGGAAGAAGCGGCAGCTCGCTGGACATTGACCGCGAAGCGTTTGAAGAAAGACTGGGATTAGACGTACCTGCCTACGTGCAGTATGGACGCTGGCTAGAAGGTATATTCCTGCACGGCACCCTTGGCGAATCGTTACAACAAGGTTGGACGGTAGAAGACAAGATGATAGGTAGATTGCCGGTGACCATTGAGCTTGGCGCCCTGGCAATCATCATCGGGCTGGTGATAGCCCTGCCAGTCGGTATCTACTCGGCGATGCGGCAAGATACGGCCGCCGACTACATAGGGCGTACTATCGCCATCATTGGTATGGCAACTCCCAACTTCTGGCTGGCAATTATGGTCATGATATACCCGGCAATCTGGTGGGGTTGGTCTCCCCCGATAGAGGTAATTCCTTTCACCGAAGACCCGCTGGGAAATCTCGGGGTGTTCATCATTCCCAGCATAATTCTGGGGACAGCCATGTCCGCAGGTACAATGCGATTGATGCGCACTGTGATGTTGGAGGTGCTCAGACAGGACTATGTCAGAACAGCCTGGGCAAAGGGTCTCAAGGAGAGGGTAGTTATTATGAGACACGTCGTTAAAAATACCCTCATCCCGGTAGTTACCCTGATAGGCGCGCAAATGCCTCTCATGGTAGGTGGCTCCGTTATTCTGGAAAACATATTTGCCCTTCCGGGGATAGGGCGTCTCTTTCTGGTTGCTCTCAATAACAGAGACTACCCGGTGGTCCAGGGAATAAATCTTTTTCTATCCATTATAGTTATGCTTAACATTCTTTTGATTGATATGATTTATCCTTATCTGGACCCTAGGGTCCGATATAAATAAAGGGGCGAAATTGATAATATGAGTGACACAACAGCGATACTGCCGGCGAAAAGCGCGCCTAAGAGACGCGGCAAACTAGCTGGTTTCTTTATCAGGCTGGTCAAAGAGAAACCACTGGGTACTGTCTGCGGAATTATAGTAGTGCTATTGATATTTGTTGGTATCTTTGCCGATGCCCTGGCTCCCTATCCATATGAAGAAACACACCTGGTAGACAGGATGCAAGGCCCATCAACCCAGTATCTCATGGGTACCGACCAGTTGGGCCGGGACCTCTTCAGTCGCATCATCTACGGGACTCGTATTTCGTTACTTGTCGGTCTGGCGGTGACCACTATCAGTATTACCATCAGTACCCTGATAGGTGGCGCTTCAGGATTCCTTGGTGGTAAGTTTGACCTGATTGTGCAGAGAATCTGCGATGCCTGGAATTGCTTCCCGTACCTGCTCATATTGTTAACCGTGATGTCCATAGTGGGGCGGGGTTTAACACAGATAATACTGGTCATGGGGATAGCAGGAGGCCTCGGCGGCAGCAGAGTAATCCGAGGCGCCGTTTTTGCCATAAAAGAGAATGTGTATTTTGAGGCGGCGGAGTCGGTTGGCAGCTCAAAATGGCATACATTTGCCCAACATGTTATCCCCAATGTTATGCCTATCATAATCATTGGATTCAGCATGAGCGTAGGAGGCGTAATCCTGGCTTTGGCTTCTTTGAGCTTCCTCGGATTCGGTCTGCCACCCGGGATGCCCGACTGGGGAGGTCTGCTCAGCATGGAAGGACGTAAATACATGGAGATGGCGCCATGGCTGGCTCTCTGGCCTGGTCTTGCCTTGACTATGGTCGTTTACTGTCTGAACATGTTTGGCGACGCCCTGAGGGACCTGCTGGACCCGAGGCTGAGGGGTGGTGTGGGACGCTATGGTGCAGCGAAGAAAGGAAAAACGGGCATACTGGCCAGACTAATGTCCGGAATAAGGGCTATAAAGCCTCTCCCCATAAGGAAAGGAGGTTAAAAAGATGGAACTCCACCAGATTGAACAGGAATGTGCACGACTCTCGTGTAGGTTTCTGCATCTAATCCGTCAACGTGATCATTCGGAGCTTGCCGATTATTTTACGGAAGATGGCAGTCTGCAATGGAATCCCGAAGAGCCTGACATTGTTGGAGTCAATGCCATACGCGAGTCATTTCTTCACGTCCCCAAAAGCGTAGCACTTGAAGTCAATTTATTTATCGTTACTAATGTCATTGTTGATGTCATTGATGAAAGTAATGCTACGGGACAGATGGATGTGATTCATTACCAGCATATACGTAAAGATGAAAAAGAGGAAGGACCCTGGTTCTTCCAGGGTGCCCGTGTAATTGTGCCTTTTGTTCATGAATACAGATGTGTTGATGGCGAGTGGAAAATTGCACGTCAAACAGTCAGGGTCAAGGATGCCTGGGTGCGAAGAGTTAATTAAGGAGGAACATTATGGAAAATACAGATAGCCGGGATGGGAAATTGGAATTCGGTACTCTTGAGTGGTGTCAGTCCGCCGGCGAATTGGGCGTCAGGCTCCTTGAGGAAGCCAACTTAGATCTCAGTGAGTACGAGTGGGGTTTCAGTGAGGAGTATACTCACATACCTGAGCGCCTTCGGGCTGGGCGGGACAAGGCGGGTTATTATTTTATGCTCCACAATGGAAAAGCCAGCGGAGGCGATGGCTTGCCAGACAAGTGTCTGACTCTACCCGGCTTTCATGCAACCGCCGATTGGGCACTAATAGCACACTCCTCGTATTTCCCCTTCAACCGGGAGGGCTGGAAAGAGCGTCAGACTGCCCATGCCGTACTTCGTTCGGATCTGCAGGCAGCAGGGATAATTCCGAATTGGCATTATTCATACGAGGTAGCCGGTGAGAAGAGAGAACCACGCTGTACTGTATGCGGTTCACCTGACCACGACAGACAGGATTGCCCTGTATGGCCGACCGGTATCGGAGAGGTGCTCGCAGCAAACACAAGCAAGGAAACCAAATGGCTCCGACGCTCCCCTGAACTAGAGGGTCTGCCGGAGACGGAGTGGGGTGTACCCGTCTTTACGAAAATGACGGATGAACAGAAAGAACGCTTCATCAAACTACTGGGCAAGTAGAGAAAACCGTTACATGACGACCTGAGGCTGTATCGGGGCGTCAGCAAATAAAAAACCAATCTTTACAGAAGGAGACCGCAGCAGATCTATAACACGTCACCAATTAGCAAATATCCATAAGTTGAAGAAAGCTGAGTCTTTCACATAGGTTTGCCACTCAATATCAAACGTATAGACGCGACATGGACCAGGGTAATAGCCCCGGAAAAACTCTGAATAGTGGAGGATACAGATGACTACCATATACGTATTGCCTATTGACACTACAGATGTCTCCCTGGAAATGGTCGGCGGTAAGGGAATGTCACTAGCCAGTATGGCAACTGCAGGATTTCCGGTACCTGCAGGATTTCACCTGACGACATCTGCATATAAGCGTTTTGTAGAAGAGAACAACCTGCAGTCTGCTATCATCAATCTGGCAAAGCCTGAAATCATCAAGAACACCGTGTCGTTTGAGACGGCATCGAAACGTATTCAGGAACTGATAAATAAGTCGGTACTGCCGACTAAGATCATCACGGAAATTCGCCAGGCCTACGGTGCATTGGGTGAAAATG
>Ga0114922_10005584_pt1 | contig 11587 bp, 2 predicted proteins | sample AartaG_FD_100975 | JGI IMG/M metagenome (GOLD analysis project Ga0114922, IMG submission 100975) | Deep subsurface microbial communities from Aarhus Bay to uncover new lineages of life (NeLLi) - Aarhus_00045 metaG | ecosystem: Environmental > Aquatic > Marine > Oceanic > Sediment | place: Aarhus...
CCACGGTCTTGGGCCTGAACGCGCGCGCCCTGATGGCGACATCGTAGGCGAAAGTCATCACCTCGGGCTGCTCAGGGACGTCTGTGGCCCGGTACCTCTTCACTGTGATGACGATGGCTCCACCTTCCGGATCCGAGGGCGTCATGCCCCTGTCGTCCGTGACGGTCGCGCCGCACGTGACTTGCTCGGGGGCCTCCCGGCAGGAAACGACTATCATCGCGTCGGGCACGGGATTGCCGCCGGCGTCAACGACCTTGAGCACGAGAGACTCCCTCAGCAGGCAGGCCGGGTAGATGGGAACGCCCTGGGCGGCAGCCTTCTCAGGCTCGATTCTGTTGCTGTTGATGAGGATCGGCTCTTCCTGTGGGCCGACGGTGCAGTCGAGCATGACGATCCCGCCTGAGTCGACGGAGCCAAGCGTGAAGTTCCAGCGGTTGCCCTCAAAGGTGCAGTTGACGAGCTTCGCACTGAGGGAGCCGCCCTCCGCGACCGCCACCTGGAGATCCTGGAAGACGCAATCCTTGAGGTAATGGCGATTGTTGCGCACCGCCGCCGCGCCGTGCTCAAAGGTTGTGGCCTCGACGGTCATTAGCGGATTGGCTCTCATCGCATCAACTGACTGGCCGCGATCTATTTCACCCGTCTCGATGCCATAAGTCACGCATCCCTCGAACCATGAGATGGTGGCGTTGGTCAGTTGCAGATCGGAGGGGTACCAGCCCGGGGAGGACCAGCGGGGCGATGCGCCTTCATCTGTGTAGTCCCGCACTCCCCACACGTGTTCTTTGTTCTGCGTTGCGGCGGTGATGGTGCTGTTGTAGACGTACAGAGCGCCTCCATAGGACCAGGCATCCGGTCCGCGGTACCCGACGTAGACGCCGTGCTCGCCCGGGCTCTCGCAGGCGATCTTCAGAGTGGCCCGAATCCTTTCATCCTCGGGGTCGCCGAGGGTAAGGCGGCTGATGATGCTGGGTAGGCCGTCGGAGCGGGGCGGGCTCTCCTTTGGCGGTCGGACCCAGACGGTCCCTTTGACGATGACGGTAACAGCCGGATGCGCCCAATAGCCCATCTGAAAGAAAGTGCCATTCGACTGGTCGTCGCCGATCCACAGGTCTGCATCCACCGTGTACGTGTCAGTTGCCGCGTCGTAAGTCGCCTTTCCCCAGCCGCTTTCCCTGTCTGCGGCAAGCACCGCATCCATCGTGGCCGGGTCGTCCTCAGTGAAGTCAGTCACACAGATGCAGTCTCTCGCCGCATCGTAGGTGACGTCGCAGGGGGCCCACGACGCGCAGACCGCCGCCACTAGCCCCACCGATGCCAGCCTTGCGAGCGCCGGTGCGATGCTCATTGCCCCACGCCCTCGAATCGCAGATGGCCAAAGCGGTCGGGATCGTGCCAGTCGCCCGGCAGCCACGACCAGGTGCTGGGCTTCAGCAGGTCATTGCGCATCCGCCGGCATACATTCAGCCGCCACGCCCTCTGCGGCCCGGCGAGCCCAAACGCCTCATAGGGCAGGGCTACCTCGGTGGCCCAGTACTGTGGTTCGATGCATGTGGCGGTGCTCCAGCGCGGATGGTAGTCGTAGTCCCAATCGCCGCCGGCCACCCGCTGATCGAACTGGACGCCTTCAGGGTTGAAGGCCATCTGGTAGTAGAGCGGCGCGCTCTCCTCCGGCTGGATGAAGATGGCCACGTGATCATCCCTGCAGGCGTTGATTGACATCTCATCCTTCGCGTCGGCTTTGAGGGAGGCCGTGTCGCGGTCGGCGCAGACCACAGCCAGGTACACGTTCTCGTCGTCGTAGAGGGCTTTCACGCCGGTCTCGGCCAGCGACCGGGTCTTGTCGCTCGTCCAGAAGCCGGTGACCAGAGGCATCTGGGCCCACGCGGCCTCGGCCAGCAGGCCGTCCACCCTGACCGGAGCGTTGGTCCGCCGCGCCACCAGCACCGGCAGCGCCTCGGGATCCTCGTTTGCCTGCCGCTCACCCACCGAGCCAGGAAGGCGTGCCTGGGCCGTCGCCGCCTTCTCCAGGAAGTCCCTCCACAGCGACCAGAACCGGTAATGGGTCATCAGGCCCCAGGCCCGCGCGTACTGATGGGCGGCGATGGCCTCTCTGATCTCCTTCAGCGTCTGGCCCATTAACTCCCGGTCGGCAGGCGCCAGGCTCAGCCTGACTTCAGGATCAGCCAGGAGCTGCGCCACGCGATCCGGAATGCTCTCCACACGCGCCAGGTCCCCGGCCTCCAGGGGCTCGGCCTCATACGACGTGATGCTCAGCTCCGGCGACTCGACCCGGAATGCGACCAGGCCGAACGGTTCCAGGCTGATGGGGACCGTGAGGGCATTGCCAGCCCGTTCGGCCGCCGCCGGCCGGCCGCTGACAAGCTCAGCTATCTCGCCGGCGGTCTCGATGCCGAGACTTGCCTTGACGTGCCACTGGCAGGGATTGGCGACATAGAACCAGGACTGCCCGCCCCTGGTGAGCTTCCTGATGGCGAGGTTGGTCTCAAGCCCGGTGTCCAGGACCGGAGTGAACTTCTCGTTGGGCAGATGCGTGTAGGTCTTCATCACGCTGCGCAGCATCTGCTCGTGGCCCACGTTGATGTTGAGGTCGGTGAAGCCGCCGAGCAGCAGGTTGGGATCGCCGGTAATCAGAGCCTGGATGAACGCCTCGCGGCAGTGGTATCCCCCCGGCTGGGGAAGGGCCCGGATCTTGGCGCCGTTCATGATCCAGTCCGACTCCGCCAGGCGGTCGTGATCGTTCCGATCTTCCATGGCGTAGCCGCCCGTTGCCAGCATGTTCTCGTCCCAGCTCGTGCGCACGAAGACGTAGCGCTTGGTGTCGTGGCTGAAGGGGGAGATGATGTCGGGGCTGGTGCGTGACAGCCAGCAGTAGGGGTCCTGGCTGGGGAAGGGGGCGCGGGTCTGCCGCCAACTGAGCGTCCAGCGCCCCGCCCACAGCCCGTCCACCGCGCTCAGTCCATCGAGGTCAATGGCGAAGTCCCGCATCACCGTCTTGAAGGGCTTCTGGGCCTCGACCAGGTGCTGGAAGAACTTGGTTTCCTCGACGGCCACGGCGTTGACGAACTGCAGGTCCTCTCGCTCGCTTCGCAGGGTCCCAAGCGCCTCTTCGAAGAACTGCTTCACCTTCTCAGCGCGCCATGCCACGAAGCGCGGCCGCAGCGCGGGATTGCCCAGCAAGGCGGCCCGCTTCTCGAAGCGCCGGGGATCGGTCCTGGGGATGGGAAGCTCAACGCCCGTATCCTTCTCAAGTAGTTCGATCGTGACGTCGTCGTAGCTGGACTCAAGGGGATTGTCGTAGCTGCTCTGCCAGCCGAAGCCCGGGATCCAGTATCCGGCGCGCTGCGTGGGCCCGAGCATGCCATGCACGCCCCGGAAGCGCGTGAGGTGCCCAAAGGTGTCGGCCAAGTTGCTCATCAGTTGCATGTAGTTGCTGCGCACGTGCGGGTGCAGCCAGTTCGGTACTACCGTGGACAGCCGGTGTCCGTAGCGCTGGTTACCCTCTGCGTTCACCATCCAGATGGTGTCGGCGCCCTCCGCGACCTGCGCGTTGTTCGCATAGCTGCGCACGTTCTGCGACTGGCTGAACTCCAGCCCAGCGTAGAAGTCTATCCCGTTCATCTCGAAGAGGTTGGCCATCATCGTCTTCATGCAGTGCCGGATCCGGGAGTCCTCCACCCCCGGCGCCGGGACGTACGGGCTGTTGAATTCGTTATACTGGATGCATCCCATCACGTGGCAGTTCTGCCCCGAGAACTTGAGATACTGCACGTAGCGCTCACCCGTCGCCTGAAGCCAGACCAGGTCCTTGATGAAGAGCTGCATGAGCGGCAGCTTCTCGTCCTGCTCCTTCGCCGCTTGCCTGTTGCGAGGCGTCCCGACCCCGAAGTTCATCCCGATCCCGGAGGTATAGAAGCAGCGCTCCGTGTGGATGCCATAGCGCCGGCCTGTGCCGCTAACCACCGAGGGAAGGTCCCCCTTAATGCGGTAGACCTTCAGCGACCTCGCTGCGGCCTTCTCGCCGTCCACCACGTTGATGATGTCCACCGAGTGCGGCCCGGCGTCGGCGATGTGAATCCACCGGAGCTTGAGCATTTGCCCCATGGGCAGGAATCGGCCGCCGGTCTCGGCCCCCACGCCGGACTGGCTGTTGGTCCAGACGCCCTCGGTCTTGGTGCTGATGGAGACCTCGATGGTGCGCTTGCCGTTATCCGGGTACTCCATCTCCAGGTAATAGAAAGAGCCCGGATGCTTGAACTCAAAGCGGTAGCTAAAGCCTGAGCTGCGCCGCGGGTCGGTCACCTCTCGGTACACGAGTCCATCCCTGCGCACGATCACGGGCTGCTCCACTTTGGCGGCCACCGTCCCATAGAGCGGCGCCGGACTCCTCGACTCAAACCACGGATGCGGATCATTTGGGTCCGTGAAGTCAATCGTGTCCTCCAGCTCGAGGTCGAGTCCGTCTGTGTAGTCGGTTCCTGCGATCTCTTTGAGCGCCATCTTGCGCAACACGACCAGCGGCTCGCGGTGGCGTTCCTCGATGAGGTTGCCGTCACCGTCTTTGAGGCTAAGGGCGAGGGCGTAGACGCCGTGCCCTTGCCGCCCGAGATTCACGCGATAGACCAGTGAACCGCCTTCTTCAGCGAAGGAGGAGACCGAGCCCTCCTTTACCCGCGTGCACTTGCCCTCGGCCTCCGCCTTGCCAAACAGATAGGAGAGCACGGGATTCGTCTCTCTCAGTCCAGGCGGTATCTGGACGTCCACCACGACGTCAGCGGCGTCAGCGTAGAAGAGGTCCCTGCGCTCGGGGTTCTTCATGACCAGACGGCCGCTGTAGGCTGGAATGCCCAATCTCCTGGCACTGTCGCGGGCGGTGGCCCACGGCGCCGTACCGCCCTTAACGTTGACCCAGGCCGAATCGTCAAAGCCGGGCTCGTCCCAGCCCTCGGCCTTCTGTGGGCTGTACTTCCAGTCTAGGCCGGATCCAACCATCACCACCTCGCCGCTCTCCATGATGATCCTGGCCTGGAAGTACAGGAAGGCCCAGTAGCCGATGCGAAAGCCGTAGAAGCCCGCGCAGTTGCGGCCGGCCGTCAGGTACGGACCGATGTCCACGGGGGCGGTGTGATAGATATGACCCGCTCCTCTGCGCTCGACCACCTGGCCGTTGATGTAGAGGCGGCTCGCCATCTCGTCCACGCCGTACCAGTTGCGGTCGTTCGCCGAACCCACGTCAGCCACCGCGCGCCAGATTCTCCCCTCCGGCAGGACGAACTCCGTGCGGCAGTATCCCTCAAAGGTAGGCTGGATTAGCTTCAGCCACTCAAGCTCAATCCGGGCGCCTTTCTCGCCCTCGATCGTGAATTCCAGCCCGTCGGGATTCGCGCCGTCCGCTCCTAGAGGCTCGAAGGTCAGCTCCTGCCACTCGCCTCCCTCCAAGGTGGCCTCAGCCGTCTGACTCTGACGTTGGCCGTCTCGCCACAGCCGGACGGTCCATTGGCTCGGCCCGAGGGACTGCCTGAGCCCAAGCCGGACGACCATCTTCTGTTGCCACATGTCCTCTATCTGGGCGATGGGTTGCTGTCCCAGGTAATTCCCCCAGCCGAGCGTCGCCTTCTCCTGCGACAGCGTGAAGCCGAGCTTGCCGTCCTCGACTGCCACGTTCTCCACGCCGTGGAAGAAGGTGAAGTTCGCCTGGTCGTTCTCCGGACTGAAGACCTTCTCCCGCTCCTGGACGGGATACCTCATCCCACGCGCGAACAGATAGTCGTCCGCTTGGGGGTCCTCATTGATGTCGAGCGCATAGCAGGCCGTGCAGATGAGAACCCCGAGTGTGATCCCGATAAGCAGATCTGAGGACCGCAACATGACCTATCTTTCCTTTCGGCTCGTCTAGCTGCTTGCTGCGTGCACCCCGAATCCACTGAGCCCACCTGTCCTTCCCGAAAACCCACGTCAGTGCGCACGTTGGGTCTCCACGATGGTGCAGGGCGCCCAAGAGCACCCGGCGTCCCGCTTCGCGGCCCGCTCCCCTGCGCCAGAGCCCCGCCCGCAGAATGGTCGCCGTCCGGTTGCAGTACGGATGCTCAGGACGGGATCGTTACAGGTGAACACTCTGACTCGCTTCTTCCTCACGCTCGTTGTCCTTCCCTTGCGCACGCGCCTGTCAATAGCAGTTGCAGATTCTGGCGCTGCGGCACCAACTGGCCGTGTACCAGCAGTCCAGAGTGCGTGCCCGCATCAAGCCAGTGGACCGCCTGTTGTGGGCTGTAAACGCCGGTGGAGAAGCGCAGCGGGTGGCGGTCAAGAAGTGAGGCACCGGTTGCATATATAGCCCGCCAAGTCCTCGGACCACATCTATGAGCTCGAGCAGCTCGCCCAGGACGCCTCAAGTGACGCCGATGTGCGGCCCCCCCCCTAGATCGCCTACTCAGTACCTGGCGGACCCTCCCGCGCCACCTGCATCGGGTTTTCGGGAAGGACAGGCGTACGCCACAATAGCGGGCCGGTCAGGCGACTGAGCCCCGCTCGCTGCGCTCGCGTGTCTCACGCCGCGCGCGGAGCGGCCCCTCGACGTCTACGGCCAGGCGAGCGCGTCAACCAGCCTGCCGTCGCGCAGTAGCTTGATCATGTGTGGCTCCCCCTCCGTGATCTGCGGAAGGGTGTCACCGGAATTCGCCGTGGCGAGGCGCGCTCCCTTGTCAGCGACGATGACGATCTCGCCGTCACCGGTCACGCGTCCACCGTCGATGCCCAGCTCCCGGGGCAGGCGTGCGATTACCGCCGCGCAGTCGCGGCGCAGGCGGAAGGAGAGCGCGGGGACGTCGTCGGTGGCGACAGGCGCGATCTCTTCGCCGGTGAGCAGGTTCACGTAGTGATGGTCCGCGCCGGGTTCGACCGACAGCAGCGGCTCTTCGACCGTGTGGCCGGTGGCATTGAAGAAGGTCCAGATCGTCTTGCCGCCAGCGTTCCGGGCTCCGTCCCCCTCGAAGCGGTTCGCGTAGACCAGCGGCACCAGCGTGTCCACCAGCGGCGTGACGGTCTTGCCCTCAAACGCGTCGGTGTTCTCAACGAGTGTGTGAAAAACATCCGCCGAGTGGCGCGCGCTACCGCCGAAGGTGGCGTGCGCGTTGAAGACGTTCCACGCGCGCTGCTCGGGCGTCTCCGGGCGGCCCAGTTCGAACATCTTGCAGTGCCGGAAGTAGCAGCGGAACAGGTCGCACGGCACGGGCCGGACGGCAGGCGCGTGGCGCGGGTTGGATTCATGCGAGAGCGCCGCCTCCAGCGTGGATGCGAGGTGGTCGTGGCCCGGGAACTCGGTCATCAGGCACAGGCCCTCGCGCACCTCGTCCATCTTCTCGTGCACAAGCCGGCAGGAGCGCTCCGTCGCCTGCAGCCATGCGTTGTGCCCGGGCTCGGCGAAGATGTGCTCGTGGCGGTCGTTGTAGCAAACCCAGCCGCGGTGCCCGTACTCGTCGAGACGCACGCCGTCGATGCCGGTGTCGCGGCAGACGCGCGCGACGGTCTTGGCGAGGTACTCCGGCCAGAACTCAGCGTCGGAACACATCTGGTAGCTGCCCCACTGGCCGACGTAGCCATCGGGGACCTTCGGGCACCAGTGCTGAGACTGCGGGTTCGCCCAGTCCGGGGCGATGACGGCCTGGTCGCGGGCGTGCTGCTTCGCGACGTCGGTGGTGGCGCACGCGAGGATGCCCTCAATGTAGAACGTGGGCATCACGCCCATCTCGCGGACGCGGTCCGTGTAGGCGCGCAGGGCGGGTGCGCCGCCCCAGGGCTCGAAGTACTCGTAGTCACCGCGGTTCTTCGTATACCTCAGTTGGCCGGTCACCGGCTCCATGAGGAACGAGGACTTGCGGAAGTTGTGGAACTTCTCGCCGCACTGCTCCTTGACCTCATCCAGCGGCGTGTTCCACGGCCCCAGCTCGCCCCATGCCCACCACGACATCAGCTCGGCGATGTCCACGTTCTCGCGGACGGCATCGAGCGTGAAGCCATCCTCATTCACAAGCTGCCCGCTCCAGCCCGTGGGGTCGATGTACCAGCGGTGAGTGAGCTCGGACGGATACGGTCTTGTGCCCCATGTGTCGCTCGCCCAGCGAACGTAGTGCTCCAGTGCCGGCCGCCAGTCGCCGGCGTGGGAGCCGACCGCCGCCGCCGGGGCCTCGAAGCTCTCACCCGGCGCCCGCGTGCGGCGGACGTAGTCAAGAGCCACGCCGATGCCGGGGTCGCTCTCAAGCGATCCGAGCCAGGTCATATCGGCGCGCATGCGCGTCATCGTCTGGTCGACCGTGTAGCCTGGACCCGCCACCAGGCCCTTGCGCAGCGCGAAGTACTTGAGCAGCCCGGTCGGGTCATCGCTGCGCACGTATAGCCCGCCGCCGCGCTCGGGCGAGAACAGGTCGATCATCTGCCACCAGGCGGTGTTGTTGCCGTAGCAGTCGCGAAGCTGCGCGTGCACGTCTGCGATCACGCCACCCCACAGCGGAAAGAGGTAGTAGTCGCCGGACGGGTCCTCGGACAGCTCGATGCCGTCGAGGTGCGGGAAGGTGGTGTAGAAGTCGATCGGCTCATGACCGCGGTTCTCGACAGTGAGGCCCAGCTTCAGCTCGTCGTCCTGGGCCCACGCGAGTAGCTGCGCGGCGAGGCCCGTCTCCGCGACGTCCAGCTCGACCCGGACGCCGTTGAGTGCCTCTTCGACCTCGCACACCTCGCAGTCGCGGCAGCCGTAGACCTCATCGCCAACCTTGATGCGAAAAAGGTGCGTGGCCTCGGGCCGGGCGAGGACATTGCGGTCGATCTCCGCCACGTGCAGGCTCTGCAAGGCAAGAGTCGGCTCGGTGCTGAAGACGACGCGCAGGCCGGGCGTCTCGATGGTCGCGCGACCGTCCTCCACCGTGCAGGGCGCCCCGACCTCGTGGCGCTGCCCCGTCGGCTCGGCGATCTCGGGCGCCATGTCGATTGTCGGCCTGGGCGGCTGGACCGAGCGCGTGTGGGCGACGTGAACCTCGCGCACGGCGTCAGCAGGCGTGACGCGCAGGGAGCCGGGGACGACTGCACTCGCGGGGAACTCCGTAACGAGCGCGTCGTCCTGCCGCGTCATCTCGGCCCCCAGCGGCCGGTCGTGCATGTCCAGCCACGTGACCTCCGGCACATCGCCGTCGTAGCGGACGGTGGCTGTCACGGAGCTGCCGGCGTCGTAGGCGTCCTGGTCCGGCTCGATAATGAGCGCACCATCGACCTCACCGGCCCAGGCGATGAAGCCGCCGGGGTCGTCGCTGTCCGCGGGCGTCCAGGTAGCCGCCCGCTGCATCTCGCCGGCGATGAGCACGAAGCGGATCATAAACTCGCCCTGGGCATCGTTGGCGTTGAGCCCCTGCTCCCAGGTCTCGCCGCCGTCGTAGCTCGTGGCGCTGTGGTCATAGTCCACGGTGTTGTCGATGGCGGGGTAGATGTAGTCATCGGTATTGCCGGGCAGCTTGCGGATGACGACCGTGTTCTCGCCCGGCTGCAGGCAGTCTAGAGGCAGATCGACGTCCACCCACTCCCACTTCAGCGGTTCATCCTGCTTCGCGCGGCCGGGGAAGCGAGGGTCCGAGGTGTCGAACTGCAGCGCGGTGTCATTGACCGCGATCTCGAACTGCGCGTTCAGCCCGTTGTCCTCGATGTCGGGCTCATGCCAGCTCCAGTCCTGCAGCCCGATGTACATGCGCAGGCGGGCATGGTCCGCGCGGTCGAGCGCGCCTTCGGGCAGTGCCGCGAGGTCGAGGGTCTTACGCACCCAGTACTGGGTAGTGTTGATGTGCGCGATGCGGAGCTTGTAGTTGTCCGACCACGAGCCGACCTCATCGCGCAGCACGAGAACCTCGTCGGAGATTTCATCGACGACCCAGCCCTCCTGAGCCGCGGCGCTGGTGGCAGTAGTCAGCGATATGACGACGACCGCGAGTGTGCGCATGATGGCCTCCGCGTTGACCTGAAATCGGGCATGTTGCGTCTGGTTTCACTGGCGAGAGGGGTGAGTCCTCTGCGCAAGGCGGACGGCAGCAAGGGCTACGGCGCATGTCAACGGCACGGTAGGCGCAGGCGGAGCCACATGGACACCTGGAGATCGCTGCGCTCTCTTCGGGAGTTTGCTGCGCAAACATCCATGCCCCATGGCACTGGAGTTCCATCTCACACTGGAGACAGCGTACGAGAGCGCGGCGCGCGGCGAGGCGGTGGCGGCGGGCGGTGCGTAGCGACGAGGTTCCTGTGCCGTTCTCGTGTGTCGTTCCGTGGTGCAGACGCCCCCGTCCGCACGCTGTTGGCAATGCCTCTCCCCTTACCGTACCAGTCCGGTGAACGGCGTGATCGCAACGAGGGCTCCGGGGGTATTGCGAGGAACCTGCCTCGTGCCACGGCCCTGAGACCGTCACTGGAGGATGCGACCATGTGCTGCTGGCGGATCGTTCAGGCCATGATCATCGTGTGGGTCGCCGCAACAGTCGCGGAGGGTCAGAACTTCCTGGCGAACCCCGGGTTCGAGGAGATCGACGAGGAGACCGGCTTCGCTGCCGCCTGGGAGCCGGTGTACTGGAGCAATCCGCACGGGAAGGTCGAGGCGTCTGACCGGGCGCGCTCCGGCGAGCACAGCGTCGTGCTTCACGGGATGCCCGAGGAGCAGATCACGGACGCCGGTAGGAAGAACAACCATATCGTGGCCCAGGATCTGGGGGACACTGTGACAGGCGCCAGGAAGCTGCGGCTGCGCGCGCATTTCCAGACCGAGGGCCCGGGCCTAGCGCATTGCGCCGCCCTGGTCTACGACGCGGACGGCAACCGGTTGCAGTACCTCCGCTCCCGGCAGTACCAGGATCAACCCGAGTGGGGAGAAATCGTCTGGAACTTCACGACGAGCACCGATGCCGCGAAGCTGATCGTCTACCTGCGCAACGGCGGCGAGGGCGATGTCTACTACGATGATGTGACCCTGACCAGCCCGGAGGATGTGCTGGACAACGGGCGTGTCGTCGCGATCGCCGATTCGATCGTCGGAGGGCGCCTGAGCGCCTTCCAGCTCGCCGACAGCGGCGAGAACCTGACGGTGTGGCGCGGCGTGCATCCAGGCGGCCTGGCGGCGGAGATCGTCCCCTCCGACGACTATCCTGGGGTGCTGCGGGACGTGCCCTGGGACATCGAGGTAGTGGACCCCAACCGCGCGGTGAGGCTGCGTCACAGCGCGTCGGCGCCGGAGCTTGACGGGCTCGTATTCGAGAAGACGCTCTCGCTGACCGAGGATGCCGCCTCGCTGCAGGTTGATCTGACGGTTCGCAATGAAGGCGAGCAACCCCGCGAGTTGGCGTTGCGCACACAACAGTGCCTCAAGCCGGGCCATGTCACCTTCACATGGCCGACCGAGACCGGACTGCGCGTGTACCGACATCCTTCGCCCACGGTGAAGCGCAACATCATCATGGAGGACCTCGCGGGGGGGTGGATCGCCTGCACGATGCCGGACGGTGTCGGTATGGTCGTGCGTTTCGACGCACAGTTGGCGGAGAAATGC
>Ga0114922_10005585_pt1 | contig 11585 bp, 9 predicted proteins | sample AartaG_FD_100975 | JGI IMG/M metagenome (GOLD analysis project Ga0114922, IMG submission 100975) | Deep subsurface microbial communities from Aarhus Bay to uncover new lineages of life (NeLLi) - Aarhus_00045 metaG | ecosystem: Environmental > Aquatic > Marine > Oceanic > Sediment | place: Aarhus...
GCCAGCATGAGGTGCCTTATAGGCACGTAGATATACACAGACGCGAAGCAGTGGAGTGATTAAAACCAGTGTGAACCGTAGGCCAGCATGAACATCATACAATCACGTAGCGGTGGAGTGATTTAAACTGGTGCGAAACGAAGGTAGAAATACGGCATCGAGCCAAACCGAAAGCAGGAATTACAAATTAGAAATCAAAATGTAAACAGTAAAATTACATAGCAAAATTCAAAAAGTAACTTTACGACGCAAGAATGTGGTTGATTTTGCTGGTTTTTGGTGGTAGTTTTCATTTTTTGAGGTTTGCATAGGAAAGAGATAAGTTTTAGAGAATGGCGTAAAGACGGAGAAATTGCTTAATGAGTAATACACCTTCCAGAGTTATAGAACTTGTTGAAACTTTCGACAGCCATATCGAAACATATCATTCGCAACAATATAATGAGACCCAGCTTCGTAGAGAATTCATCGATCCGTTTTTTATAGAATTAGGCTGGGATGTAACGAACAAGGCCGGATATGCACAGGCTTATAAAGACGTCATACATGAAGATGCAATAAAGATAGGCGGCGCTACCAAAGCTCCAGATTACTGTTTTCGCATTGGCGGAGTTCGCAAATTTTTCCTTGAAGCAAAAAAACCATCCGTAAACATCAAAGGCGATCCGCACCCGGCTTATCAGCTAAGACGTTACGCCTGGTCCGCCAAGCTGCCGTTATCAATATTGACCGATTTCGAAGAGTTCGCTGTTTACGATTGTCAAATCCGCCCAAAGCATACCGACAAGGCCGATACTGCACGAATTATGTTTTTTACATATAAAGATTATCATAAAAAATGGGATGAAATCTCCGACATCTTTAGCAAAGAAGCGATACTAAAAGGCTCTTTCGATAAATTTGCAGTTGCAACTAAAGGAAAACGCGGCACAACTACTGTTGATACCGAATTCCTCAAGGAAATTGAAACATGGCGGCGTATGCTTGCTCGAATCGTAGCGTTGAGAAACATATCTCTCTCGAGAGACGAGATAAACTTCGCTGTTCAAAGAACCATTGACAGAATCATCTTTCTAAGAATGTGCGAGGACAGGGGAATCGAACCCTATAGCCAGCTTCAATCAATAAGCAGTGGCGACCATACTTATCCTCGACTTTGCGAAATATTCGAAAAGGCAGACCAAAGGTACAACTCAGGCCTTTTCCATTTTCATGATGAATCCGACCGACCCGAGGCTCCGGACACACTTACGCCAAATCTCGTCATTGATGACGATAAAATAAAATGGATTTTACATAGTCTCTATTATCCTAAGTGCCCTTACGAATTCTCTGTCCTGCCTTCAGAAATACTCGGCAATGTTTATGAGCAGTTTCTTGGAAAAGTTATCACGCTAACATCTGCTCATCGCGCAGATATAGAAGAAAAGCCAGAGGTAAAAAAGGCCGGAGGTGTTTATTACACTCCATCATATATTGTCGATTATATTGTTAAAAATACTGTAGGAAAACTAATCGAAGGCAAAACGCCAAGACAAATCGCAAACATAAAAATACTCGACCCCGCCTGTGGTTCCGGCTCTTTTCTTTTGGGAGCATATACATATCTCCTGAATTACCACCGCGACTGGTACGTTGATAACGACCCGAAAAAGTACACGAAGAAAATCTATCAGGGTAACGGCGGCCAGTGGAATTTGACAAACGCAGAAAAGAAACGGATTCTCTTAAATAACATCTTCGGCGTAGATATTGATTCACAGGCAGTCGAAGTTACGAAACTGAGTTTATTGTTAAAAGTCCTCGAAGGTGAAAATGCCCAGACGCTCGAAAGCCAGTATCGACTCTTTCACGAAAGAGCGCTTCCAGACCTTGCCAATAATATAAAGTGCGGCAACTCACTAATAGGCCCGGACTTCTATGAAACGATCGACTCAGAATCAGTAAACGATGAAGTGCGAAAACAAGTAAATCCATTCGATTGGAATGCTGAATTCCTACAAATCTTCTCCGGCAAAAACACTGGTTTTGACACTGTAATTGGAAATCCACCATATGGTGCGAAGCTATCAAACTTAGAACGGCGCTATCTGCAGGAACGTTTCCGATTAGGAACGACCGATACAGCCGCATTATTTATGATTCATCAAAATTTGCTTCTAAGAAATAAAGGATTCGGTGGTTTCATCATCCCTAAACCTTTTACATACGCCTCAAATTGGAAAAAAGTTAGAAATAATCTTATCGAAAACACCACCGAGATTGCAGATGTATCAAAGGTATGGAAAAAGGTCAAACTGGAACAAATTATTTATCTTTGCCAAAAAGCTATAAAAACAAATGATTACATTTCGAGTGTGCGAGATAACAAGTTGATTTTTGAACTTGGAAAAATTCAAAAATCGCAGTGCCACCAGTTTGGCTTCATTCTCAATGCTGTTACGGAACAAGAAATTCAAATCGCGAATAAATTGCAAAAACACGGATGCTTTCTGAGTGATTTCGTTATAAATCAGCGGGGGGGAATGTTACAAGAGTACATAATCTCTCAAGAAAGTGATTTTTCAGTCTTAGGTGGAAAGCAAATTAATCGTTATGCGATAAGCAATCAAATAAAAGGATTCGTCCTTAGACAAAATATAAACGATGAAAAAGCACTTATAAAGCCTAAAAGTATTTTGGCTCAAAACATAATTGCTCATATTAAAAAGCCGACAGATCATATCAAAATTATTGCCACTATACCCGAAAACACACAAGCAATAATTCTCGATACAATTAATCAACTTGAAAATATTTCCAACTTTTCATCACACTATTTGATCGGTATATTAAACAGCAAGTTAATAAGCTGGTATGTTTATCGTTTCATATTTGCTAAAGCAATTCGGACAATGCACTTTGATTCACCCGTTACAAGTAGAATACCCTATCCCCGGTTGAACTTAAAAAAGAATGTCGACGAAGCGCGACACAATAGAATGATTTCCCTTGTCCAGCGGATGTTGGATTTACACAAGAAGTTAGCTGATGCTAAAATCCCTGATGAAAAAACCAAAATCCAGCGTCAAATCAACACCACCGACGAACAAATCGACAACATCGTTTATGAACTCTACGACCTAACTGAAGAAGAAATCGCAATTGTGGAAGGTCGTAGTAAATAACAATCAGAAATTATGTAATATTAGGAATAAACAGGTGCAGATATCGTATAAAAAAGGGAATTTTAGGAAAAGAAAATTATGACTATCGAAGTTGGAGTATGGAAGATAAATAACAACAAGGCAGAGAAAGTGGATTTTTCTGCAATTGAATCAGAAAGCAAACTTGAAGACACAATGAATATCTAAGTCGTGCGTGGATGATTGATCCAGGGCAGGCTGAGATTATTATAGAAGAAAAACGTGTAAAACTCCCTTGGAATGGAGAGTATTACGTTTCTTTTGGTGGAGAGCATCGCAATTGGGACGAAGCCTGTAAGTATGGTTTTATTTCTGCAGGTGGTGGTTCCTGGTATTCACGCACTCTTAGTATTCTTGAACTCAGAGGACGTATTTGGGTTAATATGCCTGGTGGTATTGGTTATGTAGGAGTCGGTGAGGTATTAGAAAGTGCTGTTCCAATAGATGATTTCATGGTAGATGATGGGCGGGGTAATAAAGTAAGAATTTCCTCACTCGATCTTGAGATCTCGAAGACTAACACATACGAGCAAAATCCCGAAAAAGCGGAATATCTGGTTCGAGTGGAATGGATCAAGACCGTACCTGTTAATGAAGCAATCAAAGAAAAAGGATTTTTTGGAAATCAGAATTCTGCTGCTAAACCAAGAGCAAAAAAGTGGGTTCATACCGTTGACAGGCTTAAAAAGCGATTTGGCATTAATTAGACTATGTGCTACCACCGGTCCCCGGCCCCCGGCAGACAAGCAAGTGGGCTCACACCGGGGGTAAACTCCAAAGCAAGTGAGTTCACATCCCCCTGCTGCGAGTCAGGTAAGCAGCTCTTCCCCTGTTGCGCGCCAAGTTAGCAGCACCCGGGGATAAACTCAGATAAACTCTGGGTAAATTCCGGAGTGATAAAAATTAGAGCGAACCGCAGTTAGAAATTAGAGAATTTAGAATTATGAATTTAGAATTGAGAATTGGTGTAGTAAGACGCCACCCTTCAATTTTAGCCACGCCCGAACGAGTTTGAGCGTGCCACCCTTTCAAATGATGAGTGATTATTGATGATTCGCATGGGCGGTTCGCGAACCGCCCCTACAACGATAACGGTATGTACACACAGGAGGTATACTTTTTTGATTGACTATTTTCCGGATTCCTGTTCCCCGCTTTCGCAAAGGGAGAAGTTTTACAGGAATGACAATGTCGGCCCTTCGTCTGAAGCTCAAGGTGAAGGGGTATATAGTATTTCTGGTGGAGGCCGGGATGGCCGGGAGAATACGAGGCCGGCTTTTTCATATTGTGAGAAGGTGTCAAGTGCGCTTATGCCGCTTGTACCATATAGCCACGGCGAAGGCGGAACCGAGAAATATCAGGATATCGATGAGCCAGGGCACGAAGAAACGCGGGTTGAAGAAGGTGATTAGCTCGTGCTTGTCCAGCAGCTCTTTGGCCGCGGCTAAAGGTACGCACATCTTCCATGACCCGAGGACCAGCAAACCGTATTTCCAGGGCTGGCCGGAGGCGACTGCCTCGTTAATGTAGGCGTGATAGTTGTGGTAGTGCCCTATAAGCGTTGGAGCCGATGGGGTAAACAGGACCATAATCAGGGACACGGCAACGCCACACCATAAGGAAATAAGGACTTTCTTTGGCTTCTTCTCATATATCCATTGATGTGCCAGCCTGAAACCGACGAGGGCGGCTATGCCAAGAGCCGCCAAAAATAGCGGCGCTATTAAAGCCAGGCGCGGATCTCCGAAGTTGGCGGTGTCCATACGCACGGCCTCAAACCAGTACATCATCTCCCATTCGGTCCAGCCGGAGTATAAGTAGAGACCGCAAGCCCCGATGACACCCAATGAATAAATGACCGCCAGGGCGGTATATTTTCCGCTCCATGAGGGACGTTCTTGTGCGAGCCAGTCTCTTCCGCAATAAGCGAATATCTGAGAACAAACATATGCGGCGGGAATGTCCATTTGTATCATAATTATATCTCCTTAAATTTAATTAGAGTGAACAACCGTATCAAAACTGATTTCATAAGTGGTAACCGGCATTTGTATCCGTACAGTCTTTTTTTTGATCCTTTTGTAATTTAGCTTAAGCCCTTGTTTTACGTGTCAGCAAGCTTAAGGGTTGGCCCTCGACTGCTCTTTGCTTCAATTATCGTTTTGAACATAGCGTAAGTCTTCCTTTCCTCCTCAGGCTTGACAAATTCCTGAGAGAGAGGCGGTCTGTCTCTGCCTAAGCTTACGTACTTATCGATTCCGAGAGGATTGTATGGAAGAAGACAGACACTGTGGGCCCCGGCCTCACACAGAAAATCCACAATGTCGAGCAGGTTCTCTCTTGTTGACGTAATACCGGGTATAAATGGAATACGGGGAATAACATCGACTTCTTTCTCTCGAAGAAGCCGCCGGAAATTCTCAAAAATTCTCCTGTTTGACCTGCCGGTGTGCCGGACATGGGCGGTAGGATTTGCGATCTTGATGTCGTAGAAGATGAGGTCTATGTACGGAAGTACTTTCTGTCTGAAAACGTCATACGCGAAGTACCCGGATGTCTCAAGAACGATGTGTAAGCTGTACGATTTAAGCCGCAGGAGCAAAGATTTAAGGTAGTCGGGATAAATAGTACATTCGCCGCCCGACAGGGTAACGCCACCGTTTGAGTGGCGGTAAAAGGTGAGGTCTCGCAGTAGAATTTCCGTAAGTGCTTCCACGGGGTAATAACAGCCCACGAGTCTCAAAGCATTTCCAGGGCAGACACGGGCGCAGTTTCCACAGCGTACGCATTTATCTCTATCAATGCGTTTCTGAGATGAGAGGTTTATCGCTCCCTCAGAACAGGAATCTGCGCACTTGCCGCAACCTATACATTTTCGTTCGGAAAAGGTAATTTCCGCCCGTGGGTCCTGGGCTTCCGGATTGTGGCAAAAGATACACCGCAGGGAACAGCCCTTGAAGAACACAACGCTTCTGATACCTGGGCCGTCCTCGAGGCTATGCCTTTTGATATCGACTATTAGGGGCAGACTGGTTTTTTGCATCAATCAACACCAAGCCTTCGCAATAAGTCTCTTGCCATAAAACCGAACTTGTGGATGTAGTTCAGGTTTCCATCGACTTCAACTTCGTTTTTTAGAATAGAATCGAGAATGTCCTGGTTTTTTGAGAACAGGAATGCCTGCAGTGCAGGAGCATCTTTAAAGGTAATCCTGACATTCCATTTATCTATTTCTTTTTCATGAACTTTCATATTGGCGTTTGCGAAAGTAGCAGCGGCAGTGACAACATTGTTGGCGGTTCTAAAGACATACCGGCCCTCAAAATTTTTTATGTTCCTCCGGTAACTCCTGGATAGACAAAAAGACAGGTCCATCGCTCTTAACAAGAGTTCCAGGAACTTATCCGTAGCCGTCTCCTGGAGTTCTTGTATCAATTTCTTTGAGAACAGCTTTACTGCAGCATTACCAATTCGGTCGGGAAACAGGTATTGGACAGGACTTAACAGAGAACGTTTTAATATGGACGCCATGGGTCATCCTTTCTTCTGCACAGGATTCACATTCTTGACAGAGATAGTGTTCGGACATATGACTTTCATAAATTTTCTTACCGTTTTATTTACTTAAAGGAAACGGAGCATACGAGACCATTTTTCCGGTCGAGAGTAGATATTCCGTTCGTTCAATTATCTCCTTTTGCATTTGCGGGTTTAGATCCTTAAAATAAGCCGTATACCCGGAGACCCGCACAAGGAGTTCGGGATACTTTTCAGGATTTTTTACTGCTTTAACAAAGGTCTCACGATTTGTGATGTTAAACTGAATCTCCATACCTCCATTGCCGCTTCCACCGGCATCATCAAAATACCCCTCGACGGAGGCGGCGAAGTTGTCGAGCATTTTCTCCCTGTCGGTATCTTCAGGTGTGTATTTTAGGTTCAGGGCCACTCCATTTGAAAGACAGCCATTTGGCAGTTTTGCCACAGAGTTGAGGGCCTTTGTCAGGCAGGGTGTAACGCCGGATACCGGCGTGATGCCACTGGCAAAGTTCTCACGGTCTTTGCGCCCGTTGGGCATTGCCTTCAGCAGCCTGCCGAATCCTGCGTGGTTGGTCATAGTCCAGTACCCGACTCGGTAGAAACCGTCTCGGTAGTTCTTTTTATCGTTAAATGCATTATCCAGAAACTCTACAAGCCAGGAGACATTGGCATCGGCAATCGGGTCTTCGTTGCCGTATTTTGGCGTCTTATCCGGATTCATGAGTCTTGTGTGCAACTCTTCATAACCTTCGAAATTTTTCTCAATGGCGTCAATCAAATCCGCAAAGGTTATTGACATTTCTTCGAAGACGAGTTTTTGGATTGCGCTGAGAGAATCCGCCACATCCGCCAGTCCGATTATGGCTGCCCCCGAAGAATTTATGACAGCCCCGCCCTGGATAAGGTCTTTTCCTTTGTCCATCGGCCCCTCGAATAAGGAAGAAAGGATCGGTGTTGGATAGAACTTTTGATGTATCTGTCCAAACGTGTTATTCAGCTCTGTAACCTGCTTGATAATCCAGTTCGCCTGTTTTTCAAAAGCGTTCTTGAATTGCTCGAATTTTGTGAAACCGGCAGGGTCTCCTGTTTCTTTTTCTTTATTTATTTTCAGGTCCATACCGGTATGTCTGTGTCTGCCGTTGAAAAGCGTCAGTTCGAGGATTGAGGCCAGATTGAGAAGGATAGCCCCGGTGTGGCCGTAGGACCGCCCGTTACTACCTGGTTCAACGCAACCGATGACACCGTAATCCCGTGCCTGCTCAACGGTTTCCCCTTTCTGAATAAGCGTGCTAATCACGGCCTTGTCGTTGTGGATTGCCGGCGTAGCCCCCGTATTGATGTTTACCTCGCATGCTCTTTTCAGATAACTTCGAGTATTTACTCCTGAGTAGTACCTCGCATTTAGGTTCGGGTCACGCAGCTTCATCAGCTCCGTAGCTCTCAGCATGACATAGGTCAGATCGTTCACTGCATCGTTGCGGCTCGTGTCGATACCCCCTATTGTGATAGCCTGGTTTGAACCTGTTCCCCCGAAGAGTTGTTCACCGGCCTCCGGGATAGTAGGTACGTGATCACCTATCTTGAGCCAGAGGCAGCAGACCAGCTCGATGGCATCCTGTATGTTAATTACACCGTTATCTATGTCTCGTTTATAGAAGTCATAAAGGACCTGATCCAACCTGCCCAGGCTAAGACCAACATTGGGATTTTCAAGATGAACAGCCGTCCAGCAGATCCAGATCGTAGTAAGGGCTTCGCGGAAGCTTCTCGCAGAAAATTCAGGGACTCTTCGGTTGACCTTTGCAATGTTCAGGAGCTCCTTTTTTAAAACAGGATCCATTTCATTTATTGAAAGTTTTTCGGCCTCTGATGCTATATTTCTTGAGTATGTAATAATACCTTCGAGAACCTCTGCAATCGCAGAGTAAAACTCCTTTTTGGAAGCGTCGGCAGTCTCACTTTTCTTCGTTTCGGCCTCAATGATGATTTCGCGCAGACCAAGCTTGACGGCCCTTGAAAAGTCCGGGATAGTATGAGAAATGCAGTTTGGTTTGCTGACAAGAAAGAATACGAGCCTTTCGAAAAGCTTCATCTGATCGAGTCTTTTCTTCTTAGACAATTCATCTCTTGTAAGCTCATGAATACTCTTTTCTATCCAGTGGGGGAATATATCGTAGTTGAGCTCTTCAACTTCCGAATCGGTAATATGAAAGGGATTACCGGCCCTTTTGGAGATAGACCAGAGTTCCGGCCAAAGTACAAGGGCCGAAAATTCCGGGTAAAGCGGAACCCCTTTGAATTTACTTGTCGTGGATCCGCCAAAGAGCGAGGCTTCCTGAAACTTAAAAAGTCTCATATCCTTGTCATATGCACAATTATGTTGGACTATCGGGAGCCGATGTTCAAGTGTGTATCGATATGTTCCGGCCTTGTCAAGGACGGAGATGCTGTTCTGGTTGAAGAAATGATTGTCGAGAGTAAAGCGTGTTATCAGCCGGGGGCGCTCTATACATATCTCCGGGACAGTCTTAAAGTATATCTTTCGGAGTTTCGATACACGCTCAGTGAGGCCATACTCCTTCAACGAAATATCTTCAAAAGTTATATTCGGCATAATACTTATCTCCCTTCAGACAAAAGAATTAATCATTGTCATATATCCTGCGCCTTAGGTTCTGGCGTCTAATAATAATATCATCGGCGACAACAGACGAAAATTTCTTCCATGGATCAGCGGTCGGATCAACCAAAGCTGATATTTGCTTGTAAAATGGATTGCTGCTCTCGCCGACATGTTGTGATTCCTCAACCTTGACGGCATAGTCCGTTGAATTAATATTTTCATTATACAATCGAAGCGAGACGCTATTGATGTCTTTGTCTACTAATAATATGGCGCCACCGTGAAGAGGTTGCGGATCCATACTTTCAACTACCCATCCGCCGGTGTTGTAAACGTTTACCCATTGTGGATATCCGTTGAAATTCATGTCTTCCTGAAAGGGCTTGTGAGTATGGCCAAAAACAAAAGTTACGTCGGAAGGCATGTTCTGTTCTTGCTCATTAAGAATTCGTTCTTTGAGAGGACCATTCATATAGTCCCTGAGTCCTTTTTTGGCATTTTTACTCAAAGGATTTTCTGAATGTTTTCTTTCCATCTGGAATGCTTTTTTTACAACAGCTCTCGCGAGCATTTTTAGGACCCTTGCCGTTAATAAGTCTATGCCCGGCAGGTCAATGTTACGGTCAACATTGTCGATCATGGTATAAAGCAGTTTTCTGAACTGGTCTTCGTCCTGCATTTTTTCATAAACCAACTCAATATCATTTCCCGCCCTTCCGGACCGCCCTAATGCCGACCAGAAAAAGTCGATCCATGCAAAATTTTCCGCTTCAATATCCCAAATAATAGATGGTTTTTCCCGGTTGGAAAAAGCCATATTCCGCAGGATCGTGATAAGTTGATATAACGGATCGATGAAATGCCCGTGATGAAAAATTACACATCTGGATTTTTCTTTGTGTAGAACTGCAAAATTCGGATACGCTATCTCTATGACCACATGTGGAAAATATCTCTTTACCAAGTTAGTGAGAAAATAACCTTGTACAGGAGACTGAGCATTTTCAACAAACATATTTGTAACATGCCATGGGACCTTTAACCTCGCCTTCTTTCGGACTTTGCTAATGTGGTTCACATATTGTGTTTCGCGTGCAATTTCCCAGAGATGATGATCGTGATTACCGGGGATGTAAAGAATCCTCTTTCCGAACAGCTCCTCTCCAGGTTTCATAACAAGCTCAATGAACCGTTCGAATGCCATGGCGGCCTGGTTGGTCGTAGATAAGGCGAGTTCGAGAATGTCCCCATTCAAAATCAGAGTTGGCTTCTTTTTGTTCTTGTTTTGAGAGATTAGATGTCTTAAACATGCCACGAGTTCTTCTAAAACAGGGCTTGGTTTAGTGGTATCGATATCAGTGCTGTCCGTTTTCAAGTTGGTCAACAGACTATCCTCCTCACCAAGATGCATATCCGATAAGCAGACATAATGAATATTAGACATTTGACTATCTCCTTAATAAATAGTATTCTTTACCAATATAGTTCGGCTTTCAGTCCGGTCTTTTCGTACTTTTAGCTACGGAAGAGCCGCATTTATTTTCTCTGTGCCGGTAAAATCCCATTTGTGTATGCTTTACCTGTTTTCGAGAAATTCATCTTGCTTGAAGGAGAAAATGCGTATTTTCCCTTTCGGCTTGGAATTTCATTAAAGCTTTGTTTTTACAGGATTCCCCATTAGCTCTTAATCAGGAACACATAGACCATGAAGTCTCCTGAATTTTCGATTTTGGAATTAAGGCCTTCAAAAAAAGTTTGTCTGCCAGTATTTCTTTATAATTTTCAAAAAGGAAATATGCCTGAAACGGGGCTGCTCATTGCCATTATAACACCTGAAGTGAAAAGCATATATTTTGGTCCCCAATATTGATACATACATCCTCTAAAAGTCTGTTCCTTCTATTAATTAAGGCGTTGGATATAATAGGAATATTGACTGTAAAAAAAAAGTTTTTTTTGTTGCAGAGCACAACTTTGGCGGTTTTTTGCTGTTTTTTTCGCTTCCAGCGAAAAATTTGGGGAGGAACATCAACATTAGCCAATCCAGAAGCGCCATACTTATTGTGGCTTTTGCAGGGAATCAGAGGCAGGTTTCACGAGCTTACTTTTCAGCAGGCATTATGGGATTATTGCCATTTCCCTGGTAATAGTTAGCCAAAATGTTGAAAGTCGGGCTTTTTCCGTAGTACAACGTATAACCCGCTCATTTTAGTCTAATTTTTCAGCATTTTGCGGCA
>Ga0114922_10005586_pt1 | contig 11584 bp, 12 predicted proteins | sample AartaG_FD_100975 | JGI IMG/M metagenome (GOLD analysis project Ga0114922, IMG submission 100975) | Deep subsurface microbial communities from Aarhus Bay to uncover new lineages of life (NeLLi) - Aarhus_00045 metaG | ecosystem: Environmental > Aquatic > Marine > Oceanic > Sediment | place...
GGGACATTCTGGCGAATCTGGAGGTCTAATACGGTAGTAACAGACAAAGAGAAGTTCATGGACAGATACGTGGATTACTTCGTCCGGATCCTGACCACAGAGAGGCTGAACATTCTGGCCGCACCGTTCTATCTGCCTAAATGTATTGCTGAGGACTTTAAGACATTGTGGACACCCAAGAGAGTGCAGACAATCATCTCCCTTGTCGTAAAGCACCGTGTTGCAATAGAGATTAGTGAGTCTTATCGTCTTCCAGGTGAAGATCTCGTGAAGCAGGCCAAGGCCGCCGGGGCCAAATTCACATTCGGCACAAACAGCAGACATCCGAAGACTGCGGGGCGCTTGAACTACTGTAAGACAATCGTCAAGAAATGCGGTTTGACCAAAAAGGACATGTACCTTCCTACCAGACCGCGCGCAGAAAAACAGGTGTCTTAGCGACTGTTGACAGCCACCCATCAGCAATGACGTGCTATGCGGCATTTCTGCCGGAGGCCAGCTTTCAAATGATTAATGATGATCGATGATTGATTATTTGGATTAACCGCCCCCAGATTTGATCGGAGGACAAGTTTCATTCGTTGCTTTTGCTGCCGAAGGCCAGCATGAGGCTCGTTTAGTGTAACGGAAGTCCTGTTAAGGACGTAGTAAATAAAAACAGAACCGAACCGCAGGCAGCACAAAGCAAGTGGAGTGATTAAAATAAGTGCGAACCGCAGGTAGAAATGCAGCTCGCATTTCAGAGAAATTCGGGAGATATTTTAGCTACTTTAATTCAAAAACGGCCAATTTCGGCTTTTTCTGACCATTCAACTTATTGTTGGGCAGGTAAGTTGCAGTTTCTATACCGGAGGAGGATTTGACCCCTGACGATGGTGTTTTTGCGTATCAACACGGCCAAACAAGTTTGACCGTGCCACCCCTCCGGAACTGTCTTGTGACGTGAATTTGGGGATTTCAAGGGCCTCTTTTTGCGCATTTATGGTAAGATTATGAGATTCGTGGGAATTTTTAAATAATTAGCGTAACGAAAAAGCTCAACTGTCGTCTATGTATCAGACGAACGATATTTTTATGGAACAAGAGCTAATATGGACGGAACTGGTTAGGCAGGCACAAAAGGGCCGTAAAGAGGACATAAATAAGCTGGCCCGGGAAGCCGAGGGGAGATTGTGCGCATACATATATCGAGTAACTTTGAATTACGATTTGACACAAGATATTTCTCAGGAGGTCTTACTTCAAATGATTAAATCTCTTAACCATCTCAAGAGTGTTGAGAGTTTCTGGCCGTGGCTGTATCGGATTGCACAGAGCAAGATACAGCAGCACTACAAGGCCAAAGCCAAAAAGAGCCCTGCCTATGGGGATGCTTTTTATAAAAACTTTCTTTCGCAGCGCGCCAAATATCATCAGGAAGACGGACTCCGGCAACTGCTTCAGAAAGAGCTGTCGAAAAAAGTCGTGGTAGCTATGAAGCAGATGAAGCAGCAGTATCGAGCGGTCCTGTCATTACGATGTTTCGAGCAGTTATCTTACTCGGAGATCGCGGTGGCTATGGAGTGCAGCGAGGTCCGGGCCCGGGTTTTATTTTATCGCGCCAAGCAGGCACTTAAGAAACAGTTGACACATCAGGGCCTGAAAAAAGGTTTATTATTGATGTGCCTCGGTCTTTTCGGCAGATTGACGGCCCCGGCGAGAACCGCGACGGTGACAGTAACCGCCAACTCGGTCAAGGTCGGGGTGATAACGGCGGTGATAGCAACGGCCGGGACTAAATTAGGGATTGCAACTGTAACGGCGGCGGCAGTCGGGCTGGCGACCGTGGGTGGTATATCAGTTTTATCCGAAGCTCCCCTGCCGAACAGGTCCGAAGTCAAGAGCATCAATTACACGACCCAGTTACGCGATACGAGCCAGGGGCCGACAAGCAGCTTAAGCAAAGGCGCATACGAACAATGGTATTACTGCCCCGATGGAATCGATGGGTCTATGTTTATGCGGATGCAGCGATGGGACGCAAAGCAAACAAATCAACTTTGCGCCTGGCTTCAGAACGGAGAGGGTAATTACTATTATGAGAGCGAAGGGCAAAAGATTTATATCAACAACTATCGAGTGTTCTGGAGCAGTTTAAGAGTCCGGCGGCTACCGACCGACACAGCCGATTTCACGAGCTTTCTATCGGAAATTGAAGGCGACCTGAGCGGCGTTGAATATATCCGCGACAGTCAAACAGGACTGTTAAGAAGCGCTCTTGACGACCGGTTCGTTGAAGCGAGAAATTTCCGTACCGATTATAACTATAATACGTTAAATGAGAGGTTGTTCGAGTACGACTGGTCCGAATATATTCCGGTCATCGATGAACGGGACCAAATGCACAAAAGAGGCTGGACGTATTTTCGTATTAACGGTGAAATAAACAACCAAACCATTAGGGCCGCGGGGCAAATACCATTTGTTTATAATGTTAGTAAGAACACCCGGCGTGGATGAGGTTAACAATCGGTAATGAACTCGAGATAGTCGACTGCAACGACGGCGCGTGCATACGCCGGGTCGATGGTACCGTTATTGCCGCTTATCCACCGGGGACATTCTTCAAAGGTTTGCTTCGGCCCTGGATGGGTATGCATACGATAGATATTATCCGCCGAGACGCCGCCCGGAGGAGGGTGGCGTTTAAGACCAGGCCAGCGAGGAACGAAGAAAACGTGATTGTCAGCGTATATTATGAAGACAAGCGCAACAATGCCGAGCTGGTATATGTAATTGACTTGGAAAACGATATTATCGAGGACATCAGATTTGAGGTGCGGAACAGGATGATTGGGTCATTGGTATTTTCATACCTTCAGGACATAGAACAGACAGGTGATGAATTTTCCGAGCCGGCCATATCGGTAAGTCATGAGGTTGCCATCCGACCAGGCGCGGGGATATTATGGCTGGTCGATCTGGCCCAAGGGAGTTTAGGCAAGTAAGCTCATTATATAACTTTACATAACAGTGTTGAGGCTGGAAAAACTTCGAAAAGCAGCTATGAAGTCTAATCAGTCGTGAACCTTTAGAGGTTTTTGTAGGAGGACGAAAAAAGTTTAAGAGGAACATTCTAAATGTCACGCTGATTATGCTCGTTGTTCTGGTCGTTCCGGGCGTTTGGGCGCCTGCTGGAGTGCGGATCAACTACGTTGATGTCGATGCCGCCGGTGTAAGCGACGGCTTTAGTCGGACCGTTGCTTACAATAAGCTTCAGGACGTTCAGGTTGATGCGAATACCTCGCCAAAGCTGTTTAAAATCTTAGAGGCCGAGGGAATTTTTCGATCTGACGAAGGTGTTCACCAAACGCCCGGCGACCGCTAAGTGACGTTTTTAGCTTATCAATAGCGTTACGATTCGGGGGGATGAGGAAATGAACCGATTCAGACGAAGCATGCGGTCGCCACCAGGGTTGATTCTGACCAACCTCAAACATATTGCCTTGGCTGAAGGATTCGGCCTCAATCAACTCGACAGCGAGATTCAGGATGCAGCAAATGAGAAGTACTGACAGGATAATAGCAGTTACGGTGTCGCTTTGTGCGATACTCATCCCAACATGTTCTTTGGCGACCGAATCTACCGACGTGCGTATCATTCATTTTCCCAAGGATCGGTCATTAGGGAAGCTTTACATCTCGCCTGATGAAGTGATCAAAGAATTCGCGTATTGGTTCCATTGGACACGGGCAGGGGAACATCACGAATACCTGTGTGAAGCCGAGGGCGAAGTTCATGTTCCTGTAGACATGCGATTGTCTCTCAGAGTCCATAAAACTGCTCGGAGAGACTTGTCCCCCCTCTCAAAACTCAGGCCGGATGACCTCTACGGTCTTGCGCTTCCAGCCTCATCTGCAGACCCTGTCAAACCATCCGATGTATGCATGCCACATATCGCACATTTGACCGGCCTGAGGAGCCTGAGTCTGGGACGGACCGCTGTTACTGACAGAGGCATGAGGTATATCAAGAACCTCAAATCTTTGGAATGCTTGTACCTGCCTCCTCGCGTGACAGACAGGGGTATGGCTTATGTGGCTGAGCTGACCGCCCTGAAAAGACTGTACATTGGGTATGTTGTGGGCGGTCAGGTCACAGACGCCGGCCTCCGTCATCTCAGCAAGCTGACCTCACTTGAAGAGCTGGGTCTCACTGGACAGCGCATGAGCGATGCCGGCCTGGTGCACCTTCGAGGCCTGCCGCGACTTGAATACCTGTTCCTTCGCGGCACAAACTTCACCGACAGGGGATGTGTCCACCTGAAAGACATTCCTTCACTAAGGACATTGAGCTTCCACGAAGGTGTGGCGCGCATAACAGACGCCGGCTTGGTCCATATATCCGAAATGCCTAAGCTTCAAAGCCTATGCCTACACGGGATGAGCAATATTACTGACGATGGGCTGGCCCATCTAACGAAGATGCGCTCGCTGAAAAAACTAGAAATTGGCAGTTCCCAAGTTACCGACAGGGGCCTTTCATATCTCAAGGAGATCAAGACACTTGAGCGTATAGATCTGCCCCAGAGAAACCAGCGTATCACCGACATCGGTTTGGCCCATCTTGCGGAATTGCCCAATCTCAGGCAGCTTGCGGTTTCCAGGTCGCATTATGTCGATCCCAAGAGGAACAAGGAATATTACACCGACAAAGGCCTGGAAGCCCTCGCCAAGTGTCGCAATCTTGAGGAACTCAGCATTGGCAGTATTGGCGTTACCGATGCCGGGATGGAACACATAACAAAACTCACGAACCTGACCAAACTCAGTCTGTTCGGCTGTGACAACGTCACCGATGCCGGGTTGGCCAAGCTGATTGCTCTGAAATCTCTGAAGAATCTTAGCATTACCCATTCTGATGTCAGCATCGCCGGGCTGAACAAGCTCAGGCCAATGCCCAGTTTGACGAACTTAAAAGTCTCCGGTTTTGAGCGCGGCGGCGTTACCTTAGATATCTCGACTTTAACCGCTCTGGAAGACCTGTATATGAGCCCCAGGTCCGGCACGGTCACATTTGTCGATTCAGATCTGAAATGCCTGGCGGGCCTAAAACAACTTAGGTCGCTACAGATTGGCCCGTGCGATTACTCTGACAAAGGCATAAAGTATCTGGCCGGCCTTGCCAATATGGAACGTCTCGTTGTCGGCGGTTCAGGCTTGACCGACGAAGGACTCAAATACCTGGCTAATATGAAAAAGTTGGACCTCTTATGTATCCAAGGTGCATGGAACAGGAGCAAGCAAGCCTTTGACAGCGGTGGTAACATCACTGATAAGGGACTGCGCCAACTTGAGGGACTCAAAGCACTGACTTTACTGGAAATTTACTCTGACAATACTTTCAGCGATGCAGCGTTGCGCCGTCTTCAAAGAGAGCTTCCCAACCTGTTTCGTCTGATAATCAACGGCGGGATACTGCAAAGCATCAACAGCAAGGACAGAGGAAGGTGAGTTGTGGATGAGTTCGGCCGGAGCGATACATGGCAGGACGGCAGGGTCTTGGACAAATACGGCAAGATGATGATGGATTTTCGCCAGAAGCAAAAAAGTGAACCCAAGGGATTTTAATCCCCGATGACGGGCAGGAAACTTTCCAACATTTGAACTTTATATCAAGGCTCGTACTTCGAGATGGTTCAAGTCAGTTTCTCAGAGCAGTGCCTGGGTACAACCTGTTCCATTTCCATATCGAACCGGCTTTACAGAAGCTTAAACAAGAATTTCCGGTATTATTATCCAATTAAACTGCCATTACTTATTACCGGTTTAATTCATAAGCCAACGAAGGACATCTATGAATATTATTTTATAACCAAGTTATTTAATGATATCCTTTTCGTGGATAAAAGATAGTATTTTTGTCGAACAGGTCCATATCAAAAGGTATTATAATTATATGGTAACAACAAAAGAAAAAGCGTTGACAATAGCTTCCAAGATCCGCAGAATTCTTGAGGAAATTTATGGCGAACGTTTGCGTAGAGTTTATTTGTACGGTTCGGCCGCACGTGACCAATTGACACCCGACAGTGATATCGATATCGCAGTTATTCTGGATGAGATACAAAGCCGATTCGAAGAGCATGAACGAACGAGCCAATTAGGCTCAGATGTGAGCCTTGAAGAAAACACTCTCGTAACTTTCCTTTTCATATCGGAAGCAGATTTTCAAGAAGGTTTGTTTACAATACACAGGATGGTCAAAAGGGAAGGGATTCCTGTATGAGAAAGGATGTACAGAATCATCTTGAAAGCACAGAATTATTTCTTAAAGAAAGTGAACATCTTTTTTCAGGCGGCTTTTACAATGGTACTGTAGGACGAGCTTATTACGCGATGTTCCATGCCGCGACGGCAGCACTTCTTTCTCAAGATTCAGCTTAAGCATTCTTGTTTTAAAAAGTTCCGCCTTTAGAAAAGGAGTTCCGGAATTATTATCCAATCGATGTGCCATTGATTATCGGTGTAATTCAGGCATACGATGCCGGCATTTCTGAAGGCCACAGTGTCGGATGCTTCACGGCCGGTCAACAACATTGAGGCCAGATTAGACAGAAAAGGCAGATGACCGACAATCATAATATCCTGCTTTAGTGACATTATTTGATTTTCTATCGCTTTAACATCATCGTTAGGGGCAAGACCATCGTGAGCAGTATGCTCTTTGTTTATATTGACAACTTCGGCCAGGAAGTCAGCGGTCTGCTGAGCGCGTTTTTTGCCGCTGTGCCACAAGTAATCCACGGACAGGTTCAGGGTTTTGATGAAGGCAGCGACCTTTTGAATATCCCGGAGGCCTTCTTCGGTCAACGAGCGTGCCGGGTCAATATCTTTTGAGGCCGCCTTTGCATGCTGGACAAGGTATAGTTTCATTTTTAGTCTCCCTTAGAAAGAATTAATGTGGAATTATTATAGTATAATTCCACAATCCAACAACTCTTTCGGCGATGCCGGTCAGCAGCCGGTAGTGTAGTTTTAGCCCTCAAATAAATTGAAAAAGCCAATCGTTGACATTTTTGGCATTAGAAGATAAGATTTGTTTTCTAAAAATTTTTTGGAGTAACGTAAATGACTGATGTAACTTTGGTTACGGGCGACGGGATTGGGCCGGAAATAGCAGAAGCAACACGCAGATGCATCGATGCGACGGGTGCGGACATCAACTGGCTGATTAAAGAGGCCGGCACCGATGTAATGGAACGTACGGGCACACCGCTGCCGGATGAAACGGTCGAGACGATAAAGAAGACCGGAATCGCCTTGAAGGCCCCGATTACCACGCCTGTCGGGACGGGTTTCAGGAGTATAAACGTTCATCTTCGTCAGACGCTGGATTTGTATGCGTGTCTTAGGCCGTGTAAAAGCTATGAAGGCGTTCGCAGCAGGTATTCCGATATCGACCTTGTGATTGTGAGGGAAAATACGGAAGACTGCTATGCGGGCGTCGAGTTTCAACGGGGCAAGGATGATACGGACGAGCTGATAAGCTGGGTCAATAAGCACAGCGAGAAAAAGGTACGAGGAAATTCGGGCATAACCATAAAGCCCATATCGGTTGAAGGTTCCGAGCGTATCGTTCAATTCGCGTTCGACTATGCGCGCAAGCTGGGGCGTAAAAAGGTAACGAGCGTGCATAAAGCCAATATTATGAAGTTTTCGGACGGATTGTGGCTTGAGGTGAGCCGGGAGGTTGCAAAGAAAAATCCGGACATCGAATTCGAGGACCGCATCGTCGATAATATGTGCATGCAGTTGATTCAAAAGCCGGAGCTTTATGACGTTCTCGTGCTACCGAACCTTTACGGAGATATAATCAGTGATTTGTGTGCGGGTCTGGTTGGCGGCCTTGGAGTTGCGCCGGGTGGAAACATCGGCGAGAAAGGGGCCATCTTCGAGGCGACACACGGCAGCGCACCGAAATATAAGGGTCAGAATAAGGTCAATCCGACGGCTCTTATACTCAGCGGCGTTATGATGTTAAGTCATATGGGAAAAATGGCCGAGGCCGAAAAATTAGAAAAAGCAGTTGCTGCGGTGATAGCCGAGGGTAAAAGCGTAACATACGATATGAAGCCGCATCGAGATGATCCTACTGCCGTCGGTACAAGCCAGATGGCGGACGCTATTATTGAAAAAACCGAAAATTAAAACTTAAAATTAAAAGGTAAAGTTTTTTTATAAAGCCCTGTAGATTTTCGCTTCTTTTCCGGGAACCTGAATCTTTATAGAGCCGTTTTCGAGAGCAAGTTTGTCTGTCGAATCGAGCAGATTAACGAATTGTTTATCTTTGAGATGATCCTTAATCCGCTGAGGGACATTTGCGTTTTTATCGATTTCAACCGTGAGGGGGGAAGGCATATTCTCAAAGCCATTGTTTATTAGAACAATTATCGTATTGCCTTTGAATTCTCTCATATAGCAATAGACAAAGTAATCCGCGAACAGGGTGAAGAGATAGCCGTATCGAACGGCTTCGTTTTGGCGTCTAATTTCTATAAGCTTTTTCGTGTGGTCGAATATATCCTTCTCATACTTGTATTGTTCGAGGGGCATGCAGTTTTGACCAAATATTTCCCATCGCATATCACGCCTGTTGTCGGGGTCGGCGTATCCTTCCATTGCAATTTCGGTTCCGTAGTAAATCTGAGGGATACCCCTGGTCGTAAATAAAAACGACAAACTAAGCTTAAGTATCTTATTTGCCCTGAGCCTGTCCCAGTGCCCCCACCTGTCCAAAACCTCAGTGGTGAACCTCTTGCTAAGGTCATGATTGTCAAGAAGAGTAACCAGCCTGTTGGCATTCGTATAGAGCTTGTCTTTGTCCAATATTCCTCGAGGCTCGTATTGTGAAAGCCTCGGCTTTGCGATGGTGGTCATACTTTCATTGTAGATAAAGGTTTTTTTGACCGCCTGGCACAAGGGAAAGTCGAAAAGGGTATCAAAATCATGCTCTTTTTGATACCTTGAAATCGAATCGATATCCCACTGGAGAACTTCTCCTATCAGTGTTATGTCCCGGTGCTTGCCCTTGACGTAGGATTTAAAATGATACCAGAACGTGTCTTCAACATGTTTGACGGTATCCATACGAATCGCATCAATCCTGGTCTGCTCAATCCATTCGGTGATATTGTTGACGAAATAATCAACTACGTCCGGTTTGCTATGATTTAAATCGGGCAGGCCGCACAACTGACTTTTTACCACATCATCGCCATTACCTTCGTTGAACCAGTCGTCTTTTATTTCTTTTTCGGGGTATTGATTGTAAGTTTCATTATGATAGCCGGTATGGTTAACCACCATATCGAGAATGAGCTTTATGCCGTTTTCGTGTAATTTATCAGAGAGGCGTTTTAGATATTCCTTACTGCCCCGGGCCAAAGCGGGATTATTAGAGTATAAATGCGGATCGACCTTGTTAAAATCCAGTGCCCAGTATCCATGATATCCATCGCTGTCATTGACGCGGCCGACGCTAAGATAGACCGGTGTTATCCATAACGCCGTGATGCCGAGATTTTTCAGGTACGGTATTTTTTCAATAATGCCTGCAAAATCACCGCCATGATATCTTCTCGGGTCGTTGGTATCGACTAAAGCATTGTTACTGCTGTCTGCGCCGTAGAACCTGTCGGTGATTATGAAATAAATTACATCATCCTGCGTTATCATTTGACCTGACCTTCCTGTGAATATAAGCATTAAAACTGCCGATTCAAGCTCGATATCTGCATATTTTATTACATTTATCATAAAGAGAGAACTTTAATGCAGAGATGTCTTTTTTATGCAACTTACCCTGGACGTTCTAATTCTCTCCCAAAGGCATACAGCAAGATTTACTTTACTATTTAGCATCGACCATTTACTATTATTTGCTGTAAATTATTTCTCAAATACCGGTTAAACAATGAACCAGGACGATTTTCACAAATTGATTTCGGGTAAAAAGGCAGGCTTTGGTGCTATCCTGCTGCGTTTTGTTTTAGGCGCCGCCTCAGCCGGCTACTCGATAGCCGTTCAGTTTCGCAATTTTCTGTATTCGGCGGGACTGCTGAAAGCACATCGCACAGAAGCAGCCGTGATAAGCATCGGCAATATAACGACCGGCGGGACGGGCAAAACTCCGCTTGTGGTCTGGCTGTGCAAGCAGATAATTTCAGATTCTCAATGTGCGATTCTCACGCGAGGTTATAAATCAAGGACACAAGAGACTGAATACTTAACAGATGAGCCTGCTATTTTTGCCGAGAGCTGCCCTGAGGTCAAAGTGATTGTTAATCCAGACCGAGTTGCAGGTGCGGAAGAAGCCGCTATTAAATTCGGCACGAAAGTGCTGATTTTGGACGACGGATTTCAACATCGGCGATTAGCAAGAGATTTGGATATTGTCGCAATAGATGCTACGCTGCCCTTTGGCTATGGCAGGATTCTTCCGGCAGGTCTGCTGCGAGAGCCAGTTTCATCGCTGAAGCGGGCCGGTGCCGTTGTTATTACCCGGTGCGACCAAATCGCTGAAAATGAATTAAGGGGACTTGAAAAAAAACTGCAACTAATCAATCCGGATATGGTAATTGCGCGGTCGATACATGCCCCTGCTGAGGTTAAATCCATAGACAACAAAGAAATCAGTCTCGAAGGACTAAAGGGCAAGAAGATATTTGCCTTTTGCGGGATAGGAAATCCCGGGTCCTTTTTGAGTACAATAAAAACGGCAGGAGCTGGACTTGCAGGTTCAAAAATCTTTAACGACCATCATCACTATACAGAGGATTGTATAACGGACATTTTCGAACAGGCCGAAAGGCTTAAGGCGGATTTGATACTGACTACACAGAAAGACCAGAACAAAATACCCCGGCCGGCATTGACCAAAAAAGAGATTCCACTTGCATATATGGGAATAGAGATAAAATTTCTTTCCGGGGAGGAGAAATTATGGGGCTTGATTGAAAAGACGTTAGCAGGTAAAATGCCGAAAATGTAATTAGAGCACCCAAGAAGGGAAGATTTAACTTTTTTGAAAATCAGAGATTACCACGCCCTGCAGCTTTGCTGTGAAGGCAAGACGGCGGTGCCTGGAATGAGATTATTTTAAGGCCTTTTAAACAAGGATTTATATATCATGTATGAAAACCTGCTCAAAACGGTAACGAACCTCGGCTCGCCGAAAGTTTTAATTGTGGGCGATTTCATGCTCGATGTTTATATCTTCGGCGATGCGATACGAATCAGTCAGGAGGCGCCCGTTCCGGTACTGAAAGTTACCAAGAATGAATATCGCTGCGGCGGGGCAGGCTCTGTTGCGGCCGATATAGCGGCTTTGGGGGGGATGCCTTACTGTCTGGGTGTTATCGGAGACGACCAGAACAGTGAAATCCTTAAAAAGAAGCTAACAGAAATCGGGGCCGATATTAGGGGTTTGATTACAGTAAGTCACCACCCCACTATCAGCAAACAAAGGCTCATAGGTCTGGCCCAGCATCTTCATCGGCAGCAGTTAATAAGGATGGACTATGAGCCACGGGAACCCCTGACC
>Ga0114922_10005588_pt1 | contig 11583 bp, 11 predicted proteins | sample AartaG_FD_100975 | JGI IMG/M metagenome (GOLD analysis project Ga0114922, IMG submission 100975) | Deep subsurface microbial communities from Aarhus Bay to uncover new lineages of life (NeLLi) - Aarhus_00045 metaG | ecosystem: Environmental > Aquatic > Marine > Oceanic > Sediment | place...
AGCCTCTAAAAAACCATATTGAGCTGCATGGTTTGTGCCTGCTACGGTATATTGGTGATATTTTTCCATAGTATCTATTATATCCTTATTAGCAGCTACATACCCTAATCTAAATCCCGTAGCAGAATACAGTTTTGACATCGCGTTTATAGTGATAGTCCGTTCAAACATATCTTTTAACGAAGCTGGACTCGTATGTTTGGAATTGTCATAGAGGTAATTTTCGTACACTTCATCAGAAATTAAATATAAGTCATGAGTTTTAACGATTTCAACGATTTCCTGTAATTCATTTGTAGTTAATGAATATCCAGTTGGATTATTAGGTGAGTTAATTAAAATCGCTTTAGTTTTAGCAGTAATTGAATTTTTTATTTTGGTAATATCAGGACTAAAGTCGTTTTTCCTCTCGATTTCAATCACTCGTAAACCAAAAAATGCACTTAAATAGAAATAAGAAATAAAATTTGGAGAGGAAATTATAATTTCATCTCCAGAATTAAAAATAGAGGCAAAAGCAAGACTAAGAGCTTGAGAGCCTCCGTTTGTAACAATAAGATTATCTTTCCATGCTGTTTTAATGTTATTTACGGATTTTAATTTGCTTTCAAGTCGCTGCAATAATTCGGGAATACCTTTCGTAGGAGCATAATATGTGATATTCTCATTTAGTGCATTGATATTTCCTTTTATTGCAGCTTGAGGAGTGGAAAAATCCGGTTGCCCGATTCCTAAGCTTATTACATCAGATCGTCCAGCGGCAAGGTCAAAAAGTTCACGGATTTTTGATTTTGGGGCATTTCTTATTATGTTTGATAATTCTTTCATTTTTACCATTTAATAAAAATAATTTATAATTATAATAATGATTAGTAATTTAAAAGAGATTGAATTGGAGATTTCTTATTTAATTAGGCTTCTTTATATTTTTTCTCCATAATTTCGTAAAATTTGGTATACTAAACTTTTAAAGGCTTCTTCAACATTTTTTCCTAATTTAGCACTGGTTTCAATAAAAACACTTGCACCGATTTGTTTAGCTAATTTTTCTCCCTCTTCTTTACTAACTACTCGCTGTTCGTTTAGATCGATTTTATTGCCGATTAAAATGTAAGCGCCCTCTTTTTTCACATAGTTTTTGAAATCTTTAAGCCATTTAGATTCAATCGCAGCAAAGCTCTCGTGACGAGTGACATCATACACGAGTAAACTCCCAACACACCCTTGGAAGTACATGCTTCGGATTACATTGTACTTCTCTTGACCCGCTAAGTCCCACATTATTAATCGAACTTTAGCGTTGACTTCATCTATGTTCACATCCTTACGGATTATATTTGCGCCAAGTGTTGGTTTATAGTCTTCTTGAAACGAACCTTCCACAAATTGATTAATTAATGAAGTTTTACCCACGGCACTTTGTCCGAGAATTGTAATCTTGAATACATATTCCTTAGCTTCGTTGGAAAATTCTTCTGCTGGCAATTTTAATACTAATTAAGTTATGATTTTTAGAATTGAATTAATAATAACAAAAAGTATTTTGATTTTTGATATATTTAAGCTTTCGTTATTTTAAGATATAAATGTTTTCTCAATTCGTAATTTCAAAATGAAAGAATTATGATTAGGATTATTAATATTTTCTTTCGTTTCGTATGAAACGACACGATAATCAGAGGGTAAACTTTTTTCTAACGAATGAATTAAAAAACTCTTAAAAAGCTCGCAGGAAACTCCGATTTCCGAACAAAAAATGCATTTGTCAACCCGAATAATGACGGATTCAGCTCTATTTTCCACAATCTTAACATGCCAATCAGCAACAACCATTTTATTTATCTCTTCGACAATCTCTTCAAAAACTTTTCCAAAAGGGAACAAATAAAATGAGAATTTTCTCCCAATTTCCGATAATAAATCAGTTGAATCGTACAGCAAACAATTTTGAGCAGAAATTATCTTTTTAAACGAAAAAAAGTCGATTTCTCCCTCGGGATCTACTTCTCGTATATCTTTTAATTCTAACAGCCCTGCTTCTTTTAAAATCGATTTCATCCCATCGTAATCTAAGTTATCCATATAGGACTGCAATAACGCAGTTAACACTCTGTTTTTGACTGTTCCCCGATATTCTCCTATTATATCCGTATTGCGTTCCATAAATTCCGAATAATAACTACTACTTTATATATATCTAATAAATAAGAGTCTAAATTTATATATTATTTGTTAGTAAGCAATCTTTAATTTCTTAAAAATGAAGAAAAAATAAGTAATAAAACAATATTAAAATTTTAAAAAATGATTATTCTTTTACGGTTTCTAAAAGCTCTTTAATTTCAGCTTGGATAACTTCAGCTTTTTTAGCTTCCTCGCCTTTAATGGCGTTTGCAAGCTCAATTCTTTCCCGATGTAGCGTATTCATAGCACAGAATGGTATTTCGAGTGTCTTTGAGTTGTCATCAGGATCTACTACGCCGTAATGAACTAAACATCTACAAACTCTGTCTAAATCGAAGTTGTATGCGTCTTGAAAATGCATCGCCGAAATCATAAGGTTCTTGTTGTGCAAGAAGTTCGCGGCGCTTGCTAAGTTAGGAGATGCTATAATTCTAGCAAAGCTTTGGTAGGTTTTACTTGTTAAGACTTTTTCTGGATGTTTTACGAACTTAATTCCTCCGGCAAAATAATAAGCTTTCATCATTTGCCGATATCCTAAATCAGTCATCTCGTCTATAAATTTCCCAATAGTACTAGCTACGGCTCCGAAATCTTCCAAGTTTATACCTTTTAAGAACCCAGTGGGTTTCGGGATTTCTTTTTTTTGAACCATGTCATAAACTTTATTTGACCATTTAATTAGTCCTTCTGAATCAAAATAATCATCGAGGGATTCCCATTCGTCTTTATCGTTAACGATAATAATTGTAGCAAATCCACAATCTTTATGGCTCGTCATACCAAATTCGGGCATATTATCGAACCAAGCTAATAAGCGGGTCATTTTTGCTGTAGTTGCGATGGGATAGAATTTTCTAATAGCATTATTTGTGTGTTTATTTATTGCCACCTTGAGATCTGAAGTAGTGTACCTCAAATCCATCAATTCTTCAAAACTTATCCTCCCACAAAGTGAGACAGGTTGGAAAACTACTCCAGAAATCACATCGCTATTATCCTTAGCAAAGTCTAAAATGTTTCCGATTTCGTGGTCGTTAACACCTCTGGCGATTACAGGAACTAACATTAAACCAAAATATCCAATTTTTCGACAGTTTTCAATAACGCGTTTCTTTAAAGGCCATAGATTTACGCCACGAACCTTTTTCCAGGCTTCAGGATCGTCCGTTGCATCAAATTGTAAGTAGATGGCGTCCATTCCCGCGTCTTTGCACTTTTGTAAAAAGTCAATAGATTTGGCGAACCTTATACCGTTAGTTGTAACCATAACTTCAGAGAAACCGAGTCTTTTTCCTTCCCGGATGATGTCTGGAAGATCATCTCTAATTGTAGGTTCTCCCCCAGATATTTGGAGCATAACTGCTGCAACAGGTTTCATAGACCTGAAGTGTTCCATTATTTGGAAAATTTGTTCGATTGTAGGCTCTACAACATACCCTTTTGCGCTTGCGTTAGCAAAACAAATTGGGCAGGTTAAATTACAGCGATTTGTAATGTCGATTAGGCATATATTAGGTGCGCTTTTATGATTTTCACAGAGGCCACAATCGTATGGACAGCCTTCATCACACTCCTTTAAACCTGAACTAACATATTCAGGTTTAGTAGAGTTATCAACTGTAGATCCTATGTCGTCTGTGAACGTTTCGCCCCATTTGTATTCATCTGGATCGATGGAAAGCTTGTCTTTAAAATGTCCGTGTTCTTTACAATCTTTTCTCATCATGACCCAGTTAGTTTTTGGATCAACATATATCTCCGCTGGAATGGTTTGCAAACATTCTGGGCAAATACTCGTTGTCCGTCTTATAATTTCTTCTGTCATAAGTATCAATTTCGTTAATTTTTAAGAATCATTTTGTTTAATTAACAATTTGTTTAATTAAAACAACATTCTATTTTAATTTTATAAGAAAATTAATAGTATTTTAAGTATTATCTAATAAAAAAGGATTGCTTTACAACTAAAAGCCAATAAGTTTCTTCTACTTTTTCCAACTCAAAATTTTCTAGTTTAGCAACACATAAAAAAAACAAAATCTAAATTCAAATGTAAAGAGAAATTTTGGAAAACGAAACGGAATAATGGTTCTCCCGACCCAATTATTTCTACAACTTGTTATGAAATAGGTTTTTATTTGGGAACTACTGGTAATAATAAGAATTTACCGGTTAATTTCAGTGTAAACTTTATATTTCATTTTCAACAATAGAAAAATAAATTAATAATTATATCATTTTTTTCTTTTTTCTAATATAATAAAGGGAGACTCCTGCCACCAAGACCTAATAATAAGGTCAGAAATAAAATAGGGGGAGGAGGGCGAAATGAGTGTGTATTACCACACTACCAAAAGACAAAAATCCAGGGCGGGGCAGGAGTCATGGTTTTATGTAAATCCCTATTTTATTTTTTTTAGATTTGTTTTGTGTTATGTATAAACTTCTATCTTCAACGATAATTATATGTTTTACACATATAAATTTTTATCTTATTATACTAATATCTTTCGTCTTATTTAAAAGAATTGTCAATATTTTGAAACTTTTGTCGGAATGTAATGAACTCTACACTTTTCTAAACAAAATTTTCCTAATTTCCTATTAGTTAATCGTCAATTATTTTTTATAATGAGAATTATCTTTAGCAACTTAAAAGAATTTATTTTTTTTTAATTGTTCGGTAAGAAGTGACATTGTTGCAGAAAAAAGCAGAGTCAAATCAAAACGATCGAGATAAGGCCGAGAAAGATTTAAGGATAAATATTTGGACTTTATTGTTCGTAATAATTGGTTTTGTAGCATCTTGGGTAAATATGACGTATATACAAGATGCTCCTCGCTCAATTGAAGTTTTAGCGTTTCTTTCAATCATATTCACGACGATGATTCCTGGTATAATAATAGCCTTAGTTAACAGGTATTGGGGGTATGGTTATTTGATAGGATTTGCGATTGCGGGGATTCCCTTTTTACTTATTGTGGACCTATTTATTGGAGGTTACACTTTCGCTACAACTGTATTTATTTTTATAATATTATGGTTAATTTTTTGGAAGACGTGGCGTAGTTTAAGTTCAATAAGAGCTGGTTCACTTGAGGAGGGGCATATAAAAAAACTATAATAAAACAATCTGTTTACATTTAATACACGATTTCCTATCAGCCTGAGCTTTTTTTGCGCATTCTAGGCAATATTTAGTTTTACACTTAGGACAAGTATAAATTTCTTCTGACAAATCGCCTTTATGAAACAGACATAAATTATCTGATACGGTAAAAGAGGGCGGTAGTGTTGGGGGAGTGGGTATTTTTTTATCGCTCATTTTATGAGACATTTATTAATTATGGATCGGAATATCTTCTATTGAGACATTGACAATTTTCTCAATTGCGAGGAATTTTTCCTTTATAGCGTCTACAGATATGGTCCCCGATTTTAGAGTATCTCCTAACAGATAGGTTTCATAGAAGCAATTTTCTAGCTCATAACAAATTCCCGTAGTATGGAGGATGTCTTTACTTAAGTGAAGATCATTAAGTATGGTCGATATTCCCTTCACTAGATCAGGTGAGAACTCAATCAACTTAATTAGAATTTTTTTTATATCATATGTATTAGTAGGAAAGCAGCTAATTTTTATTGAATCTTCGCGAGAAATGAAAATTAACAAGTAATAAGGAGCTTCGTTTACTTCCACTTTAACTTCTTCTGGAAAGATAGTGGATTTGAAATCTTCTCTTGATAAGATTTTTCCAATAGAAATTTTATTTTTTTGTTTTCCGTAGTTGTTATTTACACCCATATTCATCAAAATTTAAAATGTGATAAGAAGAGTATATGTCTAATAATAAAATGATTTTATTTTAAATTTTTAGTTTTTTTTTGAAAAGTATATAGATGTCACTAAGATAATATTTACATTTTAAATCGTAATCGTTTTCATTTTTTAGTAGGAATAGTTTTAGGTTAGAAAGTAGTGGAAAGATGTCGTACAAATGGATTAACAGAAATTCAGAAAAAACGTATGGATTTAATATCGATAGATTTAATTCAGACGATAATCGTTTTCACGCGATTTACTTCTTAGACAATATAAGTGGTTCATTACTGCTTAGCAAAAAATATACGCGCAACGCTAAATTTTCTTCTCATGAAGATTTGATAAGTGGGTTTCTTAACGCTCTTAATCTTTTTATAAGTGAGATTAAACCTGAATCAATGAACGATGAGATTCAAGAAGTGAATTTTAAAGAGAGTCGAATTTTATACGAGAGGAGAGGGAGATTATCAGTGATTGCGATTTCGAAAAAAACCAATTTACAAGTAGAGAGAGTAATTTTACATCAAATTATGGAAGATTTTTACTATAGGTTCGAATCTGCAATAAGGAACTTTAATGGAAATGTAGACCCTTCAATTCTACAATATAAAAAAAGATTAGAAAATATGAATTTAAATACTTTATTCAAATTTGATGTCCAATTATAGCTTTAGATAAGAGTAAAGAAGATTTCAACCTTTAAGTAGTATTCTCGTCTTTTTTCTTCTGTTCAATTTTTTCGATTTTTCCTTCGATTAATGAACCAATACCTTTAATATCTGGGTTAAGTTCTGTTAGTTCTGAATCGCGTGTTTTTTGTTTTTCGATAATAAATGCTTTCTCCCCAATTGTTTTTTGAATAGCGTCGCTAGATTTCTCAAAGTCTGGTTTTAATTCCATTCTTTTCTGGTTCATCTCTTTTTGCTTCTCAATTCTAAACGCCTTATCGTCAATTGAAGATTTAATAGCTTGGCTCGCTTTTGTTATGTCTGGTTTTATTTCCATTCGTTTAGAATCCTCAATTCTGTGCTTTTCTCTTAAAAAAGCTTTTTCTTCTATAGATTTGCTAATTAATTCTGCGGTTTTTTTTATATCAGGTTTTAGTTCACTTTTTTTTTCGTCAATTTCGCGACTTTTTTCCATTCTAAAAGCTTTTTCAGCTACTGTAGTGCTAATTGCATTTCCAGTTTTTAAGAAATCTGGTTTCAAATCTATTCTCTCAAAATCCTTTTCTCTATGCGTTTCGCGTAGAAAAGCTTTTGTTCCAATAGATTGGGCTATAGATTCTCCGGCTTTGGTTGTGTCTGGTTTCATATCTTTTATTTTTCGTTCTTTATCTTTTTCCATATCAATCCGAAATGCTTTTTCGTTAATAGTTGCCTTTATTGCCTCTCCTTTGCCTTCAATATCTGGATGTATTTCTATTTTTTTCTGTTCGATCTCTTTTCTTTTCTCAATTCTAAAAGCTTTTTCAGCAATGGTTTTGCTTATTGCTTCACCCGTTTTCAGAAAATCTGGTTTGATCTGCATCCTACTGAAATCGCTTTCTCTTTGTTTTTCTCTTAAAAAAGACTTCTCCTCTATGGATTTACTAATTGCATTGCTTGCAGTTTGCGTGTCCGGTTTTAAATCTAGCAATACCGAAGCGCTCTCTTTCTTTTTTTCTATTAAAAAAGCTTTTTCGTCAATATTTTTACTGATTACCTCTCCTGTATGTTCAATGTTAGGTTTGATCTTCATTCTGTGTTCATCAGATTCTCTCCTTTTTTCAATTAAAAAAGCTTTATCGTCAACAGTCTTACTTATTGCTTCACCTACCCCTCTAATATCCAGTTTTAGATCGATCCTTATATGATCTTCTTCTCTGTGTTTCTCTCTCAAAAAAGCTTTTTCACTTATGGATTTTTCAATCGCTTCACTTGCTTTTTCGATTTCAGGTTTGATCTCCATTCTTATTAAATCTTGTTCTCTTTTTTTTTCTCTCATGAAGCTTTTCTCTGATATTAATGAGGATATAAGATTTTTGCTCTCTTCAAAAGCAATTTTTCGTTCTTCCTCGAAGCTCTTGAAGTAATCTTCTCTATCTTCTTTTTCTTTTCTGTATAGGTCATCTACAATCTTTTTCTGTTTCTCTATTTCTTCGGGGGTTAAAGGTTTATCGTTTTCTTCCAATTTTCTCACACTAGGAGTAAATTATTGTTTTTTTTAAATATAATATCAAAATTTGTATTTAATAATTTACTTATCTACGATTTAATAGATTTCAATATCTTAAATGTTCAAATTATTCCAATTTTTAAAAACATAGAATTATGGAATGGAACAACAATCAGAACTTTAAGTTAGGTATTTATTTTATTGGGATAGGTTCAAATGAATCGTCCGATATCGATTCCGTTAAACTAATCATAGTAAGTCTCATTGAGAGCATTTCCATTATTTCCCTGAAAAGTTTTTTGTATATATCAGAGCCTTTAATAATTTTAAAATTACTCGCTAAATCCTCATATTTTTTTCCCAATTCTTTTTTAATTTCATCCTGATTGTTTAATGCAATAGCTTGAGCCTTCAACCAATCATCAATAATGGTTTTAATTTTAATTTCAATCTCATTAAGAAGGGAATAAGAGATTTTTACATCCTTATTCTTATTTGCTCTATCAAGATAATCCTTATCTTGATACATAGGCTTAAGAAGTAACCCTAAATTAATAATTAAAGGCTGAATTTGAAGTTTCTCAAATGAATCTGATAAAAGATTTAATACTTGTCTTTTTTGTGTTAATTGAGCGTAATCAATATATTCCTGAACAAATTTCATCAAGGCATTTTTTACTAGAAGCTCTTTAAAATCACTTACGGATTCAACTCCAAGATCTAAAGTAGTTTCTATGCAATAATATACAGAATTCATAAAAGGTTTGATATTCTTAAAAATTGAAAAATAATAGATAAATTGGGTTATCTTACTTAAAATTTCCATCTTAAGACTATCTGAATTAAAATATTCATCAATCTTTTTATCCAAGTTAAATTCTAGCTCAGAAATAGAGAGGAATTGTCTTATATCAAAATATTTTGATTCAAAATCCATTATTAAATTTATTGAACCATCTTATTAATAAAACATTATTTTTCTTTTACAAAAAGGTAAATTTTTTAAGAAGAAGAAATAAAAAAATGTTTTAATTTTATTATTACAATGGAACTAAAGCGGTACTGCCGTGTTCCTTAGCACTATCAATAAGGGACATTAATTCTTCGGTGGAAAGTGATACTAAATCAAAAACGGTCATTTTTGATAATTTGAGAATTGCTTTTACTGTGTCAGCTAAATTATTGCAATCACCAGAAAAAAAAACTTTACGTTTCCCGAATTCGTTCCGAAGTTGTTCACCCACCTCATCAATAGCACAATATCCTGCTACTAAACCTTTGACAAAACCTTTTTCCTTCAAAATTTCTACAAGATTTTCGTCGTGTCCTTTGCCCATGACTAAAAACCATCCTCCTTTGAATTTCTTTTTATGATCGTAAGCAAATACTTGTAAAGTAGCTAAGGGATTGTTTTGGCAACCCTCTCTACATAATAATTCAGTGCCCTTCACAATCATAACATTCTCAGGGAACTCTTGTAGTAAATCCCATTGGTATTTCTCTGTAAATTCTTCTAAATTTTTACCAATTACTTGAATTTTACTTAAATCCCCTTCTCCCAATCCTCTCTTGTTAGCTATTTTAAGGTGAGGGACATCGTCTAAGGTTAAACCAAAGATCCTTGCTCCAACGACATCTACAGCTAAGGTGTCTCTTCCACCTATTAAAATGTTAAAATGTTTAACTAGTCGATCCTCCCACGCTGTAGGAGGGTAATGCCCATGAATTGTGCCCTCAATTCCATCAATAATCGTTATGTCTGGTTTAATATATTCATACACATCTACTAATTTTGAATGTAGGTTATAGTTATGATCTTTTCCACGATCAGCATGCTGGGGAAATCCCCATTGATTTTTTATTCCAAGCGTTACTCCTGCCATTGAATGAGTTTTAAGTTTAGGAAGATTTATATAAGTGATTGAATCCCTATTTTTCATGATTTTAATGATGGTTTTAGGCAATCTAAAAGTTTTTAGGTTATATCCCTTCGATTTATCTTTTACAGAAGGTTTCCCTTTAAATTCAAAAATTTCCGTATCCTCTTCGTCTAAGTATATTATATTTGCGCCAGTTTCATCACATACATCTTTAAAGCCAGTGATTGCGAATACAATTCGAGTCATGTTAGCTTGAGTAGAATTCTCCATTACATAAATCTTGGCACCTTTATCTCCAAGATATTTTATTACCTCTTTAAGTACTTCGGGCGATGTGTATGCGTGTTTCTTAGAATCAATTCCATTTACCTTAATATAGACTTCTTTTGAGCTTTTTAAGATTGGTCCAGTTCGCATTAAGTTTGAAAAGATTTCATTTACAGCCTTACTAACACCCATTTTTGTATCTGATATAAAAACTTCGGTCATTTTAATCGTTTAATTATAATTTTAATATAAATAATCGAGATTAATTATAAAAGGATTTCATAAAAATAGTAATATTTCAAAATGAAAAAAATTATATATTAAAGAATATTTCAGTTTTCATAATATTTCATTTTGAAAAAAACTTTCTCATTAATTACTTTTCTACAAAAATGTGGCCAAAAGAATTTAAATTTTTCATAGAATTCTCAGAGGACTTAAAAACGGTTTTTCTATTCAATACAGTCAAAGATTTTCAAGAAGGTTTAACTTACTACGATTTGAAGAAATTTGGAAATATACCACATTCGAAGGTTTACCGAATGATGAAGATATTAGCAGAAGAAGGTTTTTTATCAATAAAAGATGATGTAAGTAAAGATACTGGAAGACCTAAACACCTATATTTTCTGACCGATAAAGGTGAAAGCAAATTAATAGAACTTCGTCAAAAAACTGGAAAGATTTTTGAATTTATTAAGCATAGATTTCCAGAAAGGGGTATAGAAATTGATCATGAGAAATTTCTAAAAGAAGCGACTTTTTGTATATGGTCTAGTCCAGTGGAGTATGTAATGCAAAAAAATATTCCTATAGAAGAAAAATTATATATTCTAAGCTCTATGGAAAAGGATGTGAACGGTATATTGGGAAAAATAAGAAAGGAAAAAGCAAAATTACAAAAATTAAAAGATCTGAAATCAGAGGTTTAGTGAAATTATGAATTCATTTCGTATGATAATAAAATATTGGGCAAAATCGAGAAAAAATTTCATTTTTCAATTTGTATATCTTATACTAACTACGATTTTTTACACTTTTACGCCCGTATTTATAGGGAGAATGGTTGGAGCGTTAACGAACGCTACTGATTTATTACTGAATTTTTTGATAGTTATCTTATTCGCAATATGTGTGTACTTTTCCAATCGTGCTGCCAGACTTAGAGGTGCAGAAGTATCTGCTCGAGCTATTTACTATTTACGAACAGATATTAGTAATGCAATCTATAGACAATCATTTTCATTTTTTGATAAGACTGAAACGGGTCA